>Ga0116229_10006993_pt1 | contig 17997 bp, 10 predicted proteins | sample S1TSphgellanicum_3_FD_87313 | JGI IMG/M metagenome (GOLD analysis project Ga0116229, IMG submission 87313) | Host-associated microbial communities from peat moss isolated from Minnesota, USA - S1T2_Fc - Sphagnum magellanicum MG | ecosystem: Host-associated > Plants > Peat moss > Unclassified... | reverse complement strand
TTGCGTGCAGCTTCATCCTCGTTGTGAGGCTCGTGCAGCAGTCCGGGGTAGAGCACCAATTGCTTGTCGGTCGCGGCGAGCCCGTCGATGAGGCGCTTCGAGCCGCTGACGGGGCAGATCTTGTCCGCTTCGCCGTGAATCGCCAGCCATGGCTGGTTGAGCCGGGTCAGATTGCTCTTGCAGGTCTGACAGGCTTCTGCAAAGCCGTGCAGCAAGCGCAGGCTGGCGGAGCGCGGCACCAGAGGATCGTTCATGTGCTTGATCTGTGTCTCCCGCACCTGCATCAGCCGCGCGGCATCAACCCGCAAGCTGATGCGCAGCCGCGGCAGGAGCGCGACGGCAAGCGCCAGGCCGGCGCCGCGCCAGCCATCGAGCGACGGAAGCGCATCGAGCGCGCAGCCGCTGGTGATGATGCCGCGTGCCCAGTTGATGCCGTTGACGGCCGCCAGGGTGACGATGACCGAGCCCATGCTGTGGCCCCACACGAACAGCGGCAGCCCGGGAAATCTGGCGCGCGTCGCGGCGGCCACGGATTGCAGGTCATGCGCGAAGACGCGAAAGTCATCGACATGCGTGCGGATTCCCGGCGAGCGCCCATGACCCCGCTGATCGTAGACGAAACTGCTGATGCCGCTTTGTGCCAGCGCCGCTGCCACATGGTGGTAGCGCCCGCCATGCTCGCCGATGCCGTGGACGACGATCAGTCCCGCCCGCGCCGCGGCAGGAACGACTTCGAATCCGGGAAAGCCGGTCCCCGGCAGCAAGGCCGGATCCCGCTCCTTCATGCGTGCGCCTGCGCCGGGGTGGGGCGTGTCAAGAACCAGATCCCCAGCAAGACCAGCGCGCTGCCGAGCGCAACCCAAACGGTGAACGGCTCTCCCAGAAGCACGACCGACAGCAGAATGGTCGACACCGGTCCGATGGTCCCCGCTTGTGCGGCCATGCCCGCACCGATCCGCTCCACGGCCAGCATCACCATGAGCACGGGTGCAAAGGTGCACACCGTGGCATTCAGCAACGAGAGCCAGAGGACGGCGGGCTCGACCGCCAACGCGGAGAGCGGCCGCAGCAACAGGAACTGAACGATGCAAATGATGCAGGCCACCGTCGTCGCGAGGCCGGTGAGACGCAACGCGCCCAGACGCTTCACCACCTGGCCGCTGAAGCTCAAATACAGCGCGTAGCTGACGGCGCTGCCGAACACCAAAGCTGCCCCCAACGGCACATTGGCCCCGCTCACGCGGAATTCGCCGCCGAATACGCACAGCACGCCGGCGTAGCTCAACGCCAGGGCGAGTATTTGCGCGCGCGTCACCTTCTTGCCGAATGCGCAAACCCCGAGTATCAGCACCAACGTCGGGTTCAAATACAGAATCAACCTTTCGAGGTTGGCGCTGACGAACTTCAGACCCGCGAAATCCAGAAAGCTGGCGAGGTAATATCCGCTGAACCCCAAGCCGAGCACGACCAGATGGTCGCGGCCGGTGAGCCGCGGCTTGCCGCGTCCCGCCCACCACGCAAGGCCCAGAAACAAGGGCAGGGAGAACAGCATCCGGTACATGATGAGCGTTACCGCATCCACACCGTGCCGATAGGCCAGCTTGACGATGATGGCTTTGCCGGCAAATGCGACGGCGCCGAGGCTCGCGAGCAGAACCCCACCCCCGCGGCGCACTTCCGCTGAAGCCATGTTGGTGCCCGCACTCTCCATGGGAAGATTCTACGGAGTCCAGCGGCGACTTTTACGGACTTTTGCGCTCAATTCCCGCGCAGTCGGAATAATTTGCTGTGCGTGCGATCGATTTCGGAGTCATCGCCGGCCGCGTTGCCGGGCGCAGCTTGCGACAATTTTTCGATGTCGGCCGCAGGTACCGCGGCGCTGCGATAAAAACCTTGATACTGATCGCACCCCATGCGTTTCAGCATGGTCAACTGTTCCTCGGACTCGACGCCCTCGGCGATGACCTTCAACCGCAGCCCGTGCGCCAGCGAGATGATGGCACGCACGATCGATGCATCGCCGGTATTGGACGCGACGTCGTTGATGAAGCTGCGATCGATCTTCAGTTTGTCGATCGGGAAGCGCTGCAGATAGCTCATGCTCGAATAACCGGTGCCGAAATCATCGATGGCAACCACCACGCCGAGTTCACTCAGTTCGTTGAGCAATGCCACCGAGGTCTCGGCGTTGCTCATCAACGTGGCCTCGGTCAATTCAATCTCGAGATACATGGCATTCAAGCCATGCTGCTCGAGTGCTGCGCTGACCTTCTTGACGAAGTTGGCCTGACGAAATTGCAGCGGCGACACATTGACGGCGACGCGCAAGAACGGCATTTTTTTCAGCTGCCACTCGCGCGCCTGGCGGCACGCCTCGCGGATCACCCAGTCGCCGATCTCCAGAATCAGGCCGCTCTCCTCGGCGATAGGAATGAATTCGCCGGGTTGTACCCAGCCGCGGACCGGATGTTGCCAGCGGATCAATGCCTCGACGCTGCGCATTTCGCCGCCCGCGATATCGATCTTGGGTTGGTAGTGCAAGGTCATCTGGCCGAGCGCCAGGGCACTGCGCAATTCCCGCTCGATTTCCAGGCGCTCGCGCGAGAATCCCATGATGCTGGGATCGAAGAAGCGGAACGTATTGCGGCCGCCGCGCTTGGCGTGGTACATGGCCTCGTCGGCGCGCGCCAGCAGCTCATCGGCGCCGGTACCATCGACAGGGTAGCGGGCAATGCCGATGCTCGGACTGACGTGCAATTCGAGCCCCGCGACGTCGTAGGATTGCGCCAGCGTCGTCATCCAACGGCCGAGCAATGACTCGATTTCCTGGGATGAGCGTACGCCACGCAGCAGCAGCAGGAACTCGTCGCCGCCGGCGCGCGCCACCGTGTCGCTGGCGCGGGTCATCGACAGCAACCGGTCGGCGACGTGTTTCAGCAGCGCATCGCCCGCGCCGTGGCCGAGCGAATCGTTGATGACCTTGAAGCGGTCCAGGTCGAATACGCAAACCGCAAAGGCAATCTGTTCCTGGGCGGCTTGCTGCACGCGTTCGGCGAACAAAACCCGGTTGGCGAGTCCCGTCAAGGCATCGTGCGTTGCCTGACGTTGCAATTCCGAATTGGCACGGGCCAGTGACTTGTCCCGCTCCTCGAGCATCTGCGCCGAATCGTGCAGCTGACGGCGGCGGTCCTGCAATCGCAACCGCAGCCGTCGCCCGAGTACACCCACCAGCACGCATCTTCCCACGATTGCGGCGCTGCCGACGAATGCCAGTACATCAAAGAGTGGTACGGCGTGCCCGATGAATCCGATGCTTGCAAACCCGGCGAGCAGGCAGGCATCCGTCACATAATTGATCGCCACCGCGGCAGCGACCTGGGTCCCGAGACTGCTGTCCTGCGTTTGCGGAGTTGGGCTCATAGGGACGTTCTGGGCGCAAAGAGCGCATGGTCCCTAAGGGCGCCGAGCTTTACCGCGACTCAGTTCAACAAATGAGCACCATCCTGGCAAAAAAGCGACGTTAATGGCGCTGATGAGCCATTCAGATCAACAAATGCGCGCCAGTGTCGACGCAGCGTCAAAACGGCTCGGTGTTGTTCGACGGGTGAGGCAGTGAGGTCACCTGTTTCGGCGTGATGTTCGGTTTGTATTTATTGCTGAAATGACTTCGCACGTAGTTGATCACGTCGGCAACTTGGGCATCGGTGAGTTGCACTGCGCGGGTTTGTTGCGCCTGATCCGCGGGCAAACCAAACGCCGGCATGCCATTGCGGCCGTTCAGCACGGTGAGCGCAGCGTACTCCCAGGAGGCCAGCTTGGCGTCGCCGGCAAGCTTCGGATAGAAGCCGGCGCCCACCGCACCCTGGGCGGCGCTCATGTGGCAGCCCGCGCAGATGCGTTCAAAAATCTGCTGGCCATTCAGCGGTCCGATGCCGTCTGTCGAGGTGAATGCGGCATCATCGGCATATACAGCGGCGCTTGCCGCCGCGCACAGAACCAACACGCCGGCCATTCGCAAAGTTGCGCCACTGTGACGGTGCTTCATGCCTTGGTCCCCTGCGCTACGGCGCGTTGGTGCAGTCTGCCGATGGCATCCATCGATGAGGTAACGGCGCCTTCCTGCCAGCCGCCGATAAACGAGGCGTGCTCGCCGGCGAGCGCGATGCGTCCATCGATCTGGCAGAGATTGTCATAATGTTTGGCGCGGCTCTCATCGCTCCACATGCCGAAGCAGCCCAGCGTGAATGGCGAACGGTGCCAGGCTACGGCGATTCCGTTGTCGAATTCCTCGTGATACTGCGGGTGAATCTTGCTGCCGTACTCGAGCACCTTTTGCACCCGTTCCTGCGGCGCCATGGAGGTGAACTCCATGGCATTCAAACCCCAGATGTAGGCGCCCAGCAGCACGCCCTTGCCGCCGCTCGAGAAGCCGCTGTTGGGGTAGCCGATGTTGGTGATCGGCAGATCGGTGTAGGTGATGCCGCCGTAGATCTGTTCATCCTCCTCCCAGAAGCGCCGCTTGAATTGCAGGCCCACCTTGACGGCCGAGGCGTAGGGTACCGCCGCGATGGCCGATGCCAACGGTGCGCCCACGTTCATGGGAATTTGCGCCAAGATCGGCAGCGGAATGGTGCAAAGGCACCAGTCGGCGCGCACGGTCTGCTTGCCCGACAGCGTGCGGCTGTCGACATACGTGACCGAAACGCCGGCGGCGTCCTGGGCGATCTCCGTGACTTTGGCGTTGTAGCGGATCAGGGATCCGAGTTCGCGGCCAAAGGCTTCGCCGATCCGGCCCATTCCACCGACCGGCTGGAACAGCGCGGTTTGCATGTCGTAGGTGTCGCCATTGCCGATTCCCTGCCATAAACCCGATTTGAGCACGTCGCTCAAACCCATGGGCTCGGAGGGGACCGGGCGCGCACTCAGGCCGCCGCCGGGATCCTTCTGGTAGCCGCGCCGATCGCTGCTGGCGTCGCTTGCAACATAGTTGAAATTCTTGTCGAGTGCGCCCCACGAGCGCAGCGACTCGAGCAATTTTTCCTGATCCTCCTTGCTGACGGACGCGTCGAGACCATTTTGGCGTGTGGCTTTGGCCAGCAACTCCGCCACATGTCCCTGGTAGTCGGCCTTGATCGCGCGATAGCGCTGCGGCTTGCCGCCAAAGGCGCGTGTGCTGTGCAGGTAGGCGTTGTAGTTGACCTGAAAGAAGGGTTCCAGCGGCACACCCAGCCGCTTGGCGTAATGCATCATGCCGTGATGATGGTAAGGAATGCGCCATGGGCCGGGATTGATGTACAAATCCTTGTCGAATTCGCACTGCTGGGCGGCACCGCCGAGTTCGGTGTAGTTGTCGCCGCCGCGCAGGCTCCAATTGCGTCCGCCGGCGCGGCCGTTGTACTCCAACACCTGCACTTTATAGCCGGCATTTCGCAGCTCATAAGCGGCGCTCATACCGGCCATGCCGGCACCCAGAATCAGGATCGAGGTGCCCGGCGGCGCACCCTGCAGATCCACGGGACCTTTGTACGGGGAAGGATCCGCAAATCCCAAGGTACTCATGGCCTGGTACATGGCGGCACCGCCCGCAGTCACGCCGATCAGGCGCAACAGGTCACGGCGGCTGACCGAATTCGAATCCGCATTGTCTTGCATCGCTACTCCGTGACTTACTCGAGCCATCCCCCGGAAGAGCGGCGTTGGCGAACGCCAGACAACTTAAGTTTTTTTGTACGCGACAGGCCTCGCGCGCCATCCTGCCGCTGTAGCGTTATATTACAGGCATAGGAAAGTCCGGCGACCAAAATATTTGAGGGTGCGTGGTGCCCGTAGCGCCTGCCCGCCGTTGTGCCGGCAGCGTGCGCTCGCGGATGAACTGCACGGCGGATTTGTTGTCATTATGGAATCGGGTATCGTCCCGCTCGTGCGTCATGGTGAGGTCATGGAAAAATTATCTTCGGTTCGAAAATTCACGCGCGCCATGTGTGTCGGCGTTGCCGTTCTCGCGGTGAGCACCGCTCCCGCGTTTGCCCAACACATCGGCGGCAGCAGCCGCGGCGGCGTCGGTTACGGAGGCGGCTACCATGGTGGATACGGTTACCGTGGCGGATACGGCTATCGCGGCTACGGCGGATGGGGCTGGCACGGCGGCGGCTATTGGGGTCCTTGGGGTTGGGGCTGGGGTGGCCTCGGCCTGGGGTTGTATTTCGCCACGTTGCCTTATTACTACTCGACGTATTGGTGGGGCGGAGTGCCGTACTACTACGCCGACAACACGTACTATCGATGGGACGGCGCCGTGGGCCAGTATGTGACCGTTGCTCCGCCGGCCGGGGCGGTTGCGCAGCCCGATGGTCAAGCGCCTGCCGGAGCGGGCCCCGGGCTATCCCCGACATCGCAATTGATGGTTTATCCCAAGAACGGGCAATCTCAGGATCAGGTCGGGAAGGATAAGTACGAGTGCCACAAGTGGGCAACCTCGCAGACCGGCTTCGATCCCACGCAAGCGGGCGGGGCGTCGCCGAATCGGCGCCCGGACTATTTGCGCGCGCAGGCGGCCTGCCTCGAGGGACGCGGCTACAGCGTCAAGTAGACACGACGTCAAGTTGGCACATTGTCAACCAGGCACATTGTCAAGTAGGCAAAACCGTTAACCGCCGGCCGGCTCAAGTGCTGGCCGGCGTTCTCGCCGCCCGGCGAGCCATACCCTTCGACACGTCTGCCGTGTCGTGCCAAACTATGCGGTTTTGATGCCGGCCAAGCCGCTCTTACAACTTTTTGGGAATTTTTTATGCCTCGCACAACTCCCCTGGCCGATATTCGCAACATCGGCATCATCGCGCACGTCGATGCCGGTAAAACCACCACGACGGAACGCATCCTGTATTACACGGGGCGCAAGCACACCATCATCGACATTCACGACACCAAGGATTTGAAGACCTCCACCACCACGGACTACCTGGAGCAGGAGCAAAAACGCGGTATCACCATCCAGAGCGCTGCGGTGTCGGCATTCTGGCGCGACAAGAAGATCAATCTGATCGATACCCCGGGCCACGTCGATTTCACCATCGAGGTGAACCGTTCGTTGCGCGTGCTGGACGGCGCGGTGGTCGTGTTCGACGGCGTCGCGGGTGTCGAACCGCAATCGGAAACCAACTGGCGTCTGGCCGACAACTACGGCGTGCCGCGCATGTGCTACGTCAACAAGATGGATCGCAGCGGCGCGAATTTCCTGCGCTGCGTCGACATGATCAAGAAGCGCTTGGGCGCGCGTCCACTGCCGGTGCAGCTGCCGATCGGCTCGGAGGACAATTTCAAGGGCATGATCGATCTGGTCGAGATGAAGGCGCTGGTTTGGGATTCGGACGACAAGGACGCAGAGTGGAAGGTGCTGGACATCACGCCGGACATCGCCGATCAGCTGCACATCACCGTGCCGAGCGACCGCAAGCTGCTCGCCGACATCGACAAGTTCAGAACCGAGCTGGTCGATACCTGTCTCGAGATGGATGACGAGGCGATGGAAGCCTACCTCACCGACGGCAAGGTGCCGTCGGCCGACGTGCTGCGCAAATGCCTGCGCAAGGGCACGATCACCTCGGCTTTTACGCCGGTGCTGTGCGGTTCCTCGTACAAGAACAAGGGTGTGCAGCAGGTGCTCGATGCCGTGGTCGACTATCTGCCCGCGCCGACCGACGTGCCCGCCATCAAGACGGTGGATGCGGACGGCGAAGTCACCGGCGAGCGCGCCACCTCGGACGATGAGCCGTTCTCGGGTCTCGCGTTCAAGGTGATCAACGACGCCTACGGCGCCCTCACGTTCGTGCGCGTCTACTCCGGCGTCCTCACCAAGGGTGCCTCGGTCATGAATTCGACGCGCGGCAAGCGCGAGAAAATCGGCCGCATGGTGGAGATGTTCGCCAAGGAGGCCAATCCCGTGGAAGAGGCGCGGGCCGGCGACATCATCGCGTTGGTTTCGCTTTCCGATACCGAAACCGGCGACACGCTGTGCGACACCTCGGATCCCGTGGTGCTCGAGCGCATGCGCTTTCCGGACCCCGTGATCAGCGTCTCCGTGAAGGCCAAGAACAAAGTCGATCAAGAAAAGTTCGGCACCGCTCTCGGCAAGATGGTACGCGCCGATCCCTCGCTGCACCTGGAGACGGATCGCGAGACCGGCCAGACCATTCTGCGCGGCATGGGCGAGCTGCATCTCGAGGTCACCCTGGACCGCATGCGCACCGAGTTCGGCGTGGAAGGCATCATGGGCGAGCCGCAGGTCGCCTACCGCGAGACCATCACCAAGAAGGTCCAGGAAAACTACATCCACAAGAAGCAGACCGGCGGTTCCGGTCAGTTCGCCGAAGTGTGGATCGTGTTCGAGCCGCTGGAGCGCAGTGCGGGCTTCGAATTCGTCGATGAAACCGTCGGCGGCTCGGTTCCGAAGGAATTCGTGCCGTCGGTGGAGAAGGGCATGAAAGTGCAGAAGGAAGACGGCGTGCTGGCGCACTATCCGACCGTGGACTTCCGCGCCACGCTCATCGATGGCAGCTATCATGACGTCGATTCGAACGCGATGACCTTTGAAATTGCCGCCAAAGCGGCCTTCCGCGAAGGCATCCGCAAGGCCGGCCCGATTCTCCTGGAGCCGGTCATGAAGGTCGAAACCGTCACACCGGGCGACTATCTCGGCGATGTGATCGGCGACATCAACCGCCGTCGCGGCTCGATCCAAGACCAGCTCGAGCGCGGCACCAACATTGCCGTGGTCGCCATCGTGCCGCTGTCGGAGATGTTCGGTTACATCGGACACCTGCGCGGCATGACCAGCGGCCGAGCCTCGTACACGATGGAGTTCTCGCATTACGAGCCGGTGCCGCGCAACGTCGCGGAAACCATCGTGGCCGAAGTCGCCAAGGCAAAGGCAGCCGCGACGGCCTGAGACGCTCGCGGCGGCCCGGGGCGCTCGCCGCGGCCCGAGGCTCGGCGGCCTGGGACGGCAGCTGCGTCTCGAGAGGGGAGAGCCTCGAGAGCGCGTGCGATCTGCGCACGCGCTCTCATCCCGCGTTGAATCTGCTTTACAGCATGCACCCGCCGGTTTATCGTTCGCGGCGTTTTCGGTCACATAGGTCGCCTCGTGAGTAGTAGTAGTACGAGTGATTGGCAGCGCTGCATCCGCAGCCGCCACTGCGCATAGCCTCGAGATTACGCTACAGGTCTGACCGCGGCGTCGTCCCGGCCTGGTGCGGGAGGCGCAACCCCTGATGATTTCCGTACGATGCGTACACGGGTCGTCCGTCCCTTTTGCAAGGAACGGCGATGGTAAAGCTGATCAAGAGCATCACTGAGGACCCCCGCGTCAAGCAGCTGGGTCCTGGCCTCATCACCGGCGCCGCCGATGATGATCCGAGCGGCATCGCCACCTATTCCCAAGCCGGCGCGCAGTTCGGCAACAACATGCTGTGGACCGTGCTGTTCACCTACCCGCTGATGGTCGGTATCCAGATGGTCAGCGCCCGTCTCGGCTTCTTCACCGGCAAGGGCCTCGCCGCCAACGTGAAGGCGGTGTTTCCGAAGTCCGTGTTGTACACCATCGTCGGCCTGCTGCTGGTGGCCAACACCATCAACATCGCGGCGGACATTGCCGCGATGGGGGAAGCCCTGCGCCTGCTGGTGGGGGGATCGGCACACCTGTATTCGGTCTGCTTCGGTGTGCTGAGCTTCGGTATGCAGGTGTATCTGCGCTACGAGACCTATGTGCGGTACCTGAAGTGGCTCACCCTGGCGCTGCTGTCGTACGTCGCGGTGGCATTCACCATCCACGTGCAGTGGGCTTCGGTGGTCGGCGGCATGCTGCTGCCGCATGTGGATCTCGATCATGATTCCATCACCATCATCGTGGCCGTGTTCGGCACGACCATCAGCCCGTATCTTTTTTTCTGGCAGGCCGCTCAGGAGATGGAGGATCTGCGAATCCTCAATGGCCGCAACGGCGGCACGTTGCCGCACACCCATGCCGAGGCGCGCAAGCAGATGCGGCGCATCCGCTGGGACACGTACATCGGCATGGGATTTTCCAACTTGATCGCCTTCTTCATCATTTTGAGCGCTGCAGCGACCTTGCATGCCGCCGGAATCACCGACATCCAGACCTCGGCACAGGCGGCCGAAGCCCTGCGTCCTCTCGGAGGACCGGCGGTGTTCATCCTGTTCAGCCTGGGGATCATCGGCACCGGCATGCTGGCGATACCCGTGCTGGCAGGTTCTGCCGCCTACGCGGTGGCGGAAAGCTTTGACTGGGAATCGGGCATGGACCGGAAATTACACGAGGCGCAGGGTTTCTACGGCATCATCGGGGTCGCGACGGTCGGCGGTGTCGCGCTGAATTTCACCCACCTGGATCCCGTACGGGCGCTGGTCTGGAGCGCCGAGATCAACGGCATCATCGCGGTGCCCATCATGGCGGTCATGATGCTCCTGGCGTCGCGCAAGGATGTCATGGGCGATTTCGTGATCCGCCCGCGTTTGCGCCGCCTGGGTTGGGCGGCGACCGCGGTGATGGCGATTACTGTGGTGGCGATGATTGGTACGAGCTGAGTGATATCGACCGGCTCCGGGCTTTGTCTGGCGGGATAGGTAGCCGCGACGGCACAATAAAGACGCAGTGCCGTCGCGGCTACCTAGCCCGCCGGACAGAACACTGGCCGGTCGATATCACTTGGTCGAACGCACGTGGTGTTGGCCGGCTCATATCACGTCAGGGGTGAGAGGCAGACTGACGGCACTGCTGCCTTTTCGTGCCGTCAGTCTGCCTCTCACCCCTGAATGTCTTGAGCTGCAGAACACCACATCATTCGACACCGTGGTGTTGACCGGCCAGCTAAACTGACGCTGTGACACCCAAGCCCTCCACCGTGGCCGACGCCACCAAATCCGATCGGCAGACCGAGCGACTCAACACCAAAGCCGCCGGCATCATCACCTTGGCGGTCATGTGCAGCCGGGTTTTGGGGCTGGCGCGTGAACAGATCTTTCTCGGCCTGTTCGGCGGCGCCGCGGCGATGGACGCATTCATTGCTGCATTCCGCATTCCCAATTTGCTGCGCGATTTGTTCGCCGAGGGCGCGCTGTCGACCGCTTTTGTCACGACCTTCAGCAAGACCATCGCACGCGGCGGCGACGCCGCCGCCTGGCGGCTGGCGAACAAGGTTGGCACGCTGACGGCGGTCGTATTGGGCCTGATCTGCATTGCGGGCATGATTTTCTCCGAACAGCTGGTGGCGCTGCTGGCGCCGGGCTTCGCACCCGACAAGGCGGCTTTCACGGCGCACCTGACCCGCATCATGTTCCCCTTCATTTTGCTGGTGTCGCTGGCGGCGTTGGTCATGGGGATGCTCAACGCCAAGAACGTATTCGGCATGCCGGCGATGGCGTCGAGTTTCTTCAACATCGGCTCGATCGTCGGTGGCTTGATCCTGGGTTACTGGGTGGATCCGCACTTTGGACCGCGGGCGCTGATCGGCGTGGCATTCGGCACGGTGCTCGGCGGCGCGCTGCAATTGTTGGTGCAGCTACCCTCGCTGGCCCGTATGCACTATCGCTATCGCCCTGACTTCGCGTGGCGCGATGCCGGCGTGAAGGCGATTCTGTTGCTGATGGGTCCCTCGGTCATCGCGGCGAGTACCACGCAAGTCAATGTGCTGATCAATTCCATGTTCGCCTCGGGGCTGGGCGACGGCGCAATAACGTGGCTGGCGATCGCGTTCCGCTTGATGCAGCTGCCGCTCGGATTGTTCGGCGTCGCGCTGGGCACCGTGACTTTGCCGTTGTTGTCGCGCCTGGTGGTGGCGAACGAGATGGATGCGTTTCGCAGCGAGCTCGCGCGTGCCATGCGCCTCGCATTCCTGCTCGCCATTCCCTCCACGGTCGGGCTGATGATGTTGGCCGAACCGATCATTTCGGTGGTGTACCAGCACGGCAAATTCAACGCCTATCAGGCCGAACAGGCTGCCGGGGCGCTGCGCTTCTACTCCATCGGTCTGGCCGGCTACGCGGCGCTCAAGGTGTTGGTGAATGCCTTCTATGCATTGGAGCGCCGCAAGACGCCGATGTTGGTGAGTTTTTTGGCGGTGGCACTCAATCTGGTGTTCAACTGGATCTTCACATTCCAACTGGGCTGGGGCCACCGCGGCCTCGCGTTCTCGACCGGCTGCATCGCGACCTGCAACTTCCTGCTGTTGTATGCGCTCATGCTGCGGCATCTGCAAGGGCTGGAAACGCCGCGCATGCTGGTGTTGCTGGGGAAACTGACCGTCGCTTGCGGTGCGCTGGCGGGCGTGTGCGCGGCATCGTCGCACTGGCTGCTCGGCGACTGGCAGACCGAGGTGCTGTGGTTCAAAATTTGCGCGCTGCTGACGACCATCGTCGCCGGCGGGGCGGTGTTCACCGCAGTCGGCCTTCTGGTGCGGATCGAGGAGATGCACGAAGTCGCCGCGGCATTCGGCAGGCGCCTGCGGCGCCGTTGAACTGCCGGAGATCGTTTTACCATAACGCTGCCGCCAAGGCGCCGCCGCGCGAACTCACGCCGGCCGAGGCGATGGTTCGCGGCTGGGCTATGATGTCCTCATGGAACGATGCCTACCGTGGTCCCTCCTGCTGATGCTGTGCGCGGCCCTGCTGATGGCGACCGGCGCAGCGGCCGCGCCGGTGCGGCAACTCGAAGTCCGGATCGTCATCGGTACGGTGGAATTGACCACAGGCAGCGAACTCGAGCTGCGCATTTACGAGACGGGCAGGGAAGTCAGGCGGCTGCCCTTGGCGCACGGCGAGGCGTGGCTGCCCGATTCGACTCATCTGATTCCGGTGCGATTGAGCGAGTCTCTGGACCCCCGCAACGTCCGTCGCTTCGCGCTCTACTACCGCCCCGGCAGTGCGCTGTCAGCGCCTTTCGAGATCATCTCGGCCGACGTTGAATTACCCTCGGGCAACGCTGAGCCGCAGAAGCTGCTGGGTATGACGCTATCCGGCGTGATCGCGCGGCAGGGCGAACTTGCGACCGAAGAGCGCGAGCAGAGCGCCGGTCAGTGTCTCAGTGATGCCGATTGCGACGATCATCGCACCTGCAACGGCCGTGAGCGCTGCGAGCCGCACTCGCGCGAGGCCGATGCGCACGGTTGCGTGAAGGGCACGCCCGTCGTGTGTCCGGTAAATCAGGTCTGCGGCGATGGCATCGGCTGCCACGGCATACCCCCGGTCGCGCCCACCGCTCCCTGATGTCGAGCGGCCACCGCGCAATCTCAGCAGCCCAGCGCCTCGTGCAGTGATCCGACCTCGATTTCGGCGTGCGTCAGGATGGCGGCGCAATCCTGGTTGCTCAAGTTGATGGTCTGAAACGCGCTGATGCCCTCCATGGCGATCTCGCGGGGTGCGGGGCTCTTCATGGCGTCGGCGAGCACAATGCTGACGATCAAAACGTCGGTCAAATCCGGCTCGTGGCGCCAGCGGCGCTCGTATTCAAATTGATCGCCGATGGCTTCCGCCATCTCTTCGGCGAACTGCCAATTCTCGAGTACGGCCTTGCCGATCTGCGGATGCCAGCCGGCGACCAGGTCGATGAAGGACAGATCGTTGCCGAAGGCTGCGCCGTTGGCCACGGCGCGAACCATGATGTACAGCCGGCCGATTCCGTGCAGCAGACCCGTGAGAAACGCGGTGTCCGGCGCCACCTTGGTACGGCGTGCGACAACGTGGCAGATCGATGCCACCGTGATGCATTCCTGCCACAACTTGCTCATGGGCTTGGCGATCGAACGCAAGGATTTCTCATCCTTCATCTGCTGCACGGCATACGCCATGGCGGCGCTTTGCACCAATTGATGACCCAAACGCGTGATCGCGGTTCGCAAATCGGTCAGCGGCTTGCCGGTGGTGTTGAATGCCGCGGAATTCGCGGTCTGCAGCAGTCGCGCCGACAGGCGCGGCTCGGCACCCACGACGGTCACGGCCTGCTCGGCGGTCGTTTTCGGGTCGTCCAAAGTCCTGCGAATTCGAATGACGACGTCGGGAAAGCACGGCAGATCCACGGTTCCGCCGGACACTTCCGCGGCCAGCTGCGCGAGAAACTGCAGTGCCGAGCCGCGCGCCTCGACGGTGGCATCGCTGTTCGAGACAGGAACCGATTCCATGCCCGATCTGTAGGTGGGTGCCTGTGCATTCGACATAATTACTGGCTCCGAATCATTTCGCCGCGCGTGCCCGCTTATCGGCATCGACGTGGGTTTCTTGAGCTATCCACCCGCTTCGTTTCCAGTATGCGACCGTTTGCTTGAAGCTGACCTCGAGGGTGCGCAGCGCCGCCGCGGCTTCCGGCGTTCCGGCGACTCGTTCCAGAATCTCAGCACGCGCAGCCACTTCGCGAGCGGCGGCGGCGGCGGCTGATCCCTTGAGATTTTGCGAAAGTTTGCGCAGCGTACCCGGGTCGTTGCCCCGCTGCACGAGCTGCCACAACGTGTCGCCGCCGATCTGCATGAACAAGAGGATCAACTCGCGCGCAAAATCCCGATCATCGCCGGTTCGCGCCAGCAGCGCCGACTCGTCGAACCACTGGACATCGTCCGCGTCGGGACGGCTGGAAAATTCGTGATTCGGCGGCAGTGAGCGGCTGAGCGCGCGTTGCAGGTTGGCTGGATTGATGGGTTTGGTCAGATAGTCATCCATGCCCGCTGCCAAACATTTGGCACGATCGGTCGCCAATGCGTGCGCGGTCAGGGCGATGACGGGAATCTTGGGGTTGCGCACAGCCCCGGCAGGGTCGCGCAGCTGCCGCGTGGCTTCGTAGCCGTCCATCTCCGGCATCTGGCAGTCCATCAATACCGCATCGAAGTCTTGCGCGCGCAGTGCTTCGAGAACCTCGATGCCGTTGTTGGCGACCACCACCTCGGCCCCGAGCCTTTGCAGCAGGCGGCTCGCCAGCTTCTGGTTCACGGCGTTGTCCTCCGCCAGCAATATCCGGACCCCGCCAAAGGGCAGCGCTGCTGCGACCAGATCCTTGGACTCCGCTTGTGCGAGCGGCGCCCGCGTGACCTCGGCCAGCGCCCGCGCCAGGACGCCGCTCCGCACCGGTTTGGTGATGACGCGATCGATGACCGTGCGGTCGGTGTCGGACACCGATTTCGACAGTGGCGTCAGCAGCAGCAAAGCGGGCGGCGGAGCAGGCGAGAGGCGGATTTGTTGCGCGAGCCACACGCCGCTTCGATCATCGAGTTTATTGTCGATGAGCACCGCAGCCGCAGGCTGGTCTGCGTCGAGCATCTTCTTGTATTGCTCCAGGCCCTCCGCTGCAGTTGCCGCGAACGCGATGCTGCAGTCCGTGCCGGCCAGCTGCCGCTGAAATGTCTGCCGGCTGAGATGTGAGCTGCTGACGATGAGTACCCGCAGGCCGGCGAGACCGATGCCCTCGTGACGGTCCGCGCGCAACGGCGCAGCAGCGGCCGGCAATTGCACGATGAAGCGAAACGTGGAGCCCCGGCCCACACCGCTGTCCACTTCGATGGAGCCGCCCATGGCCTCCGCGAGCCGCTTGGATATGGAAAGTCCCAGGCCGGTGCCGCCGAATTTCCGCGTCGTCGAGGAGTCGGCCTGGATGAAAGGCGCGAACAAGGTACTGATGCGGTCTGCCGCGATGCCAATACCCGTGTCGCTGATCGAAAAGGTCAGCGTCGTCAGGCCTTGCGCATCAGCGCGCGCATTCAGCTCAGTGCCGCCCAGCGTGGTGCCGCCCAGCGTCAAGGTAACCTGGCCGCGGCTGGTGAACTTGATGGCGTTGCTCAACAGATTCAACAGGATCTGACGCAAACGCGTCGGATCTCCGTGGACGAACGCGGGAACGGCGGGATCGAGGTCCGTCTGCAGGTCGAGGCCCTTCTCCGCGGCGCGCAGCGCCACCGCATCGATGCTGTCCTCAACCACGCTCTGCAGGTCGAAGTCGATGTGCTCCAATTCCAGGTGCCCAGCCTCGATTTTGGAGAAGTCCAAGATGTCGTTGATCAGCGCCAGCAACGTTTCACCGCTGGAACGCACGATCTCGACATGTTCGCGCTGCTGCGCCTCCAGCGGACTGTCGAGCAACAAGCCGGTCATCCCGATCACGCCGTTCAAGGGGGTGCGAATTTCGTGACTCATGTTGGCCAGGAACTCGCTCTTGGCGCGATTGGCTGCTTCCGCCGCATCCTTGGCGGCACGCAGCGTTTCCTCGGCCTGCCGCGCATCGGTGACATCCTGGAACGCGCCGACGAGACGCACACAGCGGCCGTCGGCCCATTGCGGTTCACCGATCGAGCGCACCCACCGATGACGGCCGCGCGCGGTGATGAAGGGCACGACGAAATCGAACGCCCTGCCTTCCTTGAAGGCGGCGTGCAGCGAGTCGGCGACCAGCCGGCGCGACTCCTCCGGATAAAATTGAAGCGCAGTTTCCAGCGGCGGTCGATCGCCCGGCGGCAATTCGTGGATGTGGTACACCATGTCGGACCAATATGGGCCGGCGCCGCCGGGTTCCATCTCCCAACAGCCAATCTCGCCTATCCGGCTCATCGCCGACAGCCGTGCCTCTTGCTGACGCAGCAGCCCTTCGGCGTTCTTTCGCTCGGTGATGTCGACGATCAGCGCATACATGCCGACGACCCGGCCGTCGCTCCAGTGCGGCACGAACTCGTTCTGCCAGTGGCGGATGCTGCCGTCCGCCAGTGCATCGGTCTGATCGAACAGCTGATGCTCGCCGCGCAGCGCCGCCGCGATGCGTGTCTCGCGGGCGGTGTCGAGAGGGTCGGAGTCCGGCGCCGTACCGAACAGCTCGGTAAACGACATGCCGACGATCTGCTCGGGGGTCAGTTTGAAACGGTCGTAATGCGCACGATTGGCGAAGCGGCAAATCCCGTTGCAGTCCCAGTAGGCGATCAGCGCCGGGAGATTGTCGGAAATCTGCCGCAAGCGCTCCTCGCTGGCCCGTGACTTCTCCTGCTGGGAGGCCAGCGCGTCCTTGGCCAGTTTCTCCTGCGTGATCTCGGTGCGAATGCTGACGAACTGGGTGATCGTGCCGGTTTCATCCAGATAGGGAACGATTGAGGCGTCCACCCAGTAGAGCTCGCCGCTCTTCTTGCGGTTGCAGAGTTCGCCGCGCCAAACGGACCCCGCGAGGATGGTTTCCCAGAGTTTTTGGAAAACCTGCGGCGCGTGCACGTCGGATTTCAGGATGCTGAAGGGCTGCCCCAACAGTTCGCCGCGCGCGAATTGGGTGATATCGCAGAATCGATCGTTCACGTAGGTGATGACTCCGCGCGCATCGCTGACGGCAACCGAGGCGAGCTGATCGAGCGCGTAGTGCAAGTGCTGCAGTTCGCGCAGCGCGCTTTGCGCGGCGGCAGCCTGAATCTGCAACCTGGCGTTGATGTCTTCGAGGCGCTCGGATTGCAGTGCGCTGCGATTTTGCAAATGCGCGTCGAAGAGCGCGGTGATGAGGGCGATCGCCAGCAACGCGATGGTGATGACGCCGATGAACAGGCTGAGTACTTGATTGTCGATGGGGCTGCCGCCGACGCAGTAGGCACCGCGCGAAAAGCGCGATGCCGCCATGCCGGTGTAATGCATGCCGCTGATGGCCGACCCCATGATGATGGCCGCCGCAAGCCGCGCGGCGGCCAGCTGCCAGGAACGGCCTCTGCGCAATTTGAAGGCGAGCCACAGTGCGGCGAACGAGGCGACCACGGCGACGAGAATCGACGCGGCCACCAGAACGGGGTCGTAGCCGATCGCGGGCCGCACGTTGATGGCGCTCATGCCGCAGTAATGCATGGCGCAAATACCCGCGCCCATGGCCGCGGAGCCCGCCAGCAAGCGGCGCCAGCCAAGGCGCGGCGAGGCGGCAATGCTCAAGGCGCATCCCGAGGTCACCATGGCGATCAGCAAGGAGGCCAGGGTGGTGGGTATGTCGTAGCGCAA
>Ga0116229_10006992_pt1 | contig 17998 bp, 6 predicted proteins | sample S1TSphgellanicum_3_FD_87313 | JGI IMG/M metagenome (GOLD analysis project Ga0116229, IMG submission 87313) | Host-associated microbial communities from peat moss isolated from Minnesota, USA - S1T2_Fc - Sphagnum magellanicum MG | ecosystem: Host-associated > Plants > Peat moss > Unclassified... | reverse complement strand
TCTCTGCCCCTTTCATAAGTTATATACATGGAAGTTGAAGCATGGCTAAACAATTTGGGATTAGAAAATGAGGTGCTATTGGGAACATCTTGGGTAACATGTTGGGAACCTGAACAAGTAATGTGCCAGCAATGCCCTAGTCTCTTAGTAAGAGAACTAAGTTGCAAGTTTGCAAGGTTGAAATAGCATGCAGAATTATTGGGGCTTCTGCATCCTGAGTAAAATCAAAGAATGATATCATAAAAGCTCCAAATTCATGCAATTTGCATGTCTTTTTGCATACAAAATGTATGTACTAATGTTCACTAAGCCAGCTCTTAAAAAAGACTTCAAGGGATTGATTTGAACACTCTCATTGGACACAATTTCTTTCATTGCACCTAGGCACAAACCTATGAGGCTATTACAACATTTATTTAATTATTTTTTATTATTACTATTATTTTGGCACAAACGGGGAAAAAAATAAAAATCCGCTATTACAACATTTAAGTGCCAGGTCTCTGAAGTTAACTCGAAAAAATTCAAGGCTTCCATTATGACAATATCTCATTGCCGGTGTAAGCTTTTTGTTTCACCCCTAGCACAACCTTATTCCATTGACCTTGTATGTTAGTGTGTATGTTATATGCACTAATAGGTACTATAACCCCTTGTATGCATGTTCAGAGAGTTAAAGTTCTTCCTACAATGTGTGTATCAAGGAACAATTGTTCTATTGGTGATGTTATTTAGGTGACATTCACAATTGGGAGAACTTTGTTCGTTTCTATTAATTAATTGGGGGTGTGCACACAAAGTTTTTTTTTGTGTTTCTTTGAAGGATCCACTTTGATTGGCCCAACACACAAAAAAATCGAAACGCAGTTGGCACAGTCCAAAAAAATAGAAGCAACAACACTGGTGTTTCTTTTTGGCCCCCCTTTTATAGTGTTTATTTGGTTTCACTACTTCGGGCTAGGACTAATAGCCTTGCCTAACTAACTATCGAGCTGGGCACATGAGAAAAAATGATGAGCCATTTGCTGCCAATTATCTACCTCCTGTGTCCACAGTCTGAACACCAAAAGAATCCATTCCAATCTAAACAGTCTAAACACTTTCACCAAAGAAACGGGTTCACGTATTGTGAAACCAGTTTTAATAAGGTAAAAAAACTTCCAAAAGTTTGATCCAATGCGAGATAGTCCACAGGGACAGGGCCCAACAAGACACGCTGGCCCTGCCAATAGAATAAGATGTTGTACATCTATCTATTGTGTCCACACTCTGAACACCCAAAAAAATCCACTCCAATCTAAATAGTCTAAACACTTTCATCAAAACTAACTGATTCACCTAATGTGAAACCGGTTCTAATAAGGTAAAACTTCCAAAAGTTGGATCCAATGCAATAGTCCTTGTGGGGGGCAGGGCCCAATAAACACTAAAAAAGGGGAGGCAAACAACAGGGCAAACCATCTACCAGCAAACATGCGAATGGCAGCAAACGACCCTGGCTTATGGTAGGCCGGTTACTTTTCAAAGAACACAGTTCTCAGTTTCCAAAGACTCCAAACTCTTTTTCCACACCTTTTTCTCACATTTTTCATAGTTTTTCTCCAAATTTCCATCCTTTAGCTCTTTGTTAGCTCTTTGTTTTCTGGGCCAAAGTGAACCAGCACCCACCAGTGCACCAGTTGGCCGTTCTGTCCATAGGATGGGTTATGTTTCTTCATTTGGTTCCTCACCCTGTGTTAACCCAACATTGTACCACAGTCAATCTTTTTGAGCTGCTGATTTTTGACCCTTCTTATTTTCCAGGTGTTCTTTTTCCAACTCTGACCATACTACCCTCCAACCTAGTCACCTCCAACCTATTCACCTCAACCTAGTCCTTCTGACCTAGTTTCATTATTGACTTACATCTTCTCTTTACCTATCAACCCCTTATCTGCTTATCTTCTATTTTTTCATGGCTAAACCTCTCTCTTGACTAAACCTTTGTCTTTTGGCACAACTTCTAACTCTTCTTGGTTAAACATTTTTTTTTGATTAAACATTTGCCTTTTGGCATAATTTTTGACTTGTCTTGGTTAAACCTATATCTTTCAATTGAATCTTTTTTTTTTACACAACTTTTAACTCTTCTTGGCTAAATCTATGTCTCCTTGTTAAACCTTTTCCTTTTGGCACAACTTTTAACTCTTCTTTATTAAACCTATATCTCTTGGCTAAACCTTTTCCTTTTGGCACAACTTTTATTTCTTCTTGACTACACTTATATCTATTGATTAAACCTTTTTCTTTTGGCACAACTTTTAACTATTTTTGACTAAACGTCCATCTCTTCATGGTTGAATATTTATGTGTGAATAAAATCTCTATATCTTCTTAACTAAACGTCCATTCTTGGCAAAACCTTTACTTTTCAACAAAACCTATATATTTTCTTAATTAAACCTCTACCTCTTGGCAAAAATTCTAACTTTTCTTAACTAAACCTATATTTCTTCATGGCTAAACCATTAAATGTTGGCAAAAATCATATCTATTCTTGATTAAACTTTTACCTTTTGGTAAAACCTTAACCTCTTCCTAGTTAAATTTTACCTTTCAATAAAACCTTTATATTTTCTTGATTAAATCTTTACCTCTTGGCAAAACCTTTTTTTTGGGGGCTATATTTTCATTTCTTAGTAAAACCTTTATCTTTTTTTGATTGAGCCTCTACAAATTGGAAAACTTTAATTTTTCATGGTTAAACCTATACCTCTTAACAAAACTTCCATTTTTTCATGGCTAAACCTTTACTTGTTGGCAAAACCTTTATTTATTTTGGTTAAATTTTTATCTTTTGGAATTTTAAAATTTTTGTCATGGTTAAACTTATACATATTGGCAAAACCTCTACCTTTTGACAAAAAAAATATATTTCTTTGGATTAACCTAAAGACTATTTTTTCGACAAATTTTTTTAACAAAACTTTTGGCTACTTTATTGACCTAACCATCTTATTGACATAATTACATTATTGACCTAACTTTTATTTATTTATGTACATACCTGCCTGCTTAGCCACCAACCTAATTACATACTTATTTATTTACCTACCCACCCCCACTCACCTACCTACCTATCATTTACAAGATGTTATTGTTTGCCCATGTATGATATACAAAATATGAAAGTATTATTCTAAATGAACTAACAACCATTTTAATCATATTTGACCCATTGATGTCAATAAATGGTACCCCTGAATGCGGTTATTGTTCATTTAATCAACTTTTATGACCCACACATAAGTATTATATATTTTAATAGTTATTGTTAGAAACTAAAATAGTTGAAGATCCAATCGCAAAATATAATACCCACATATGAAAACAATGTCATTTCAAATATAATACACCTCAATAATTATTACATATTTGTGACCAAAATGCAAGCATTTTATTATTATTTTCTTTTCTTTTGGGATTTTCTTTTTAATTTTTTTTTGTAGACTCTTCTTTTCTTCTGAATTTTTATTTTTCTAATTTCGTTTACTTTTTCTCCTTTTTAAAATTTATCTTGTTTTAAATTATTTTCTTCTATTATTGATCCTTTTTTTCTATTTTTCTATTTTTTATCGTCATCATTTTTTTCCATTGAACATGCATATTTTATGCCCAACATTTGGGTATTGCACAAACCATCCCAAAAAACCAGCTAGCATTTTATGCTTCAAATGTGGGTATTGCAAAATCATTCTAATAAAACTAATGTTTATTTTGTGACCCTCATCTAAATATTTCACATTGAATTTTATGTTTTTGAAGTTATTTTAATGCAACATTGCAATATGTTTCAAACTTGTATTTTTAGGGAAAATTTCAACAAAATATTAATGCAATGCTGACATTCAAGGCATGCAAATATAACACAAACACAAGGGTACAATTGCAACAAGACAAAACTTGTATGTATTGATACAAATATCACATCTATCAAAACTTTTTAAAATGTCAAAAACATGGAAAACATGAACTCCATGCCATTGTTTATGCCAAAGAAACCTAAGTAAGATATGCATGCTACTTTCTAACCTCAAGAGACCCTTTTCTAAACCTATTTTCATTAGCCACCATGTCATGCATTCATCGATAAGTTCTTGTTGTTGTAAACACCTTAGTAGCATGTCAATGAGTGTAAAGTTGATAATGATACAATTGGAGTTGAATGGCATTGGTTACGAATTGGTATTTCATAATTACTCAAGATTTACATCAAACACATCATACACATTAATATGCAAGTTTGAAAAATGTAAACCAAACCCCAAAAAATTCCATGGGTATGAACATATATAGTCTACTAGTTTTTTTTTAAAAAAGAAAAATTGGAAAATGAAATTGGAAATGAAAAATAAAATAAATAGAAATTTTTTTTTCATCTTTTGGAATTTTAAAGACCAAAAAAAAGGGAAAATAAAATAAATATTTAGGACAAACATAATAAAACAAATAATAATAATAATAATTCTAGCATTAAAAAAAAAGAAGGAAAAACAGGGCAAAATAACCCCCAAAAAATGAAAAGGGGGGAAAAAAAATAGAATTCTTCTTCTTGAATTAAGGATATATATGTATATATATAATGAAAAGTTTTTTTTCTAGAATTTAAAAAATAGAAAGAAAAAAAACAAAAAACAAAAACGATCTTTGTTTTCTATTTTTTTCCTTTCAATCTTTTTTCTTTTTTATTTTCATTTCCTTTTTAAAATTCTTTTGTCTTCTTCTCTTTCTTTTTCTTACTTTTCCTTTTTGTTTTTGCTCTCAAACCAAAACAAAAAAAAGACAAGGAAAAAGGCAAAGGCATACTTAACATGATGTGCATAACTAATGACAATACAACAAGCAATGGTAACAAGTGCAACGAGGTGATTAAAAAAAAAAGATGCTTAAAGAAGGAGAAGGAAAATAAATAAATTGTGAAATAAATGTAACTATAAAGGAAAAGAAAGAAACAAAAGATGAAAAAAAAACTAAAATAACAACAAAAATGAAAGGAATCATATAAAGAAAAATTTATAGCACAAACAAAAGAGAAAAAATAAATTATAACAATAACAAGAAAAATAAATGATGAAAAGAAAGCTACAACAACAATGGAAGAGATGATGATGATGGTGGAAGAAAAGAAGAAAGAAAGAACAAAAAGGGAGAAAAAAAAGGAAGAAAAGGGGAAAAAAGTGGGGAATTGTTTTGAAATCTAAGGGAAGTGTGGGCTAATAAAAAAAAAAAAAACACACTTCAATGTTTGGTTTGATTTAGGTTAAATGCTTTCAGTTCATTGCAAAATGGCCAAAACAACCTCATCCACAACTAGTGCATTGGTGGGTGTTGGGTCACAATAGCATGTTTTCAATTTTTTTAAAATCATATTTTCTCTTAAATTTCATAAGCTTTTTTCAGTTTTTTTTAATATAAAAAATCCTCCTAATTTTCATAGTTTTTTTTTTTCAATTTTCAATTTTCAACCCTAGTTTCAATTTTAAAGTTTTTAATTTCTTTTCTTCAAAGTTCATATTCGCAATGGATCCCATTACTTTGAAAAGGGTTTTACTAATTTGGATGTTGTTCTCTATGGCATTGGGCAATTGTGCATTCTTCAAATCATGGTTGTGTAATTTTCTTCTTAACAATGATCCTTTGATAGGGTCACCTTTCCTACCATTTTTATGTGCAATTTTGAGTAGGAAATAATATTCATCTCATGTGTGATGGAAATAGCCCATGCAATATTTTCAATGGGATTTTGTGGAGAGTATTGTATGGCATACAACCCTTGAAATGCAACACATGAAGTTCATGGGTTATTATAGAATGAGTTTTGAAACTTTTAATAATTTAGTCTAAGAATTGACATTGTTTTCTCCATCCCATTATGCAAACCTTGTTTGACAAGTAGAGATAAGAAAAATTGTAGCCATTGTAATTTATAGGTTGGTTCACAAAACTAGTGCCACACACATGGCCAATCAATTCAATGTGGGAGCATCAACCATAATGAAATACATGATACAAAGTATGTGATAAAAACAAATTGTTTAACAAGTATATTAGTATTCCATCTAATGATCATTTACAAAAAATTACAAATCATTTCCATGATCTTATAAGCTTGTCTAATATTTGTAGGGCCATACATGGTATTCATATACCATTAGCATCACTCCCTAACAAAAGAGTGACAATTGCGACAAGTGATTTTTTTAATAAGGAAAATAATAATAACATTGTGATGCAAGCAATTTGTGATGCAAATCAATTTTGTGAATATAATTCCAAGCCACAACGAAGGTTCAAACCTTTATATAAACTACATGAAACAAACACCACAACTATCCTATTTCCCCTGGTCAAGCTCAAAGTGTTGAAAGTTATCATCTTCAAAAATCTTTAGCCTTTCGAACCTAAGCAAACAATGTTGCCATTTGCAATTGACCTTGCATTATAAATTCTCTATTCATTTGTTCATTTTGAAACATTTGTGTTGAAATCATTTTAGTCATTTCCATCTTCATGTTTTCTATCTTTTTGACACCTTTTGAAAAGTCTTCAATGGCATTAGCAATTGCAGAGGAATCTACATCCATTTATTAAAAAAAAATTCAATTCTTTTGTTGGTTTTGCCTTGCACACCATGCAATTTACAAGCTTTAGTTCTTGGAATGTTTGAACCTACAAATGGAGGATGAACTTCCTTTTCATTTCCATGACCAAAAACATGAGTTTGATGTGGTGGACTTTCCTAAATGTCATGTGTCACATCATTATCACTCACCTTGAAATTTTGAATATCATATTGTGAATGTAAATTATGCACTCCCTAATCAATTGCATTGCAAATGCCATTAATCTTGGTTGTGCCTCCAAACATTTAATCAAATCCTTCAAACCATGGCCAATCAAAAGGGGATGCACCAATCACCTACGTTTTCTTCTTTTCAATTTCACACTTATCCTTTATCTTGCTCCACATGTCACACACTTGCTTCCAACTCCAATGCACACACGAAAAATGTGCATTCAACTACTTTATAAAATCCTTCCAATTTGCTACCTTGAAAGGCTTTTGATTACACTCTCAAAATTTCTTTTTGCAAATATCTAGAAAAAATTGGAATTGTGCATTTGTCCACGACCTGCCTACATTCTCTTGAAAATTTGGATGTCCTGGAACAATACTAATTGGTATGGAAAAGGAAAAACTTCCTTGCATGTCCATCAACAAAGTCAAAAACAAATTTGGTGAGAATGTTGGGGAGTTCATGGAAGTTCACCTCTATAATGCAAACCACCTGCATTTATAGTGCCAAGAATGCACCTACAATGCTGAGAACCCTACCATGAGTAGAATGAGAAAGAACAAATCTAGACATAGAGCCAGAGAACCAAAGAACTTTGGAACATTTCCTTCTTGCATTGTGATGATGGATTTTTATTGTGAGGAAAGGTATTTTTCATGAGTGTGCATGGTCGTAACTCGCTGATTTACTTCGTGAAGTGAAAGAACAAAACAAAGCAAATCTGCGATTCACTTCCACATGATTGCTGTGTTGACAATGCTGTGTTGACAATGCTGATCGAGCTGATGGGAGGTGGATTCACTGGCTGAAGCGCATTGTTTGCCCTCATGTGCCTAGGCCTTATGTGTGTACATATATGGTAAGTGGAAGTAGACATAGAGTTTCTTTAGTTAGCACTGAAAGGAGCCAACATGCACCCAAGGGGCCAATTTTTATTCCGAATGTGTTCCTCAGTTTATCTCATATCCTTTGCCTTTGGTTCTACTTTGATAACCTATATGACCATGTCCAAAGCTTGATTACATTTTTCTAGGATGTGTGTGATGGGAAAATCAAAGATGCTCATCACTAAAGAGAAAAATAGAACTTTGGGAGTCCTCACAACTGATTAGTATGAATCACATTATGTTATGTACCATTAGGCATGAGTACATATTCATCTTTCTATTAATTAATTAGATGGGAAGTGCCTCCCACCTTCCAGGTTCAATTTTTTACATGTGTATGTGTGCAAAGTGCCTCCCAAGTTCAATTTTGTGTGTGTGCATGTGTAGTCATTTTTTACTGACCCATCTCACCAAAAAAATAAATTTAACTGAAACTTCGGAGGCTCCCCAAAGTAGAAGTTTTTATTCAAAGATAGAGCGCCTGCCCTTTGGACCACCTATATACTTTGAGCAAAGCATATGCATTAAAAGAGTGGAGCTATTGGGAACACATCAAAAAAACTTGGGGAACCCTTTGAGAATTTAATGAGAACACATTGTGAACAGTTAAAAAAACCAAACCACCCCCACCCCCCACCCCCTCAAAAAGAAAAAACCCTGGGAGTCTTGGGTGCATGTGTTGCATTGCCTCATTGGTTGAGCATAATTTCCATTTGTACATTTTGGTTTGTCACCATTTTCAACATGGCTAATGGCAGGGACATGTAAAGGCGGGGACTATTTCATCTTATTCATCTTTCAATTACTCATTTAGGGATTCCTAGCAAGTTCAAAAATAATAATTTGAGGTGCAATGAGCCATTTTGATTGGCCCATTGTAATAAAAAAAAATACTAAAACTTTGGAAGCTCCCCAAAATAGAAGTCTATACTCTCAAGATACTACTACCTCTAGAGTACCTCCCATTTAAGTGTTGACATTGGTAAGAAAATAGGTTCTATCATGTAACTAGATGGTTTTTAGCTTTTACATAGGTAAGGGTTGTTTTTATTACCTACCTACTAACAACCTACTTGCAGATTGCTAGAAGGTAGGCAGTGAAAAAATGCAACCATGCTAAGAGCATCTCCAGTTGTGCTCAGTATGTGACCCTAAGAAAATATTTTTCACATCCAAGTTTAGTTATCTACTCTTTCGCAACCTCACAAATAAAACTGAAACTGGGACAGCAATTATGTGGGGGACTAGTAATAGCAAACCACCTGGACCAATTATTTTGATGGGCCAATCAGAAACACTGAGCACCAGTTAGATCATATTTATTACACTCTTTTCTCTTTTCCGCACCTGGGGACTATTAATAGCAAACCACTTGGACCAATTATTATGATGGGCCAATCAGAAACACTGAGCACGAGTTAGATCATATTTATTACACTCTTTTGTCTTTTCTGCAGGTGCATATCTTTGCTGCGCCTTTTACCAGCCACGGCAACGAGCGTACTTATGCTGAGCCACAACCATTTTCGTGGCCCAAACTGGCGTATGTTTCATTTTCTTCATCCAATTTTAATGTGCAGGATCACATACCGAGCACCCCTGGAGATGCTCTAAGCACCGTGGTTCACTAGCGTACTGGAACCGAACAGAAAACTATATCCTGATTGCTTACCATCTATCCTTCATGGTGCGCTGGTGGGTTTCGAAACAATCTTGTCACTCCCTTTGAGTTCCTACTTTGTACCAGTGTTGGGTGGGGTACTAACCCACCATTCAGAACTGGGCCAGGGTTCAACCTGGTTGTTTAGGAAACACCCAGTGGGTATAATTCAAGTGATAACCAGGTTGATACCCTACCCATCGGGTACCAAACAATAGAGACTTGACTCACAAAGAACTGATGTCATTTAAATGTTGAGACTCAGGTAGGTTGTATTGCTAACCCTTGGGTCAGGTTCTTCCGTAGGGTTTAGATAGTAGGTAAGGGTTGATGGTTAAAGTTTAAGGCGACTGAGGTTTAGGTTTAAGGCACCACAACTATCTCATGGGGATGTAGACTTGAGCTCCATAAAAAGGGCTTGCCGAATAAAAGGGCCAATGGTTTTTTTGGTTTGTTGTTTGCTCTTGTTTGTTCTAGCCTTTGTTCATGGTTTTGCAAGTATTTGTCCCTCTCATTTGTTGCTTGTGTGCTTTTCATGGTGTCAAACTCATGGATCACATGCCATTTGTGTTGTTGATGGGCACTTTGTGAATTAAGTGAAGGCCTCATAATAAATATTCTTTGACTTCTACCATTTTATTGTGTAAATGATGGTTCAAAAGCTCATGTCAAGGTTCCAAATTTTATGCACTATGTTGTGTATTATAATGTTTTAGTCAATTCTACAATTTTAAACCAAGGAATAGGGTTGAAAAAAAATGTTTGGTTTCATATTTCAAGAGTAATTGTATAATTGCATTGAAAAGACATGTGGATGTAAACCATGGATAAATTGCAAGAAAAATTGAAGAAATGAACAACAACATGAAAAGTCCAATCAAAGGCAACATGCAAAGAAAAGTCATGCAATAAGCCCAAATGCCATCTTTAATTTTTTTAGATTCATAGATCCTTTCAAAGAAGACAATGTGTAGCATAAAAAGTTTCTAGAAAACTTGGGTCTTTTTGTTGTCAAAAATCATTTGTTATATAATTTGTTGAAAACATTTGGTTAAAGAGTTTAATATTAAGGTTATTTCCTCATGTCTTGTTCCTTTCTAAAAAAACTCTTGTCAATAAGTATTATTGAACTTGTTTGAGAAAACCAAACAAATTAATGTCTTGGTAGTTTTCGTTGATTATGTGTCTACCATTGCAAGCTTTGATATTTGAATGTCCAAAGCGGCACATGATGTTTTACATTGGTTGTAATTCTTTTGGGAAAAAATTGGGTGCCAAAACATATAATAATTAATTGGTTTGAAGCATCTGAAACTTTAGGCCAAGGTTTGACAATAAATTTGCAAGTTCTTTTAGAGTAATATGGTGTGACAAAAAAAAGACAATGCTTATGTGAAGGATGAAAAATATAATATGAATATAATGATAACTACATTGAAGTCTATAGTCAATTGTGACACTTTCAATGTGAAAGAAAGTTTTTAAGAAACATGTTTTAAACATGCATTTTCTTAGGCTTGCCAATATGCAACTACAAAATAGAAAGTCTATATAGGTTTTAAATAAATTTCCATCAAATATTCCCAATTAGACTTGCATAAATGTATAACATGGCTTTAAAAGTTAAGGAAAATGTGACAAGAGTGACATGAAAGCTTGCATTGTTGCAAACCTCCACCCTCAAAAATTGAATGCACAATTGAAAATAGTGTAAAATTTTCAATTATATTTTTTTTTCTTGGTTTGTTTTATAATCATTTATTGTATGATTCAAGCTTTTAATTAAAAATTTTAGTTTTACAAGTTTGTAAAGAACGTAGTCATGTTTTAAGAGGCTTTGCAATTTCAAAAAGCCATTGATCTTTTTATTACAACAAGCAAATTAATGTTACGATTATTAATCACATATACCCTTTGCCCTTCACATGGCATATATCACAAATTATGATTGATTTTTTTGTCTCCTATCGTCATTGCTTGAGTTTTAAACTAATCAAAGGTCATTAGTTGTTAAGTGATGCCTTGCATCTAATCATAACCATGAGCCTTAAACTGAAGGAATAAATTAGTAATCTTCCTTCTCCTCCTATTTTGGATAACTTGATAGAAAATGTAGGGTTAGATATTGCGTTGAAAAACATTGTAATGAACATAAAAAGGAAGTATGTGAGGTCATTGATTTTTTCCTTTCCTTATTGACAAAATATGATGAGAAGAAACTTCACAATATGTTATCACTAATGTTATACTACATATACAAAAGCATGAGATTAATATCTTGTTTTATTGTTTGTGAATAAGGGGTGGCCATAACTAAAGGAATATGATAGGAGATTCTTGTTCACTATGTTTTTGAAGTCATACCACCATTTGCATCCATTATCAAAGGGTGAAATTTCTTTTCCTAAGAAAAAAGAAGATTGCATTTTGGATACTTTTGAAATGGTGATGAGCATCATGAACCTATGAAAGAGCTTGTCAATCAAGAATTGTTGATATTTCCAAAATATCAAATGGATGCAAAAAACATCAAGTGCCCTTTGGAATGGTGGAGGAAACATGAAGCCATGGTTCCAACTATTGACTTTTTGGCTCAACAAATATTGGGGATTATTGGTTTTCAAATTGAAATTGAAAGAGTCTTTTCTCTTGTTAGCATATTAATTAAATTAAGGAGATATTGGTTGTAATAAAATAGCTTTGAAAAGTTAATCTTTGTGAGTAAGAATTGACCAATTGACGTTAAGGTTAATTATAAGACCCCTTCTAATTTGGTAGAATTGGTATGATGTATGATCAAAAAAGGAATTAAAGGAGTTGGAAGACTCATTCGAATGACATGAATTGAAGGAAATGTAAATATTTTTTCACATTGCGTGAAGTAATTCATGCCTTGGCCATTAAAAAGTTTCATAACTTTATATTAATGTTTTTAAAATTATATTTTAGAACTTGTAATGAAACCTTTAGTTCTTGTGTTTGAAAAGCTACCTAAAATATTTGGATTTTTTTTGTAGGAATTATTTAAGTCATAATCAATTAATATGAATGAAATAAAAATTGGTTTTGAAAATAAAAGAAATAAACCCATAAAGGTATTTAAAAGTGGGATGTATTTTTATACTATTGTCCCAAACTTTTGGCAAAAAATATGAAATAACCAAAATAATATATTACTGAAAATAGTTAATACCCACCCAACATTATTGTTGGGTTATGAGAAATAGCATTAGACTCCCACCAATTGTTAGGAATTTTTTTTAATTTCATTAGCTTGTCCTTAAAAAATCAAAGAACCGATTTTCATATATAAAAAATATTATCAAAAATAAATAAAATGAGAAAAGTACATATTTTTATGTAGCTCTTTCATGAAAACCACCATTTCTTTGAACTTTTTAGATTATAACATGTGGTGGTTTTTTTTGTTTTGATTTGTTTGGAACTAAAGGTTATTTGATATTGAAATTTCTAGAACTTAGAATTGAGGGTTATTAACAAAATCAAATAGTGGCACAACATTGATTTGCAATTTGTACCCGATAAGCTTTGGATTTATTCCAATCATTTGATCCACTTCCTCATCATTTATTTTTCTTTTAGTTGTTGTTACTAATTGGGTTATGATTTTTGATATTGGTTGCAACATTGGTTCAATGATTGTTAGCAATTTGGATTGAAACTCATGCCGATGTCCTCCATTTTCCTTTAGTTGTTGTACTCACTCTTCCATGAATGGAGTTAGTACCTTTTCGTTTGGCACATTTTCATCAATAATTTGATTCTAGTTAGTTTAAAAGAATTTTGTAAAATTAGTGTAGGAACTTGATGAAAGTCTTGCTTTCCATGGCAATTTCACATTGTCAAGCAATTTTTAGTAGTTTTTGTAATTTGTTAAGCAACTTAAAAGAATGTTTCTCACATGAAAAATATACAAATGAACTTATGTCATCCATGAATGAAGTGAACAAACTATGATTTGCAAGAAGAAACCACAAGAATTGAATTCAAACATGTACAATTACAATTAAACTCAAAATATAAGTATCACTATATTTTATGAACTAAAATTTCAATCTGAAAAACATGAACAAATTGCACAACATAATGTGTACAAAAATGCAAGTAGTGGAATCAAATGATCCAAATATGAAAACATAGTGTGGCCTAATTGTCCAATTCTTATGCACTTTGTCCATCATAAAGGGAGATGACCAAGATTTCAAGAAAGGAATAATGAATACACCATATGAACCTTCATAACCATTAAAGGTTGAGTAAGCTTAAGGTAGCAAGTCTAGATTCATCCTTATAATAAGGCACCTCCAACCAATTTCCATGTGACTTGGAATGAAAAAATTATGTGAATGTAATTATGATTGTTGACATTAAAAGAGTTAGACACCATGCTAATGGTATAAGTATTGTATAATTTAAGGAAGAATATAATGCCATGTGCATTCAAAATTTTGCTTTATTTATAATGTGTGTATGTTATCTCCATGTGGCTATTCCATATCAATAATTGGCAATAAAGGTTGCAAATTTCAAAAACTAAAACAATAAAAATGATTAAAGCAAGTGGGTGAAGAGCTTTGGGGAATATTAAGCATTTAAATTTTACAATACTTGTGTCATACAATATATTGGTTAAGGGTATTATGTAAAGGAACTTTTTTTTAATCACCCTATTATTACCTAGTTTTTTAATATGCAAATATTTAAACCACCTTTTTTTTGCATCAAATTTTGATACCTTATATTTTTAAAGTTTGGTTTTAGTATTTGAAGTTATGAATAGTGATGAGAATGTAACTAAGCATTGAATGATCATGTGATAAAACTATTTTTTAATATATCATATGTATTTAACATATCATATCTTCCAACTAGGTAATTGGGAGGTGGTAGAATACACATTTAAAATGCAAGTTTTTTCAAAGTGATTCAAATGTCAATGGTGTAAAGAGGTCCTTCACTCCATGTTCCTCCATGTTTTTTTACTATATTACTTCACTTATTAACTTATTAATTGAGGATATTAACAATTAATTTTTAAAAAATACATATGTTTTATTTTTATAAATTTTAATATTAGGGATTAATGAGTATTTTATATAAATTATATATATCAATTTAAAAAACATAATCCTATTATAAAACTAATTATATTATAATTTCAACCCAATAATTTATTTATGGGAGTTTATATTTTTCCTCATGTATTTTGTAAATTCAAAGAAAAGTGCCCCTCCTAGGTGAAGAGTTGTACCTAGAACAAAGGCATTCAAGTGCAAAAGAATGATTTTTAAGCCACATGCAGGTGTAAAAAGGTGAGTCCCAAACCACATGCAAGTGTGAGATGAGTTAGTCAACTTCCATAACATGAAAAAAGCTTGGAGGCATATGTCACCCAAAGGTTTCAAAGATTCAATTATGTTAAACTAATTGGGAGTCACATGACAAAGGGAGAGAAAGGGTGACAAAGACCTTGACCCTTGGGTGGTAGCATGTGTAGGTTAGATTAAGACTTCCACTTAGGTCAAGATCTTCAACTTGGGCCTTAGAATTTCTCCCTTCCTATTGTGCATATATTGTCACCTCCTTGTCAATTTTTTTTGTAAATTATAGTTTCATATGACATCCATATTTTCATTTTTATGTTTCATGTGACAAGTAAGATTTTTTTTTGCCTTTATTCATTAAAAAAAATTCATGTGATGAATAAAGACATGCATTGTTCAACAAAAGTTCATGTCATTCCTATTTTGTAAGGTTTTTTTTTGCTTTGGGGTAGAAAGGGGTTGGTTTGTTTGTAAGTCAAAAATTGTGGCTTGGGGAGTTCATCAAATCAAGCCTATAGTGATGAAACCCTACCAATCATAAATAAATCAAAACACCCAAAAAAGGGGGGAATACAAGGAACAAAAAAGGAAGGACCCATGTTCAAGAAAACAAAACAACCACTAAAAGGCACTGCTAGGGAACATCAAATTCCCAAACCCCCTCTTGTCACGAGAAGCATATCAAATAATGAAACGGGAGGACCTTTTGAAAGGACGCCTAACCTAGAAGAACCCTCACCTACTGCAATGTCAAGTTTCAAAATAAAGACCACTTGGGTCCATTGTAATGCCCCTGACACCCTTTGCCTACAAAATGTGTGCAAAATTGAAAGAGGAGGGCTTCTAGTGCCCTTCACTCCCCACACCATGTTGGCACATCAATGAAAAAACATGTTTACTTACTAGTGTAAACATCCAAAAACCTTTATATGTAGAGGGAAAAGTATGTCCGTCGAGAACCGATCACAATAAAAACCATCCTTCACCCGAGCCATGACTATCACCGCAACCCCACAAAAAAGAATAGCTTGCGACACCAAATCAATTTGAGTGGGGTCGGTGATGACAATAATTGCCAACATGCAGACACCGTCGATTAATAACACAATGTCAATTTGCAAGTGTGAAAACTATAAGGTGGGGGTCAAGAGGACATGGGTATATTATTGTGAAACAATGGTTACAAAAAAGTCTCGCACAACATTATGTGGGGTCATCCTTTCCCCACCATGCACACAATGAAGAAGGTGGATCCCCATAGGATCCAAAGGCTGATTATAAATGTAATGTGACACCCCAAGGATTAAAGGATGGGAAAGACCCAACTTAGTGCATAATGCGGTGGAGAAAACATTTGAAAAGAATGATTAGGTGGGCTAACAACCAAACGTTAGCATTTGGCCGCTCACATGATTTCAAGCATCTTCGATGTGAATTAGATGGTAAATAAAAAAGGATGTTAATAAAAAAATGGTCATGTAATCTTTTAAAAATATTTTCCTTAAGGCAATCTGTGCTTCTTTCAACCAATTACTCAAAAAGGGGGACACATGTTATAGCCCTAGGGGTGAAAATATCTCGTGTTGATGCCAAATGTGCCTAAAAAAGGAGTGGCCTTAACAACTCACATTAATTGCTTTTAACAAAAACAAACGTGAATCCAACAAAAAATTGGAAGCTATGATAGGGGTTATTAAGGCCCAACTCCTTATATAAGCAGTTGGAGCAATGACCTCTCAAGAAATCAACCCTATGCCCCCACTATAAAATGGGGAGAACCAACTGTTGACATACTATAGGGGCTTCAAAGCATTCCAATGAACCCAGACCTAAAAGCCTCTAAAAAACTCCCATAAAGGTGGAATAAAAAACAACGAACTAGCTTCAAAAACCTAGAAGGGGGAAACAACAAAGCAAAAAGGAAGGCCTCTAGGTGAGACATCAAGAAAAGATACCAAAAGCCACTTGGACATCCTTTAACTTTGGGAGCACAACTGCATGTTGAACATCTTCAATTAAAACCTCTTGCAAAAAAAAATTGAGGTGAAGGAGGTAAAGCCAAAAAGGACACCAAGAATCTTGATGCCACCAAGGGGGTAACAAATTCAACAAGGGGGACAAATTAAGGAGGTAAGTTAGACGGAGCCCATGTTGAACATTTGTGGGGTTGAATAGACAACCCCATAGAAGCCAACTAGGAAATAAAATGATCAAAGGCAAGGGAAACAACATGGGTAGGGTTGAAGATATGGGTTTCATCAACTAAGGAACGGAAAAAACAAGAAGGGAAAACTTTCAAAGAACAATGCAAAGTGCAAAAATGAATTAGGGCAAAAAAAAAGGCCTTGCAAGCAAGTTGCCTTAACGGGTGCCCACAAAACAAATAATGACAAACAAAGCCCCTAAGGAAGAATGATGACTAAAGTACAAAAGAACCCGAAAGCCATAAAAAGAATGAACAAAGGGAAAAAGTTATAACAATTGGCCCCCCACTGTTTGAAGCTCTTGGAAGTTGGCCTTGTAGGGGATGGTGTTGAAAGTGTTCGCAATGTCTAGTTGGAACACCACCCAATCAAGATAGGCAATTAAAGTGGCCGAAATACCATGGACCGTGACTTCACAACCTCCTTTAATTACAACCCCAAATTGATATGGTGACAAATGAAAAGCAAATGCATCACGAAACTACAGGCATAAACCTTGCTCATTAATGGGTAGAACACCTCTCCCAATGCAATTGGATGGATGCCACCAAAAGGTTTACCCAAAGCCAAAAGCTTATTAGCCCCAAAAACGTGAACCATAAACCTAGGGATGTAACCAATGGCCACATGGGAACACAACTAATGGAATTGAATGAAGCCATTCGCTAAATCCTTAGGGTCAAAATAATCTTGAAAAGAAGACCATGCCAAAAGGACCACTAGCTAACAAATGAAACATGGGCAAAAAAACTGACCTAAAAGAATCCATAAAAAACTCAAGGTCTCAATTAGGCTAAAAGTTTAGTAAGGAATCCAAGCAAGGGGAGTCTATGTTCAATGGATGCAAAATTAGCAACGTGCTAATCATCTTTAAAGATGTTAAAGTTAGGGCAAGAGGAGCAAAAACCTTAGCAGCATGTGCAAACTCCTCGATGCGCCCCAAGGTTAAACTCCATCCCAACTAACATGCAGGGGGTGGGGGGGGGGGGGCCAAAGGGGGAGAAAAAAAATAAAAAAAAGATGAAAAAATGCAAATAACAAAGAAAAAGGATAATGATTGTGGTTA
>Ga0116229_10006991_pt1 | contig 17998 bp, 9 predicted proteins | sample S1TSphgellanicum_3_FD_87313 | JGI IMG/M metagenome (GOLD analysis project Ga0116229, IMG submission 87313) | Host-associated microbial communities from peat moss isolated from Minnesota, USA - S1T2_Fc - Sphagnum magellanicum MG | ecosystem: Host-associated > Plants > Peat moss > Unclassified... | reverse complement strand
TGTGTTGTTTTTTTTTTTTTTCGCTTGGAAACCTTGTGGCCATTAGGTCAATTTGACTTTGGTTTTCAACAGCCCTTTTTTTCACTTAAAATCTTAGTGGCCACCAAATTGTTTTTTTTTCTTCCACTTGGAGATTTGGTCACCACTAAGTCATTTTGACACTAGACTATGATGGATGACTAGGTGATCAGTAGATCAATTTTTTTTTCATTTCAAGACCATGTCGTGGCCACCAAATGGTTTCAACATTGGATTATGAAGGATCCCCAAATGGTCACTAGGTCGTTTTTTTTTTGCCTAAAGAACATTCAGTCGCCATCAAGACATTTTGATGTTAAATTATAATAAATGACCTAATGGCCACCGTTGTTTTTTTTTTCTTGCTTGGAGACCTGGTGGCCATTAGGTCGTTTCGACACTGGACTACAAAGTTTTTTCGTTTTTTTGCTACTTGGAAACCTAGTGACCACCACTTCATCCCTTGCAGTCTAGTGTTGAAATATTTTAATGGCCACCAAGTCTTTTTTTTTTCCTTCCACATGGAGATTTAGTGGCCACCATGTCTTTTTTTGGTTTTTTTTTTCATTTTAAAACCACCTAGTGGCTAGGTTTTGACACAAGATTGCAAGGGACGACCTAATGGCACAAGGTCATTTTTTTTTCATGCATGGAAACTTAAAGACCACCAGGTTTTTTTGCCTACTCGGAGACCACTAAGTGGTTTCAACATTGGAGGCCACTGGGTCGATTTTTTTTCACTTGTAAACCTAGTGGCCACTAAGTTGTTTCGATGTTGGATTTCAAGATACCACCTAGTGGCCACCATGTGATCTCAACATTAGATTACAAGGGACCATGTGGTGTCCACATGTTTTTTTTTAAAATTTAGAGACACGGTGGCCACCAAGTTGTTTCAACGTTAGATTATGAAAGACAACATGGTGGCCACCAAATTGGTTTTTTTTTTTTTTGCTTAAAAACCATGTGGTGGCCACTAAGTCATTTTTTTTTTCTCTCTTGGAAACCACCTAGTGACCACCAAGTGGTTTTGACCCTGAACTACGAAGGACCATTTAATAGCCACTAGGTGTCTTTTTTCGCCCCCACCTGGAGACCACCTGGTGGCCATGAAGTGATTTTTTTTGTTTTTTTACCTAATGGCCACTCGGTGGTTTCAACCTTGGATTACAAAGGACCACCTAGTGGCCACCAGGTGGTAAACCTTTTTTTACCTAATGGCCACCAAGTGGTCTCGGCCTTGGATTGCTAAGAGGACTTTTAAGAAGGACAAAGTGGCCACTAGGTAGTTCCATCATGGACTACCAGGGACCACTTGATGGACCACCTTAAAAAATTAAGCGAACACCCGATTTTTTTTTATGTTAAAAATAATGCTTAGAAAAATTATGTTTCATTACATTGTTTTCGTATCTTTCATTATTTTAAAATATATAGTTGGTCATGAAATGAACATTAGGTTCTATATGATATTTTGTGTAAATTTGAAAAAAACATTGAATGATGCAAAGGAATTTACCTCTTTGAATGTAGATTGAATACTTGATAATTTGTTGTGTAACTACAAAAGGCAAGCTTGAGTAGTTTCATCAACAACCTTTGTTAAAATTGTGTAATCGTGTGCCTTCAAATATCGATCTCGTTTTGATGTTGTTGTCACATTTTTTATTAAAACCATAGCACATTGGCCTCCATTGTATGTTTGAAAAACTTGTTCATATTTTGTTTTGAAAATTGTTACCAAGAGCAAAAATGTCTTAGTCAAAATCACCTTCTCCATCTACAATCAACAATTGTTTTTCACCTTTGTTACCCTTTACTCCCCTTACATTAATGATAATGATAGCAATGGTCACAAACTTCCAACTTTGAATAAAATTTCTAAATTCTCTATTGGAATCCATGTGGAAAAACATGGGAACTACCTCAAGTTAAAATGGAGGAATTGATGACACAATGGTTGTCGACTCAATTATAATGACAATATGCATGTCACCTTTTTCAAAACCCCTTCTGGACTTTGATTCAATTTTACATCCTCATAAACATGCCTTTTTACAAATGCTACTCATGCATATTTATATGAGGCAGTTTCACCTTCAAAGTGATTGTGGTTAGAGCTGCCTTGTCCAACAAATGACAATGCAAATACGCATAATTTGGATTTTTCATGTTTTTATTTGTAATTCAATCAAAGGTGCCATACCTATTAAACACCTTTGCTTCAAATGTAACATCTCTAATTTCAAAATCCAAATCATTTACTGTAACAACTAATCTAGCTTCTTTTCACTAGAACAACAGCCATTGTGCAAAAATAAATAAATAAATAAAATTACTAAAATGAATTAGACAATAAAAAAATGAAGTAGCACTTGGCAAAATTAATAGTTGCAAAAACACACATTTGGCAAAACATACACTTGTAAAAACACAAACTTGCAAAGGAAGGGAAAAAAAAAAAAAATGGTGAAAATTTAAATGAAGCACATTATTCTTATTGTGAAAAAAAGAAGACAACAAACATAAAATGGTATATTCACATGCGACAAGGGACTTAATTTAAACCCTAAACCTTTTTCTACTATGTATGGACTTTAAATAATTTTGACTATGGTGATTTTAATTTAACAATAACGGATCATATCCATGGTTTGGTGACTAAATTATGGTTTAATAATGAACAAAACATTCATACCCTTGGCATATTATAAATTTTAGTTATTGATTTTTAGTAACTTTGATTATGGTAAATATTTACCATTAACCATGGATATTGATGAACCATGGTTTGGTAAATAGATTATGGTCTAATAATGAATAAGACATCAATACCCTTGGCATCTTATGAATTTTAATTATGCGCCTCATGTTTACACTCGAACCTTAAATATTTCAACTTAGATTTGAAAAATATTAATACAAAAAATTTAAATATTTTTCCATTATTTAACCATTTTTTTCATTTTCATTCAAATATATTATTATTATTTGTTAAATTTCTAACAAAATTATCATGTGCATAAAAAAATTTAGATACACAAAAAGTTCAATTTTTAAAAAAATATTGTTTGTTCTTTATATTAAATTTTTAAATAAATTTTTTTTGTTGAAAATTTTTCATTCCCAAAAATAAAATAAAATTATAAAATATTTTCTTGAGAAAAAGATCTTCATTAATTCACCATATCACAAAAGAAAAAAAGAAAAAAAGTATACCCACCCCCTTTTTCCAACCACCCCATCCCACACCACCAAAAAAATAATTTGTTGGAAATTTTTCAAAATCCCACCTTCCTACCTTGAGAAACCACCAAACTTTTTCCTCTCATGTCACCCAAGAAACAAAATTTTTGGTTAGTACCCATCTAAAAAACAATTCACCTTTCCCAATCCCTTAAGAAAAACCTCCTTTGGAAAGCAATGGAATTACCACATCCTCCCCTGTTGACCTAAAAAAATCCCTTTTGGAAGAAAAAAAAAACAATTCCTAACCCTTCATCCTTTTTTTAAAAAACTCGATTTACAACTTGTAATTCTTTCAATCTAATTGAATTATCCACTCCTTATACCCATTGAAACCCCATAATAAAAAACAAACCCATGAGGGAGGAAAAAAAAATTAAATACTTTAACCTCTTTGCTATCCTTAAATTTTCACTTGTAAACCCCATTGCACCCCCACCCAACTTTATAAATTAGTTGTGTTTGCCCCATGCATGTTTGTTAAAACCTAAAATCATACACGCATATCTACTATCTTAGGGCAATAATAACTTTTAAAAACATACAAGGCAACAACAATACAAAAAAAATTAGTTAAAGTTTAATTTCATTATATTTTTTTATATTAAATCTTCATCAAAACCTTATTGAAGCTTTTAAAATAAAATAAATTAAAAACATGTATATCTCAAAAACAAATTTGTATTTAATTAAAAATTGATGTGTTTTATTTTAATCAATTCTTGCATAATTTTTCAAATCTCATTTTAATAAGATTTAAAGAAATTGAAGTTAATTATTTGTATGTTTATCAAGAAAAATTCATTAAAAAATTAGTCATATGAATTGTTTTTTACATTTCATAATGATATGAAACCTCGTGATACAAAAATGCAAGTGACAACCCAAAAAACTAAAATGATATAGAGATATGATTAAATCAATTACCCAACATTCATATTTTGAAAAGAAACCCAACAGGTAGATGGGTAGACTTCAAAACAACCTATCAATTGGATGGGTGCACCCAAAATTTACACATGCCTTTCCATATAGCTTGGACCAATGAAATACTTACACACAAACCTATAACCTTATCCATTCAGCCAATTTTTGATTTTCTGACCCCTATACCCATTCAAAAGGTGTTGGCATAATGCCTATGTAGGTTAAAACCAACAAAAAATCCTTTTCCCTTCACCCTCTCAAAAAGAAAAAAATTAGATTGTTCACGAGTGCATGTTAAATGTTCTCTATTTTTTTCCTTTTTTTTTCCCTTTTTTTACCTCTCTTTCTTTTTTTCCTTTCCTTCTTCCCCTTTTCCTACTTGGTAACCTCACCTACCCACTAAACCCTCCTACCTAACAAGTCACTAACTAAATTGACAATGCCTCCCCCTTGCATCATTGCTTTTCTTCTTATTAGTTTTTTCCTTCTTCTTCTTTTTTTCTTTTCCTTCTTCTCTTCCTTGTGCCATCACCTCCCCTAAAAAAACAAGGTAAGTTTATTTTCTTTATTTCTGGGTGAGTTTGTTGTTGGGGGAGGTCAAAGCTCTGCAATGATGGCAATAAAGTTCATACTACGGTAGTACCTATTTAGTTTCAATTATCCGTTTACCACTAGGGTTCAAATTATTAATGTAAATATTAACTTGGTGCACCCACAACATTTTAGATCATTGAAAACGAACAAAAAACAAGGAAGATATAACGCTTAGAAATAAAAGGTCATTATAAAAAAAAACACACTACGTGATTTTGAAATACTTTGTGTTTTTCTATGTTGATCTTTTGTCTATGGAGTTGAAACATATAATGTAGAGCTTGCCTTGGCATTCCCATGATGCTTCACGTCACACAAAATAAACAAAAAAAAGTAAAAATAATAAATTGTTTAATCACCAACCAATGATTGGTGATGGGCAGTTTTACCCATAGCCTACACTAGAAGAAAATTGGGTTTTTGTAACCAATCAATTTGTGATTACTTGCAATTATTTATCATTTGCAACTATCATTGGTTATTTCTTCAACTACTTTTTGCATTTAGTTGTGCTTGCAACTACATTACAACTACCTTACAATTAATGTTTTCTTCATTTTTCCATTTGAACAATTTTTAACATGGTTTTTATCCAAGAAGAGCCATTTATGTTCCATTAGTTCAAATATGGTCAAATGAGTTGCAAACCAATGTGTATTCAAAGTGTATTTTTGAGTATTTTAAGATATATGGATTTATAATGGTGTATAATATGTATTTTATTCAATAATATATGGGTGGATATTAAGATAAACATGTGCATATGAGGGGTGATGTATAATACTTCTATTTTTTGTAGAATTTTTTTTTTCCAGTCATAAAAGCGATTTTCCTTAGGGAGAAAGGCACTATCTTCCCTTGGGGAGCAATTTCTCCCAAGGAGAAAAGGACTATGTTCCCTTGGTTGGGGAACAAGTTTCTAAATGTTTGAATCAAAATTACAAGGGGTAAAATTTGTTCAAGTCAAATGTTCTTTATTTAAAATGTTAATTACAACATTATATTATTTAATTAACAAGTATTAAATATCAATAATAAATATTGAAACTAATTATATATATGTTACTAATTTAATTAATAAATATTAATAATGTATAATGAATAATTTTATATAATAATTTTATTATTAATGTTGCCTTCTACCCCAGGGAGAAAGGGATTATTTTCCCCCTTAGAGTAAGATCTTGAATGTTTCAATCTTTCTAGGGGTAAAATTTGTCCAAATCAAAATTTCTTTTATACATTGGAAAATTCTTAAAGTGTAGATATTTAAAGTGATCTTGGATTTTCAATTTGAAGGTATGAACTAAAAGTTATGATGAATAATACTCAAAAATACATGACTGGAAAAAATTTGACCCTACATCCTTAACCAACCTATACACTTAACTATGTACCTATCTACTCACCTAAATAAGTAGGTAGGTGTTTAGTTTAAATAAACCTACCTACCTACCTCAACCTACTTACATACCTACCTACCTAAATAGATTTTGAATTTTTAAAATTAATATGCCACATGGCACATTTTGATTATGCCATGTGGCATAATATGAAACCATCCAAACATAGAAATTGGACATTTTAGATTATTTCAAATTTTCATAAATAAAATAATAATTAATTTTTTTTAATTAATGACACATGGCAGGATATGATAGGAACACAAGGTTGACCAAATTAGTTGTAAACTAGTTGCAAGTGACAATAAATATACAATGGGTCAATGAATGAATATGTATTTTGTTCATTTTTCTTTCCATCCATGAATGGTTATTGCTTCTGACTAAGGTCGGTTGTGACTTGTCCAACATAACTAAAGGAAATTTAATTGCAAATGTTGTCTATGACGAAAAACTAGTTGCAAAAATCAATTATAAAAACCTTGATTTCTTCTAGTGTAAAAGATACCATTTGGATTTGTGCGTGGATGATGTAATATCCACATCAAAAAGTAAATACGGGCCGGTTTTTGGGTGGTTCATGCAATACCTGCATCAAAGAGAAATAAATCGATGGGTTTGTGAGTGGTTGGTGTAATACCTGCATTTTGCAAGAAAAATATGTATCCACAATGAATAAAGAAAATTTATGAAAAGAGGAAGAAAAATAATCTAGAAGGAGAAATTGAAAGAAACAAAAGTAGAATAAGAAAGAAAGAAGAAGAAGGAAAACCAATAATTTTAAAAAAAAAATCATCTAGAAGGAATATATATATATATTGAAAGGAGAAATTGAAAGAATATTGAAAAAAGAAATAAAATTAAAATTGATTTAAAGGAGATTTTTTTTTTTGGTATAATAAATTCAAGGAATAAATTTTATAAAGTAGATTAATGCTAGGCTTGACAAAATCAAATGAAAAAAATATTGATTAGTTTTTGGGTGATTAAGCAACCCACATCCAAAACAATATGCACTTGGGTTTTTTGATCAATATTGCAATCCTCTCATAAAAATGTTTGAGTTAATTAATATTGCAACACTTGCATCAAAAGAGAAAATGGGTAGCTATTGTTGGGGTTTTTGGTGCAATACATGCATGTGGGGCACAAAGTATCCATCGAAAAGGAAGAAGAAAAAGAACAAGAAGATGGATATAAATAAGAAGGAAAATAATGAAAAAAAAAGTAGTGAAGAATAAAAAGAACAATAATAACAATCTATAAAAAAGAAGTTGAAGGCAAAAAATTTGAAAAAGAAAGAAATAAGGATTTAATGAAGAAAATAGGAAAAAATTAGAAGAAAAGGAAGAAAAATATTTCAGAAAAGGAAAACTAGACAAAGAAAGAAAATGAAAAGACAATCAATTTAGGAGAAAGAAAGAAAAGAAATATCAAAAAGAAAAAAATTAAGAAAAATAATGAATTTAAAAAAAAAATAGGACAATTTTTAAAAAAGCATTCCAAACAAAATTTTAGAAAAAGAAGGAAGCAAAAGAAAAGGAAAATAGATAAATACAAAGCCAAAAAAAAATTCCTTACAAAATAATAACAAATCCTATGAAACGTAAGAACATTTAAGAAACCTCACCAAACTTCTTTACATTGTTTAAGTAGGTAGCCAATAAGAAAAAAATTCTTTGAAAATTCAAATCATATGATCTAGGTTATAGCCAAATTTACTTCCAAATTCATGTGGATCATTGCCTCTTTGGGTACTTTTCACAAATTGACAAAAACTGACATTTTGCAACAATGTGTATATATTTTTATTCAAGGTTATTCTCCTCCTCCTTTTGAGACTTATTATCTTCTTTGTTTTTTCCTCCTAGTCTCCAAAATGAGTTTTGTGTTTCATTTCACTTGATAAAGACATGGTGTCATTTAACAATATGCATTGAATTTTCTATCGATATGGCAAAAATCACATTGAGGACTCAAGCTTGTAAAGTATCTCAAATGCAATACCCGCATATGGGGCTAACATTTTATTTTCATCTAGGGTGTGAAGAGGGCATAAAATAGATGTTGGTGAGTTTTTGCAATACTTGCATTGCCATATTGGTACATGACAACTTGCCAACTAGATGTGTGAAGCAATTGCAAATATATGACAATAGCCTTTAAGAAAAAAAAATGGAAATGTTCTTGCAAAACCTACACCTATATTGGCTTAGTGTTAAACTAGAAGCCAAAAACATTTATTCCACCTAAACAAAACTAGTTTTGCATATGCATATTGGCCTCAATTGGGATAATTTTTTATTATATTTCCTTACTTAGTTATGATTTTTTTTTGGCATGTGGCCTAAGTTTTTTAAAATTTTGGTATTTTGACTTAGGATTGGAATTGTTTTTAGCACTTTGACCTATGGTTGAAATGTTATTTAACAATTTGGCCTAAAGTTGAAGTCATGTACAAATATGGCTCTTTTGGTATTTTGTAGATAAGTTGATTTGAGGTAGGGTGGTTGGGACCCAACAAAACTTGACCTTAGGCTATGTGGGGGGACTAGAACAAGCTGGCTTAGGGGCCTGAAAAGACAAAATGGCCTTGGATTACATGGGGGTTGGGACAATTGCAAAAAGGCCATGGAAGTTGTGGGGTAAATTAAAATTTGAAATCTTGGCTTGGCCTAGGGTAAAAATTTAAAAATTCCATGTTGTGGGAACCCATGAATGGAATCTTGACTTGGGGATGTGATCAAAGCTTAAAATATTCTATTACCATAGGTTTGGGCAACTTAGGGTTCATTGTGTGCTAGATTGGAATTCTATATATGGCCTAACACAAAGACCTTAGGCTACATGGGGGCTAGGAAAAAGTGATCCAAGGTGCAAGACATGGTGACATGATGGCAAGGTTTGCAAGATGTTCAAGGTCCTTGTGCAAGGGAATGATATGAGGTTTACCCCCAAGCCCAAGCCAATATTCCCTGTCATGGGACCCTAGGACAAAAAAAATTCTATTTAAAACCCCAAGCTCAAGCCCATTCATTTCATGGCCTCTTTGGGACATAGTGGCTTGGGGTCCTAATCATGGATGTCATGGGGTTGGGACAAAATGGCATCAAGGTACATGGGGGGGCTTGGATGTGGCAATCCCTCCCCCAATAAGATAAGAGGGGTATGAAACATGTGCATCAAGGCTATAGGCCAAAAAACTTTCTTGTTGCATACTCCAAGCCATGATCAAATTTCATAATGTTACCATGCCTTCATGGATGATCATCGTGGATGTATGATTTCATATGTATAGAAATATGGAATAAAATTATATGGTTTTTTTCCCAATAGTTGTTCCCATTGACCAATATGGGCCAAATATGTTACCAAGGGCCATATTGATACTAACCGTGTTACCAAGGGCCAAGGACAAAAACCATGCAGGGTGTAGGACATGACATTAACAAAATCTGTAAGATGTCGAGGCCCATGTCCAAGGGAATCTTATGGGGTTGGGCCCCTAGCCCAAGCCAATATTCCCTGGCTTGGGACCCCATGACAAAGAATATTCCACTCTAAATCAAGCCCATGCCCACTCTTTTCATGGTCTTTTTGGAATTCCGTAGTCCAACATGCACCCAAGGGGCCAGTTTTTTTCTTTTTGGGGGAGAGTGTTGGATCTTTTGGATATGTATTGTTCCCATTGTGTTCCCATAAAGTTTCCAACCAGTTCTCAACACGTTCCCAATCTGTTCCTCAACATGTTCTTAATAGCACCTCACTCTGTCCCATATGCTTGGCCCAACATTGTCCTCTTGAAACCTATGTAAGTGGCCAATATGGGGACTTATACAATTTTATGTTTGAAGTGAATACTTCTACATCAAGGAACCTGCAAAGTTTCAGAATTTGTTTACGATGAGCCAATCAAACAGGCTCATGGTCCCAAGAAAAAAAAGTTCTGAACTTGAAAGGCACCTTCAACTAATTAATACTGATCACTTGAGCAACATCCCAAAATTGAAAAAACACACACACACACACACACACACACAGTTTGGGATTTTTTTTTTGGTCTTGAGGAAGGGTGAAAAACTGGCACTCATTCACATTTTGTTGGCTCCACACAAAATGGCTCCTTTTTGTCAAAAGCTCAAGGAGGTCACCCACTTAGAAAGCAAAACAGCGTTGATGAATGTGTCAATGGCTTTTCAACTTCAATTAAGGAGGATATTTTACACAAGCAAAACACATCATTAAGCATCTTTTCATAAGGGAAATACGTGATATAGCAACATAAGATTCATTGGATTTTAAACCACTAATGAAGTGGGATATTCTACTTCTCATCTCAAGTGGTTAATCCAATGTTAGCCTCTTTTGCAAAATGACATTGAGATTGGGCCAAGCGTTCACAAATGCCACCTTCTTATGAAGCACCTTAACTTTAGTTTTTGAGGGTTTTCCATGCCAATGAGGTATTGATTTAGAAAGCAAAACAACTTGATGAATGTGTCAACAAGTGGTTAATCTAATGTTAGCCTCTTTTGCAAAATGACATTGAGATTGGGCCAAGCGTTCACAAATGCCACCTTCTTATGAAGCACCTTAACTTTAGTCTTTGAGGGTTTTCCATGCCAATGAGGTATTGATTTAGAAAGCAAAACAACTTGATGAATGTGTCAACTGCATTTGGATTTCCTCTTTGAGTAAGAGGGATTTTGAAACAAGAAAAACAAATTGAAAATTGCATCTTTAATCCTCATCCATAAACATGAAAAATGGGACAATGTAAAATGCAAGATTTCCTTCAAATCTGGTTAATTGTGTTATTGGCCTCTTTCACACAATGGCATTGAGATTGGAGCATTAAAATGCACTCCATCTTCTTGTGAAGCAATTTAGCTTTGTTCTTTAATTCTTTTTGGGTTTTTCAATGCCAATGAGGGACAAATGGAGAAAGCGAAATAGCTTCCATGAATGTGCCAATGGTTTTTGGATTTTTACCTTTGATTAAGGAGGATTTTTGACACAAGGAAAGCAATCAAAAACCATCTTTTCATGAGGGAAACCCATGATACCATATTGCAACTTAAGATTATTGAGGTTTTAGAGCGAAGGACGAAGTAAGACATTCTACTTGCCATCAATTATGGAGTAGGGAATTGGGCAAGAGGCCATAGCCTAGGCGAGGGAATGCTGAGGTTAATTCTAGCTACCAACAGTCTTGACCAATTACCAGTCACAACCAGTGTCCTTTACATCCATTAACTTGTTCAGCTGGTGGATGCAGATCACTTTTCATCCATACACAGAATGGATATGGATCACTTTTCATCCACACACACAATGAGATACACTCAGCTTAATGTGTGATACAACTGGAACATGGATGTCCAATCAGGAAGAGACACATCATGTGAGTCAGTCAAACAGGTGACATGGCACACAAAGGTTATGAGTTATAACCCATGTCCAGTTATGAGGTGCCACTCAGAGAACCAATCAGAGCATGAGGTGCCTCTCGACGACCGGTTATGGTTAATTGAATATTCGCCTCTTTGGCACAATGGCATATACCATCTTCTTATGAAACACCCAGTTTAATCTTTTAGGGTTTTCCATGCCATTCCCCCATGTCAATAACTATGCTTTCAAACTCTAGATGCTAATTGGTGATTTGGGAAGTCACCTTCACTCAGGTAAGGACTAAGGACTAAGGACCCAATACAATGGAGTGGTAATAGTAGTAGGCATTATAGCTCTCAATGTAGTAAGAGACCTGGTGCCTCATGGACACACACAGGAAGATTTGCAGCAAAATTTCATATACCTAGTCAGAGGTAACATGATCTTTCTGGAGGCCTGAAGGGTGCATGCTAAGTAAACTACTCCTCATGTTTAATTTTTTTCGCAAGGCCAGAGTAGCAGCAGCACACATGGAAATGCGAATTTTTTTTGTGAAGACATAAGTTTGAATGCTAGACTTCTTGATGTGATGAAGATGGAACAAGGAACAGTTGTGAGAGAAGATGTGTCAGGTGGTCATGATTTAGTTGCAGAAACACATGAAATTTTGTAGCAAGCCCTGGAGTCAAGCAAACCTCATATATAATCATTCACCAAGTAGGGACCTTAAAAATACTTTGCCAAGTGATTCGATTCTGAAGTTCAATGGTTGATCAACATAGATATACAAATATTGAACTCAGAAATCTCTTTCTGGGCCTCCCTGCCCATGATCCACTGATGAGAAAGTCTTGGAATAGAACAACAACAGCTAGTACCTAATTGAGATTCTGAGCACAGTTTTAATATGAGCAAGCAACATTGCAAAATTTCACCAAGATCATTGTTGCCTGCAGGGCTGAAACTGCAAAGTCTTTGAACCTTGTCTTAATTGAAGAAGCAAAGAACCCAGAGTTTTGCAGACCAAATTCCCAAGAAAAAATCCAGAATTGTGCAGAGCAAATTCCCAAGCAAAAGTCCAGGAGTTGGTAGACCAAATTATTCTGAGCAACATATTTTGGTGCAGATCTTCATCATGGTGTGCAAATCTCTAGACCTGTTGCGAATCCAATCCTGTGTCATGAATGTAGATGGAGGGCTCAATTGACAAAGAAGAGCAGCAAGACTGAAGCTGAAGCTCCAAGGAAGCTTGACAGAAAGAAAGTACTGGTGATGATGTGTTGAGAATGGGCTCCATGATTAGGGCTTAAACCAACTTCTTGATTGCCAGTACTGAGATAGAGTCCAGATTTGTTCAAGCAACTAGGGACAGCACCAGACTGCAGATCATTGTAAGAAACATCAAGATAAACCAGATGACGAAGGTTGCACAGCTGCTGAGGGATGGTACCAGTGAGGTAATTGGACTGCAAATCCAGGTGCTGTAGATTGCTGATGTCCCCCAGATTGGAAGGAATGGAACTCTCCAGATTGCAATCATTCACAGTGATAACAGTCAAGTTGTCAGAGAAGGAGTTTCCCCATGCGGAAGGAATGGGGCTGTTGAAGAAGATCCATTGGAGCTGCAAAGTTTCCAAATCCTTCAAATCTGTCAGTGTTGAGCCAAAGTTGGAGATGCTGTAGGTGTTGTTGCGATAGGGTTGTTGGTTTGGACGAGCCGATCCTGTTTTCATTATCAAGTTGTTAATCTAAAACCAAGTCCCAATTGGAAAATTTAAGAATATATTATTTCACTAGGAGACATTGAAACATAATGGGTACTGCAAAATTTGAAAAAATGTCACAAAGTGAGCCACTCATTCATGCAACTACCTGTTATGCTCAGTGCAATCACTGCTCCATCTGATGCCCTGCAGGTTACATATGGCCAAGTGCAGCAATTTGTGCCTTGTACCCACTCTGCTAGCAACCCTTCTGGATCAATCAGCATCTGCTTGAAACCCAAGAGTGTATCTTCAGATTCTGAGCTGCATGTCCAAGCACTACATGAGCTTATCAACACAGAATTGATCAAAAGCACAAGGCTCAGAGCATGAGTGGTGATGAAGAAACCAAGTCTCTCTTGAAAAGAAGAACTGGAAAACCCCATTGTTGATGCCCAGCCTCTGAGGCTTCTTCTGGGTACAACCCAAATTCACAGCCCAATCTCAGAAAAAATCCCTACCACCACTCTACAGCTTGAATCAATCTCTCTCTCTCTGTGGATCTCAAAACAATGAATTTAGAATCTGATGAAGTCTGAGCCTCTTCTTCTTCTTCGGCTGAAGCTTGGTCTAGTAAGCTTTAGGTTCAACAAGTGGGGCCCCTCCTGCTGCTGTACTAGGTCAATCTAGAGAGAGAGAGAGAGAGAAAAAGACATTGAGCAATCCCCAAAAAAAATCTCAAACATCTTTGTTGAGCATCATGAGAGACAGTGCAAAAAGGGAATTTAGGGGAAAAACAATACAGCTCCAAGCACCTTGGTTGGGCTCAGTTCTACTTAGCTCTAGATAGGTGATGATGTATTAACAAGCCAAGGATCTGGTTGATCATGACATTCTCTTGCAAAGGGCTTTTGCGTTCAATCCACAGTGTGAATTACCCATTACTTCTAAACTTGAAACCTGAAGTCTAACAAGGATCTGACTTCAGGTGATCAAAGACAGTTACTGTAACCAACAAACCTTGAATTTACCTGAAGATTCTCAAGAATCTAAAATTTTGTGAACTTAGACAACAACAACAGATGAGAACAACAACAACAACAACAAAAACTTTGAAACCTGAAGAATCCTCTGACTTGTGGAAGGATCACAACAACAATAAACTGAAAACCAGTTGCAGTATCAATTTGTGAAAGTCTAGCATACAGCAAAAGTCTATTATTCTTGGAATTTATTGACCTGCAAGCTGATGAAACTGGTGTAAACTGAGAGCCTTGTTTCTTCTTCCTCCTTTGAGCTTGCATTTTACCAGTGAAAACAGAGGAAAAAGAAACCCCGGCGGTCATTAGGATTCATAACCATGGTTCTCAAAACCCGCATATTCTTTCCCAAAGCCCTGCCCAAGGTGGTTTTATTCACTGAAAGAATGGGATCAAGGAGAAGAAGGCTCAAGGAACATTGTGGGTTTCAAATACTCCAAGTCATTCATGGTCTATCATTCATTTTGCCAGTAATTTTTTACTTGCAAGGATTAAGATCATCACACAAATGGCTATCCACTAGATCATGGACTATACATACTTATGGGGTCAAAGGTGGGCAAAATAAATTCATAATAGGTAGAGGAAAGAGTACATAGCTATGTTGAGTTGGTCCCACAAGATTGACTCCTTCTATATGAGCAAAAGTTGTTGCCTTAATAAGATTAAGGTGACAATCCCAAGACCTTTAGTTTTATGTTTTGCTTTTAGGGTTAATGTTTTTTTTTAAGCTCATCCTAAATTGGCACATAAATTTCAATGTCCCAAGACTTTTAGAGGAGGAGGGAGGGGGTAGATAATGGGCAGGTGCGGTGGGGTTTGCATGATTGGTGGAATAGAAAGAGCAATTAGTTCTTTCTCCTTTCCTTTTTAGGCTTGATCCAGACCATATTTGTACTTCTTGTAGTGCAAAGGAGAGGGCAAGGACAACAGGGAGATTATATAACCTTTGAAGTTCCTCCACAACTCACTTTGATCCAGTCTCCAATAAAGACATTGGCTTTGACAAAGTCCAAGTGCCCCTCCGGAGATTCCTCTTCTTCAAAGTTTCCCTAAATCGATTTCCCAAATTGACTGGTTGGTTAGGTAGTAGGGGATACCTACCTATGTGTGCCAAGTTTCAAACTACCTAATATTTTCCTAATATTTGGGTTGGTTGCATGCTCAATTGAAGGGTCCTTGCCTTGCCACCCACTTTTGCATGCTATCCATGTGGACAAGACATTGGCTTCATTTAGCCATGGTCCAATTATCCAAATAATAATTGCACCCCCATTTTTGGCAAAACATTTCCTAAAGAATCAAACCACATGAATTGATGTTCATTCCACTATCCCTTCCTGGCTTTGAGCTCCATCCCACCCTTTTCCTTGTCAAGCTCATCAATGATCAACTCCTACCTCTCTAGTCTATGCAAAATTATGTGTAGGGTAATACCCAACTGTTAGGGCATTACTAAGCTTGATAATTGAGAACAGAACGGCCTTATTCAAGTGGGAGGGCCCTCTCCAAGGTCATTACATCACATCATGCTGTGTTTCCAAAGGTTAGTGACATGCCCTTTTGCTTAAGAGGTGTTTAGCGGATGTGGGCCTTATATCAAGGCCACCTTAGTGGGGCAATAAGGCGATATGAAAGTTATGCTAGAAATGGTTCCATGAGGTTCAACTCCTCTAGGAGTCGAAATATGTCTGGACTTAGGGGTCCGGATGGGCTAAGGTGAGAGCTCAAGCTCGCACCGGCCAAGAAAACGACTAGGGGTTGTCTTCAGGATTATAGTGCGAGGCATTATCCCTTTAAAACCCTCAATGGATGATTAAACGCTATTAAAGCACTTGGGATTATTAGAAATTGTCCTTTTCAAGCTTTGAGGTCACTAAGAGAAGGTTGGCCTTGGGACAACTCGGGTTGTCCCGATTTAAATCCTTTTTGAACCAACTCTGGGAGTTGGGCTTCGGAGGCCCTTGAGTAAACCTGGGGTTAATTCAATTTAAAGGCCACGTTGATCGGCCCTAGGAGCTGAGCTTTTGGTTTGCTTTAGTTAGACTAAGACTTAACATCAATATCAAGGTCTAGCAAGTCTAAGTAGAAATTCAGAGCTCGTCTTGAATGGTCAAGACTTTAGGACTAACCAAGTGTGCCATGGAATGCGCAGGTAACTAGGAGTTAAAAGAGTTGACGTGAAAGGAGCTTCGCAAAGTGCGTGGAATGCAAGGCGACAAGTAAGAAAAGGCATGTCATTTGGTATTAAAGTTCAAACTTGATCCAACAAGCGAAAAAATGGGAGAATTAACAGTTGTCGTGTCCTTCATCGTAAAGTGCTAACGTTGAACCAAGGCAAAAAGGGCAATGGTCAAGGCAAAAAAGGCCACCACAAATGAAGCTCGCAAGGCCAAGAAAGTGGCCAAATTGGTTGTGGCTAAACTAGGTTTTGCAAAAAAAACTTCCTAAAAGCTTAAAGGCGAGAGGGAAAAAACCTCTAGGCCCCTCAACCTAGGGAATGTAGATGGGGGGGGGGGCATCAACAAAAAAGGAATCTTCCAAGGGGACAACCTCCAAGGACAATCTCATGTGTTGGAGCAAGTTCAATCTTCCTCCAACTCTTTAGATTTGAATGAGGAGGAAGAAGAGAACCCGAAATATGTTAACATTATGAAAAAACCATCATAACATCAAAGGAGCCCAAGAAGGCCAAAGAGGCTCAAGTGGTTCAAGAAGCTCAAGTGGCAAAAAAGGTTGAGGAGGTGAGACTCCAGCTCGAGACCAAAGAGATCCTCCAAGCTGCGAAAGACACAGTTCAAATAGAAATGGAATGGGAATGGGCCAAGGTCAGGGCCCTTCAAGTTGAAGAGGTTCTTTCATCGTTATCCATGAACACCATGGTTGAAGCCATAAAGGTGTTACAAACCCTTGTGGTTAACAAAAGAAAGACCAACATGCAATTGTCCTTGGAGTTGAAAAAGGCTCAAAAAGAGAGGGGATTGGGGCCAAGCGGAGAAGCCACAAAAGCCATGAAGACCCAAATACCAGATCCTTTCAAGGGAAAGGACACCAATGCAAAAAGGGTGAGACAATGGGCCCCCCAAGTGGAGGCCTACTTTGAATCCCAAGTGATCAACATGGATGTGGATCAATTTAGGTTAGCACAATTTCTTTTGAGAGGCCACGCCTTGGAATGGTGGATGGCACAAAAAAATGCCTAGCCAAACTTAATGGGGATTTTTCCTTGGAATGCGTTCAAGGCTAAATTGAACAAGAGGTTCACTCCCCATAACTAGATCCTAAAGGATGGGCAAGAACTTTTAAGCTTACACCAATTTGATGGACCTGGAGTGATGGGGAGGTATGTCCAAACCTTCACATCCCTATTAAGCCTCATTCTAATGAAAGAGGAATATTTGTAGAAGGTGGCCTTCCATCATGGCTTGCAGCCTTGGGTTCACAACGCTAGTTTGCAAGCCTCGCAACTTGTCAAAAAATGATGAAGGTTGCATAGTGCATGGAAAATGACCCCATGCACAAAAAGGCTAATACGCCACAAGTCTTGCAACTCACAATGAGAATGATTATTAAGAACGTAGTGCAAACTGCAAGTGGCCCAAAAAGGGGCCAAAAAGAAAATGGGATAAGAACCCACCTAAGGACAAAAGGACCTTGGTGGAAAAGAAATCAC
>Ga0116229_10006989_pt1 | contig 18004 bp, 13 predicted proteins | sample S1TSphgellanicum_3_FD_87313 | JGI IMG/M metagenome (GOLD analysis project Ga0116229, IMG submission 87313) | Host-associated microbial communities from peat moss isolated from Minnesota, USA - S1T2_Fc - Sphagnum magellanicum MG | ecosystem: Host-associated > Plants > Peat moss > Unclassified... | reverse complement strand
AGGCCAACGGAGTTCAACATGCCTGAAAACAGGCCAGAGTGAAACAGCAGCCACCAACGCACCATCCCGTTCTGTCCACTGGATGGGCTGCGTTTCTTCATTCGGCATCAGATGGGGTTCATCCCAGTCCATTTCTTGTTGCTATTGACCATTGTACTTAGTTTTTAAAATTTTAATTTAATTTATTTTTTATTTTTTTGTTTCGTTCGTTCGTTCTTTTTTTCTTGGCCATTTTTTTCATAGACCCGTTCTCACGCATAGCTACCCTACTCATCTTCCTACCCTCATAAGTACTATATTGACCTTGGTACCTTACTAATTACCCCTATTGACATAATTACTTTAATATCTAGTTATCCTATTGACCTAGGTACTATACTAACTTAGCTACCCTATTTACTACCCACCTTACTCACCTAACTACCTTACTAATTAATAACCCTATACACACAACCACTTTATTGACATAAATATTGTACAAACCTAGCCATTTTGATAAAATAACTTTTTTCCTTCGTACTAATTTGCTTACATACATGCCTACCTACCTTAGTATCTACCTTGCTTTTTGAACTTCCTTTCTATTTATAACCTACCTACCTACCCAACTACCTACCTATGATTTTTACATAATCAAATACCTAACTAACTACTTGTTCATTTTCCCCCCCCCATCCCCAATCATTCTAATCAATTTATTAAAGTTTGCTTTAGTTCATAGATGATGAACATAGGTCCCCCATATATATGTATTGCAAACAATTTATAATGGAAACGATGTTCTAATTGCAACAATTTTAATTTAGTTGATTCATACTTTATTAATTTTTTTTATTTAATTTATTTATGGAATGGACATTACAATACATCTTTTCATGTAAATATTATAAATATGTATTACTGGATTATGGTTTAAGTTTAGGGTTTGCAAAACATAAATTAATTAACAATTTTTTCACAAATCTATAGTAATTAACCTAAACTAGGTTAAATTTGGGGGGAAATTTTTTAAGTTTAAACATATGTGAAATAATACAATTTCATTTTATATCCTCTTCAAAGAGAGTGGAAAAAATCAACTTTGAAAAATCACACAAAGGTAAGAAACATACCTTTTTTTTTCATTTTTTACAACATTTATTTGATTTAAAAAATAAGTTAAGGTTGATTTTTTTTGTCAAAAAATATTTGTAGTTTAAAAGTTTAAAAATTTGGTTTCTAATGATTTTAATATTCTTATTAATTTTTTTGTCTTGCATCGTAATTTGCATAATTTGTATAGTTTTTTGAGTTTAAGGCATATATCATTAAGACTATTTTTTGATAAGGTTTGTATAGTTAAGGTTTTAATAGGGCTTATGGAAAAATATCATTTGAATTTTTAAAGTTAGGCTTTAGGAATTTGGTTCATATATTTTAGGGTTTAAGGTTTATATTATAGACTTTGTTCATAATATTAGTTTTTTTATATTATCAATTATTTAAAATTATAACATAATTATGAATTTCCTTTGTTTCCATATGTCCTATAATTGTTAGAGTTCAATATTTTTAAGCCTCTTCTGTTTAAATGCAATACTTGTATTATATTGTGATAATTCATTAACCATGAAACATAAAAATATTTTTTAAATGTTTAATTCCCCACCAATACATCATGAAATTCATATTTTCAAATAATTTGTTCACCTTATAATATGATTTAACAAATATAAAAATGAACATATTGCAAAATTGGTCACATTGATGGTACAAGGGTTTAGGGTTCGATATAAAACTTACCACTTAATGTTAGAATTTAGAAAACTTTGTCGAAACCAAAAATTAAATGCTTAACATTTCTTCAATGATGCACATATTTATGTTTTTCCCTTTTGAAGTTGTAAACTCATTTCAAAAAACAAAAAATAAAGTTTTTAATTTAATAATATTTTAATGCGTGTTTTAATAATTAAATTAAAACACATGATTTTTTACTTTTTAAATGTTTCACATAATAAAAAAAATGATCTCTCCCATATATTAATCATATGTATGATTGAAAATTTATTTTGAGTTTTTTTTATATAATAAATTAATTTTTATGTCAAAATAATTATGTAGTAGGTCAATAATATTTTATATTTCATAAATATATAACACAAGTCCTTATGTAAACTTTACTTTTCATGATCTATAATATTGGATTAAATATTGGTCTAAATATATTATTATTTATAACATATTGAGTAACACATTATAAGTATGGAATTATTTTGTTGATTCATTTTAATACATATAATATCTTCATATTTATTTAGAAAAAAATAAAAATTGATTAAAAATATATATTAAATTTAAATTATATATATCAACCCATGGTTATGTATAGTGCAATTTTTTTTTTAAAGTTTATTTTTAATGAGAATTTCAAATTTTTAAAAGATAAATAGTTGGGTATGAAAATGTTCATAAGCTCTTGGAAACCATGCTAGAGTTTACGAAAGCCAAGTTGTTATGTAATATTTTTAACAACTTGAGAAGTTAAACATGACTTGACCATCTAAAAAACATAGTAGTAATTAGAAGAAGGCAACCAAAAATCCATAGCTTGGAACAAATGACCAACCAAGAATTCACAACTTGGACAAATTAGTAGCTGCAATAAAAGCTCATCGCCAAGGTTGTTAGATTAATTAAAGTGTCAACATTAACCAAGTTAAACAACCTAGCATAGCATAAATAATACATGAGTAGGCTACTTGTTAAGTAACCTTACTAACTACGTAATAGCTTAACCTAGGTGTACCTAGTAGGCTACCTATGTAATATAGGCCTATTATGTAGTTTACTCACTTGTGTATGCCTTCTAGGTTGGTATCTTAGATGGTTTAAGTAGGTATTCAAGGTGGTCTAGTTTATTAAGTAAACCTATTAACTATGAAGGTAGTTTACTAACCTACGTCACCTAGGCTAGTAGCTTAGGCCACCTAGGCCTACTAAACATTTATGACAATTTAACATCTATTATTTCTTGTATTATAACATATTAAATTTGAATCATGTAAAAAGTTTATTAAAAAGAAAATACAAATATTCATATAATTATTACAAGTATATACTATTGGATTATGGGTTAGGTTTATAATTTGGGACATATAAATTAATTAACATTCTTTTTACAAGTCTATAGTAAGTAAAATAAATTTAGGGTGCATTTTGGGGGGAGTTTTTATAACTTAAACATATGCGAAACAATGCAATTTCATTTTATATTTTTTTTGAAGAAAGCGAAAAAACTAAGCTTGGAAATATTACCAAATGGTAAAAGACATACCTTTTTTTGTTTTGTTAAACATTTTATTTAATTATTTAAAAAGTGAAGGCCAAATTTTTAGTTAGTGAAAGTAAGTTTGTGTGCAAATATTGCAAAATTATACAAATACCTAGGCTTAAATGCAATACCCATATTCAAGTTTGTTTCAAAATAACCCATAGGTGATTTTGTTAACCTTATGTGAAGACTTAATTCTAAACACAATACCCACATGTAGGGTCATTTTGAAATAACCATTATGTAATTTGGGTGCCTTTGAATGAAGACCAAAGCCTAGATGCAATACCCACATGCAAGTTCATTTTAAAATGGTTATCATCATAGGTGATTTAAGTAACTTTAAGTGAAAACCCAACCTTGAACGTAATACCCACACGTAAGGTCAATTTGAAATAACCAATACCTAATTTGAATGCCTTTGAATGAAAACCAATGCCTATATGCAATACCCACATGTAAGCTCATTTTGAAATAATCCATAGGTGATTTAGGTAAACTTAGGTGAAAACCCAACCCTAAACGCAATACCCACATGTAGGGTCATTTTGAAATAACCAATAAGTAGTTTGGGTGCTTTTAAATGAAAATGAGGGCCTAGATGTAATACTCACATGCAAGTTCATTTAAAAATAATCCATAGGTGATTTAGATAACCTTAAGTGAAAACCTAACCCTAAATGCAATACCCACATTTAAGGTCATTTCAAAATAACCAATAAGTGATTTAGGTACCTAAACTATGTCTTTTTATATACATGAATTAATTATTATTTTGAGATAATTTTATGACAATTAATTATCATGAATAATTATATAAAATAATGATTTGAATAACTTATCAACATGAAAAAACCTATATGTTGGTATTGCAATGGATGTAAAAAAAATTAACAACTATTTAAGATACCTATATGTGAATATTGTAATGGATGTACAAAAAAAATTAGCAACTATTTTGGGGACTTATATGCGGGTGTTACAATGGATGTAAAAAAATCCAACTATTATTTAAGAAATTTATCTGCAGGTATTCCAAATTTAAAATGGCTTTATGGAAGTTAAAATAAAAAGGATGTAGGTATTGCATGTTTGACTTCATAATAATGCCAATAAGTTAATTAGAATGTGGGTATTGCTTTAAAAATCTTTAGGTGATTTGATTTATAACACACTAAATGTAGTTATTACACAATGTATATTTTGCAACCCTAAAATGATTCATGGAAATCCAATACAACTGTTAACTTTTCTGTCTGATTCACTTTAGTGGACATTTTATTTCAATTTTTGGCATCCCATGCTTTCAATCATTGTGCATATGTAGAATGGGTTGATTAGACCATCATTTATAAATTTTCGTCTTTCTCCATGCATGATGTTGCATCTTAAAGCACACTTCCCATGCCCTAGGCATTAAAACCTAACACCTCCAATAGTTGTTGTGAAACTAACTTGACCAAAATTGGTTTTGGTAATGGTGGACATCGCTATGCAACAATTATAAGTTCATCCCACTCATGTTGGGCTTTAACACGAACGCAACGAATAACCTTTTGATCATTTTGCCTTTACACAGCCATGGCATTTCCCAAGATGTAAATGTTCATTTTAACATGGTTTTGATGTCAAAAACCTCTTTCAAAAATTAAAGGCTTTCCAAGTTTGGCCTTCTTTCCCATTAAACCATACACTTCCTTCAAATGTTTGGTCAACAACCATTTGGCACATTATGAGACAATGCAAATGCCAACTTTACACTACGATTTTGACCCATCCTTAATCCATTTTTTATCCTTTCGAGCCATATAAGGTGGAAGGGGGTGTTAGTGGTTGAGTGGGGTCAATTTTAATCTTGGATTTGAACCACAAATTCCCAAAAAACAAATTTTTACATTTTAATAAAAAAAATCATAACCCTAAACTTTAAAAATAAGATCACATAACAAAATGCAAATATTGCAAACAAGGTTAACTTCTTTTCAAGTATTACAATGAAAACATTTTCGAAAAAAAATCATGCACCTTCCATCAAATGATGAAATACGCAAGTATAATTAAATTTAAAAAATTTGTATAATTTTTCTTAATCAATCAAATAAAGTCTACTTTATGTAGATTATGAAATAATGTAACCTACCACTTGGATTGGACGCAATCACCATAACTAATTCTAAATTACATTGAGTATTTGTTTCATCGAATCCAAGTTCCCCAACTTTTAATTCTAATGTAACAACATTTTGCTCCTCAATTGCCAATTCTAATGCAACAACATTTTGTTCCATAGTTGCCAATTCTAATGCATAAACATTTTGTTCTTGAACTTCTCGATCACAACAAACCTTCTTTAATTTACTTTTTCTATCCATTGCAATCTTACAAATCCAAATAAAAACCTTAGTAAACAACCATATTGATTTTTTACCTTTTCCAAAGGACCATATTATAAACATGAGGTGCTTTCCCTTTGAAAGGAGCACCAAGAAAAGTTGATGATAAGAGGTAAAAAAAAAGTGATGACAAAAGGATAAAAAGTGATGGCACCCTTGTTGTCGCCTTCTTTGCAACAAAGGAAGGACAAAAGAAGATGGCATTGTTGTTATCATCTTTTTTTTCTCAAATAATAATAAGAAGAAAATGATGGTAGTTGTTATCCTCTTCACAACAAAGAAAGGAAAAAAAGAAGAAGATGATACTATTGTCATCATCTTCTTCACAACAAATCAAGGAAAAAGAAAACAACGACACTACTATCGTCATCCTCTTTGTAACAAACTAAGGAAAAAAAAACAACAACACTACTACCATCATCCTTTTCGTAACAAACCAAGGAAAATAAAACGATGACACTACTGCCGTCATCCTCTTTGCAACAAACCAAGGAAAAAAAAAAGAACAACATTGTTGCCATCATCCTATTCATAGCAAACCAAGGAAAAAAAAAGAACAACATTGTTGGCATCATCCTATTCATAGCAAACCAAGGAAAAAAAAAGATGACGACAATGTTCATCGTCCTATTCACAACAAACCAAGGGAGAAAAAGATGACGAGAATTACCATCGTCATTTTCGCAACAAAGTAAGGAAGAAAAAAAAGATAATGGCAGTAATGATGTCCTCTTTTTCTTTTCAAATAGTGAAAAAAAAAAATGATGGTAGTTGCCATCATTCTTTTCACAATAAAGTAAGGAAAAAAACGACGATGGTGTGAGCCACAAATTATAATTTAGCAAGTTGTTAAAGAATAAGAACAAATTCTAAATAGATTGTTCAGGCATGTGGGTTAAGAGACAATTGACAATCTCATGATGTACGATTGACTTAGCTGCGCACCATTCTTTAGGACAATTCTTCTTCATGTGGCCATTGGGAGACATTCATGTCAAGTGGTGTTTTTTAAGCTCTTCCTCTTTTATTAATGCAACTAGAAGATTTGAAGGTGTAACATCATCATTTGCCATGACTGAATCTTCATTTGCATCAATAAATACCAAAAGGGTAGCTGGAATAATTTAGTACTTGCATTCAAAGGAGGTTGATGTTTTCATTTTAAAAATTAGGGTAGGCGTAGTGTGTGGCGGTGATAGCGGTGATGACAGAACAACATGAAAACCTTAACATCTTATGTCACAACCCTAGCCTTGGGTTTGTGATTAAGGTAAGGGTTTGCAAAGGTGTAAGCCAAGATTGGGCCCGAGAGTCACATTTCATGCTCCTGGAAGTGCAGAAGAGTGTGAGGGAATGAACCTTCACACTCCCAAGTGAACTTCCATTTTGGGAGTTGGAGTCTTGGTGGATTTCTGAATTTTTAGAAGGCAATTGCAGGGGTCAAAACTCATTTGATTGAAAAGTTCCTTATATCATTGAAAGCTCTTGGAATGTAGATGTCTGAAATGGGCTCACATGACCCATTTGAACACTTGAAACACAAGTTATGGCTAAAAGAAGGGCCGAGAATGAAATTAGCAATTTCACTCCCGACCATTAAAAGTCAGAAATCACCCCGATTTCCTTGCATGTAGGTGGCTTGCCACATACCATTACAAAGCTCTTGACAAGGACTATAACTTTTCTTTAGACCTTATCTCAATCGGAGGTCTGTAGACAAAGTTATGGGCCCCCAAAGTTGGAAGAATCCCAACTTTGGGAATTTTGAAACTCCCACTTGGGAGTCCCGAGACAAAATGCCATTTGAATGTTGGTCCCATGGCCAGCCACATAATATACTATAAGGGGGAAGGTGGTGGCTTCCCCCTAGTCCGGGTCATGGTGAATTTTGTGAGTCCGAGTTTGCTCATGGTTCGTCCTAACACCAAAAGTGCTCTAGTTATGCACTAACCAACTTCTTTGGTTTGTGTGGGTCCGTGTGAGTGATTGATTACTTGTCATTCTTCCCAGTTTCATCTCAGAGCTCTAGCACGCCCCTCTAACCCCAAAGTGCTACGAGCTAGGGAGCGTGCCCCAACTCCTTACTTTTCCATTATTTTCACTTTAGACTCACATTTGAGTCTACCAAGGAGCTTGAGAGCACATCATCCTAGTTCTAATGGATTCGTGAAGCTTTAATTTTGATGATGGATTTAAAAAGTACATGGGAAGTTTTACAATGGAAATTTTATTTCCAATTTACTATGTATTACATAATTAATTAGTGTGTGGTAAAAAATAACTAGGGGGGAATTAAATAAGTAAATGATACGCAAAAATGTTAATAATGTTATTGAATTGACTTAATCAAATGGGAATTCAAGAATGTTTATTTATTATTACCAATAAATTATCCTAAGAGTTAATTATTTGAAAAAATTGGGATGATGAAGTAAAATGTTGGAGTTAAACGAACGAAATTAGCAATGATCAAGCTTAAAGACCCCATCAAAATATCCAAGGTAAGGAAAAAAATGATTCTTCCAATTCCATTTGTCATCTTATTTTGATTAGAATTTGGAAACCTCTTAATGTTTCATTGGGCATAAGAATTCTCATCCTAAATTCCATTTGAAGGTCAAATCATTTTTGACCCCCATTGGTTCATGAAGGATGAAGAAACCATTTGATTGGAAGGAAAAATTTCCACAACTTCCATTTGATAAGGAGAATAAGCTTAAGGAGGGGTCATGGAAAGCTTTGGGGTGGGGAAATTTTTTTATCTTATATTTTTGGAAAAGGAGGAACATGAATGTCTAAAAAGAGAACTAATTTATTATGTGTGAAAAAATGTTATTCATGGAAACAAATGGTGTGCAAACAAAAGAACATGAAAGAAAATTATGTGTAGCAAGTAGTCATAGTTCGAATTGATGGAATAATTTCCATGAACAAGCCTTTGGACTTTTACTAAAATAATTGTTCTTGTCAAATCCATCTTTGGATTTGTTTCAAATTTCAAAAAAAACTATTTTAAAAAATGTAAAATGTTCTTTCAAAATTTTAGCATCATTGGGGTTGTTATAAGGGAGCTGCACTTGTCAGAAGTAGAAGAGGTCTAAAGTTGTCTTTTCTTCAAATTTCGTCAAAATAACTTTCAATTTTGAAACATAACTTTTGATTTCAAAAATAAAAACTTATAAATTTTGCATCATTATTGCCTTTGAGATTAGCTTTCCAATAACCTTATGCATGTTAGATTTGAAAATTGTACGAAGATATTATGAGAAGTGGAATGAAAAGGGTTTGACTATCAAGTGTGAACATTGACTAAACATTAACACAATGCTTCTTCACATTTTATCGTGGTAAGTTTTAATTCTTTCAAAATGTTTTGGTATCCTCCAAGTGGACACAATGCATTAGGTTCTTTAATGAGTTTCATTATATTCTATTGATGCACCTTAACTTATTAGGATACAACTACATAGTAGTTCCATCCTCAAATGAGTTTGTGAGTTGCATATTTTCATGTGGAAAGTGTGCAAGAATTCCTCATAAATGGCAATAATGTTGTTGTCCTCATCATAGCAAAAAGAAGATTGAAAAAATAAAATAGGAAGAGAAGGGAAGGAATTTACCTTCAAGCTTGAACGTTTGCCACTAGGTTGAAGTTCCAAGCTCCCTTGCGTCACAACTTTCCTAAGCTCCCTTGTGTCTCCACTTTCCTAAGCTCACTCAAAGCTTTGGTGATGGAGGTGAGAAGGAGGAAGCTAAACCCAGGGGAGCGAAAATGAATTTAGGTTTAGGAGGGGAGGAGGTAGGTAGGTAGGAGGGGAAAACTTTGGGGCAGAGAAGAGGGCTGAGAAAACCCTGGGCAGGGGAAGAGGAAAACAAAAATGCCCTACCTGGATGTGTTTGGGTTTCATCCCCAAAACGGCTTGAACAACCTCATGCTGAACTGGTGCACTGGTGGCTGCTGATTCACTTCAGCCCTTTTTTCACCTCGCACAGTTCTGCAAGAAACCATGCAACCCGGTTTTCAATGTTCTTCAATTCTTCAACCCAAAAAAGTGAAGAACATTTTGTGGATGTTCTTCGTTGCCAACGTTCTGCGCGAACGTTTTGCATCAGGGGGCTGGGATTGAACCTAAAACCTTCCCTGCTGGATATGTAGCACTAACCACGGGGCATACTATCAGGCACTGAGTAAAAGATCTTATTGCAGACAGAAAGTCAAAAAGTCAAAACTTGAAAACCGTGCGCCAGGACAACGCAGTTCTCCGCAGGGCTGCACTGTTAGGCCAGAAACGTGTCGCATTTCTAACATCCACCATTTGCTATTGCAGCTTCGTACCGATAACATAGTTTGCCTTGCAAAGGCAGCTTCCTTTTTCAGGAGGTTTGGCTGAGTATTACATGGGTGTGTTGGTGCTGCTTGCACTCGTATTTTTCTTCAAGCTTGGCGCTGGCTGCTGTTGAAAAGGCGACCACTCCGGTGCTTGAACAGTACGAGTATACTAGTAAGATCCAGCTTGCGAGGTGAGCACAACAGACACATCAAGAGGTGATCTCTGAACTCTCGTGTTCTCAGGGAAGAAAGCGACCTTGTGTAAATTTCTGACTAGACGTCGTTGAGAGAAACAAGCCATATGACAGTGAATTGGAGATGGATGTATGAGAGTCTGTCTTTGTTTGTTCGAGTTGCTGCTGATGTTGTAGCAAAAGCAATTAGATGTACATGTGAGTGAAGCAATACACAATTTGCACAAATTCTTTCAGTCTTCCAACTTCAGACAACTTATTGCGAGTTGCAGATATTTCCAACTTGTCGTAATCCTGATTGCGGATATCATTGTTGGCTTCAAGTATTTTGGTGACAAGCGTGAAATTGCTGAAGCTTGATGAGACTAGATTGGAAGGACTGGGCTTAATTTCAACATGAAAAGTTTATGGAAGTCTATGTTGTCAATTTCCTGTGCAGGAGGAACCTTCAGCAAACAAATGGCACCAAGTATCCCTGTGAAGAGGTTGTACCCAACCGATGCAAAGCACGACAAAGAAGCAACTTTTGACGTTATTTTCTTTCACGGACTGAAAATAGATGCAGGGACAGATTACGAAAAGACTTGGAGAAACAAAGCCAATATATTATGGCCTCAAAAGTGGCTTCCCGAGGATCTAGAAAATATTCGGGTTTTCAGTGTTTCCTATGATGCAGAGGCTACAAAATGGTTTGCCCGAGACAATACGGAGGATGTCGAGTACATTGGCGAAAATCTTCTCCAGAATGTTGTGACGTGCGTTAAGGGCGTTCTTCTTATTTTATGCTCTGCCGTAAAAGTGTTAACTTACAAGTTGCCTCCGATAGTTTGAACCTCTGAACCTGTGCAAAATCTTCTATAACTAGTTATCGAGCTCAATACCTTGAAAGGAATATGGAACTACAGTGGCCTAGAAATCCAGGCAGTTTAGAATTGCATGCTTTCTGTGTTTGTTTTCATGTGATAAACAAACAGAGATGGAAACCCTGGTTCATAGTTGTACACAGAGATTGCATTATGGTCCATTCTGATGACAACAATGTGACGGTCCAGAAAATTCTCTGAATCAGGTGAAAGAACATTGAAGGAGTTTTGTGACAGTCTGTGAACATTGTTGCAAAGAATTAGTTGCAATACAAACAAGAGGAAAGACTAGAAAGCTGGTGGGGGGGGGAGGGGCAGGAGGGACTGCTAGTTGATGAGAAGTCATGCTTAGCTATCGGTCATGTAGAGCCTTCTCACAGAGACTGTTGAAGGGCTTGACATAGATATGCACTGAGGATGACATATTCTAGATTTTTTCCCTCAATCTCAAATATGGGAGTGTAATGACCTTTAGGCCTGGACTAACTCAGGTTGTATCAGGTTTTATATTCTCAAAATTTGCTAAATGCAGTGGAAATATCACCAAGAAAGTTTACTTTGGGAAACATTTTCATGGGTGCTCTTTGTGTATCACACAGGGGAAGTGACCGTATCGGCAGTCGCCCATTTGCGCTGGTTGGCCATAGCTTTGGAGGCCTGGTCATCAAAGCCCTCGTCAATGAAGCAAGAAGATCTTCTGGCAGAGCTCAAAGAAATGCCTTGGATGGAAGAGCAATCAGCAAAGCAAAAGAATTCCTGAAAAATCTCAAACTCGTCGTCTTTTATGCCGTTCCTCATAGTGGAGCAGATGCAGAGACTTTGACAGGCTATGTCTCAGGGAAAGCTGCCTCGTGGTTACCACAGAACATGAAACCTTTTAGCAGAAAGATGGCAAAAATGTCTGTCATGATGGAGGATGTATTTTACAAGAAGGAAATCAATATTTATGCTTTTGGGGAAGGCCAGCCTACTTATCATGGCAAGGTATGTACGGATGCTTTGATTTTGGGATTCTGTTTCCTGCATAAGTAGAAGGGATTAATTAAAATGAAATATTGGTAGCACTGGGAAAGAGGGGCAAAAGATGATATGGATATTACATTTAGCAGATTATCAATTGTGATGCGCAAACAAGCTTGGGCTAAGGTATGTCCTTCAATTTCCTTTGATCCATAAAGACAGCACCAATGGCAGCAATGACTGCTATGATGGCCATGGCAAACCTGCGAGCATTCAAGCCAATGGGTGTAGGTTAGTCTGTAGAGTTGCAACAATGTTATGAGGATGATGATGTACTTGTGATAGATGCCTTTGTGCAAGGCAGGCTGGTAGTTCAATTCTACTTTAGGTCTTTGCTATCCTCATATGAGCTCTCTGGTTTTGAAGCTTTACATGAGATTCATAGAAACCTAATATGTGATTGCCAAGAGACTTTTCTAATAATCCATTTGCATCTTGTGGGTGACATGGTGACCATGTTTGATGCCTTAACCCAAACCCTAGAAAACCTTTGAGCCTACTTGCCTCCTCCTTACACCATGTAGGGTCCCTTCAGGAGATATGAAGGTTCTTCAGATCGGATTTGTCCATTAGACTCAGAGGCATATCTTCATAGGTCATCTACAACTAACTTGGAAATTTTTTAAAACCATGAAGTGTCAAATGTTGGAAACTTTAACCTGGCCCATATAGGCAACTTGGTGTATTTTGTTTTTTACATAACTGTGGGATCTCTATATATGTGGAACTGTATGAGCTTTCTGTTGTGTAGGTAGCAGGACTTTGCAGCACTGAAATGACTTGGTGCATTGTTTTGATATAGAGGGTGGTGGAACCTGCATCAGCCATGCAACTTGCAGGCAACAACTTCTACATATTGGAGGATTGTAACCATACAGAAGTATGCAAGCCAGTTGACAAACAGCATCCAAGCTACTACATGCTTGTGGACATTCTCAGATTCTCTAGGGAAGGTACAGAACCACAACCACAAGAAGTGCTTAGAAAACTTCATGCACAAGCTGCGGCATCAAGGCAGGCACAGCAACATCGGTGATCTCTTGCAAGTCTGTAATTCCAGTGTTGGGACCAGTGTTGGGAAGCGTGAGCAGACATGGTAGGCTGGTGAATCATGTCAATAATGAAAGGGCATTGCAAGACACACTGACTTTTGTGGGGATCCAGAGTGCGTGTGCTGGTGTGATGGTACTTCAATGGATGTCATGAAACAGGCCAGTCAAAATGGATTGCAAGTCAAATGTCTTTATGGGGCACTCTGGAGTAGCCCTGTTGACTTCAGACCCAAAATGCTAGAGCCTCAAATATCCATAAGTACTATTTCCAGTTTGGGTCTGTTCTCATATAGATACCATCCAATGCTACAGACAGTGGGTTTAGATTGCTATTTGCTTCTAGACAGGGGCACATTGAACATATATTTGTGGGAAGTTTGTGTATATATATACTGAGACTCTCACTTTCCAAGAGTTATCTTGCGAATTTGGCAATTGAATTTTTTGATTCTTCCACACACTTGTACAATTGCTCCTGATGAAATTCCAAACTGTGCATTACAACAGAATATGTTTTCTGGAGTCCAGCAGTAGGCCTTGGTTCATGATACATGTGAGGTAAACTTTGTGGTTTTATCCATTCAAGATAAAATATATACAGTATATAACTAGGGGAACATATTGTCACGCACTAATGTCAAACTATGGTATATACCACATATATTTTACATTGAAATGGATAAAGCCACAAAATTTACCTCACATTTGTTAGGAGCCAAGGCTACTGACCATAGGAAAAGCCACATACTATGGTTGTAGAGGTAGTTATTCTCATGGTGCTTTGTTGGCGTCTTTCTTGAAACTATGGTCTTTTATCTAGGTCCAGAATGTAGATATATGAGCACCCTGACTACATGTTATGTTCCTTTGCCTTTACACCAAGCCACACTTTATTTGTGCCTAGAGAATTCCAGAATTTAATAGAGGCACAACACCAAGGTGGTTGCATGAAATACAGATGTGAGAGATGCCACAATGTGTTGGAGTGGATCAAAAATATTACGGTCACCAAATATGGATATCTGAAATGCTTCATCTGAAATGGTGCATTCCGTTTGCTAGTTTGGCAAGCCTTACAATACAATCATCCAAAAGCTTCACCTTTTACCTCACAAACAGCTTGCATGGAGGGACAGAAATTCTATTACTATATAGAAATCTTCAAGTGTTTGTGACTTGTGTTAAGCCACAGCAGCCATATCATATGTTCGAAACATATTAGTGAAAGACAGGGCTCAAGCTTTGGAGCACATTTACATGTGATAAGTACAATCAAATCCTTCCTTTGGACACATGTTCTTGCAACCAAAACTATGGATTTGTGAAAGGACAGCTTCCAAAGGGTTTTGCTGTACGGTTCTCTTCCCAGATGCATACTCATGTATCGGCAACAAAGCTAAGAATGAACTGTTTGAAAACACATGTAGAAACAGCACAAGTAGAAATAATTTCTTGAACCAGGGCTCTGATCCAGACTCCCTTCTTTACTTGCCATGTGAAATTGATTGTTGATCCTACTTGTGGACCTGAAATTTCCAGGTTTCTCTCTTCTTGTAACTCTGATAGGATTCATGACCATGGACAGTTTTTGCTGGCTGCCCTCTGGAGGAGAGCTGGCATATTCAATTTTGCTTCGTAAATTGCCAATCTTATTGAAGAGCTCTTTGGATGTGAAGATTCTAGTGAGATGCAAAGGTTTTTTGTGTTTTTGATTGCAGGTTCTTATTTTAGCCAAGCTGATGGCTGGTAGACAGTGGATTTGAAATGTGACCATGTATGTAAGACCTGGAGTTTCAATCTAACATTTCTTTATGTACATGTGTTTCATTTCTTACCGTTCATGACACGATTCTTAGATACATAATATTACAATAGTTCAATAGTTTGTATGTAATAAGTTACATAGAAAGACACAACTCGTCTAGACCTTTAGATACTGAAGGTTGTGTTCCTTCATTAAGTATAAAAGGAGAAGCTTTTATCAATAAAATTCAATTCATTTTCCTTTACTTTACTTTTCCAACATGGTATCAGAGCTGAGATATTTAAAGTAATAAAAGTAATTTCTTTCTCTTGGTCAAATCATGCCAATATACATTTCTCTCATCTTTAAATAAATTAAAGGAAGTTCTTCAATGTTGCAGATTTGACACTCCCAGCATAGATCAACAAGCAACGGGAGAAATTGGTGTCGAATTGGGCCCTGGCAGATACATCACATTCTCCAGAGAAGAAAATACCTTTGCAACATTTGTTAAATGTTTCAATGAATTTAATATGTTACAAATAAATAACTCCAGAAAATTAAAGTGGAATCTGAATGCCTTAATTAAAAATTAATAAATTTAAGAATCTGGAGAATTTGACAAAATATGTCAATTAACATTAAAATTGACATCAGTCATATTTCAAAATTTGATGGAACTTACTTCAACATATGGAAACACAGATTAACTTTGTTATTTAAATCAGAAAATTATGACCTTTTGTCAATGGTATGTAAGCAAAACCCATTGCTCCTATGGTTGCTCAAATTGTCGCAGGAGCTGCAATCTAACCAACCACAAGAGTAGGTAGTATTGCTAAATGGGATGACAAGGACACAATAGTCATTCAAGTCATTAATAATTGCTCACATAACAACATCGTTTCCAATGTACAATAAAAAAATTACATCACATGATGCTTGGCAAGAATTAATCAGGATGTTTGAAAGTTAGGATGTAATCACCAAAATGTTTTTCAAAGATAATTTACAAACTTTAGAAATGAAAGATGGTGAAATTGTCATCAAACATTTTCAATCTTTTCAATCCTTACTAGAACAATTGTCAACTGCTAGAGCTCCAATAATAGATGGGTGTGATCACAATCAAACGAGCCAAAAAACACTCGGGTGATCGAAAAAAACTGCAATTTTATTACAAATATTTATGTGGTGCCACTTTAATGTCATGTTAATCATAGGAAGTAGTGCTAAATGAATAATATGAATGTCTAGGAATTCAAATGAAAAACTCATTTATATTATTTTTGGGTTTCAATTTAATAAAAGAACTTTTGAACTTGAAAAACAATTACATCCAAAACACTACATTTTACAAAGGACTATGCCAAGGACTTTCTTAATTTTAAAAAAATTATGATAAAAAAATTGAATTGATAATAACCTATTATTCACATTCAAAAAACATTCATAATTAAAATTTTATGGAATTTGATTTTTTCTAAAACTCAATGTATGCTTTTGTAATCTCAAAAGTTCTAGGGTCCTTTACAACATGCAAATGGTGTGTAATACACATGACAAACAAAACAAAGTTATAGTTTATGATACAAAAAATTAAATCCCAAAAACTTTAACATATATTGGAAGGAATGAAATTATGATAAATTTTTAAGACAAAATGTAAAATCTAGTAAAAGTTTTACACTTTTTTAAAAATCATAATTATTTGAAAAAGATTAACATAAAAAATGTGATGCATTAAAAAATATATAAATATTTTTAATAACAAGTTACAAAAGATTTCATTTTAAAATTCTTTTATACATTAGAAGAAAAACAGGTATTTTCGACTGCTCTTTGCGACTAAAATTTAGCCACAAACGACATTTGTGACTAAAATGTCATTAGTCACTTTGAACAAGTTGCATGTAACATTAGTTGCAAATGACAAGGGATATTGGAAGAAAAAATCAACAAATACAAGTTCATCCTTTGACTCCATTGTATCCATATTGTCACATGCAACTATGATGCAACTATTTTGGTCACAAATGAGACAAATGATGTGTTGCCATGCGTTCTAATATTGAATAATTTTTTAAAAATTATTATTATTATTTTGAAATAATCTAGGACATTCAATTCAAATGCTTGGATAATTTTATATTATGACACATGGCCTAATGTAAATATGCCATGTGGCACCTTAAGATGAATTTCATAAAAAATATTAATATTAGGTTGGTAGGTGCTTAGGTAGGTACATAAATAAGTGCTTACAAACTTAGCCTACATACCTACCTACCTACCTACATTTATTATGTAAAAACTTTTATCATAGATACATAATTACAGAAATTTTTTAAATAAAAATTAAATTAAATTATAATAATTCCTGAAATTACAATCATTACAATAATTATTTTAACTATAGTATTATTTTTCCAAAATTTTCATTCAGATTTAAAGTTATAAGTTACAGATTATGAATAATTACGTTCAATTAAAAAATAATTATGCATATACTATAATTAATTCTTATTTGAAGTAATTACAATGATTTAAAATAAATGTAACATTAATTACAGTAATTAATTTCTTTTACTGTAAGAAAATAAAATATATAATGTAAAAATGGATGTTTTAAAAATAATTATGTAGTGTAACTATAAGTAATAAATATAGTCATTTATAAAAGTGATTCATCATGGATAACACTAGTAGAAAAAAGCCTTAAAACGCAATCAATAATTTTAAGAATTGAAATATTAATTTTAGATTCCAAAAAAACAATTTAGAATTCAAATATCATTTGTTAGATGAAATAAGTCTTTGAATTTAAATTTAAAAAATTCAGAATTGAAATGACGTCAATATTCAAATTCAAACTTGAAATGTCCATTTTTAGACTCAATCAATAATTTTCTTAATTGAAATATTAATTCTGAGAAACTAAAGTAATAATTTGGAATTGCAATTTCAAGTTTCAAATGAAATAAGTTTTTTAATTTAATTTTAAAAACTCAAAATTGAAATATTACTTTTTAGAATTAAAAATAATATTTTAAAATACAAATATCAAAATTTAGATCAAATAAGCGTTTTGAATT
>Ga0116229_10006988_pt1 | contig 18004 bp, 13 predicted proteins | sample S1TSphgellanicum_3_FD_87313 | JGI IMG/M metagenome (GOLD analysis project Ga0116229, IMG submission 87313) | Host-associated microbial communities from peat moss isolated from Minnesota, USA - S1T2_Fc - Sphagnum magellanicum MG | ecosystem: Host-associated > Plants > Peat moss > Unclassified... | reverse complement strand
GATCATTGCCACTTTGGCTTAAATCACAAAGTTGAAAACAAAAAACACTGGTTGAAGGGGTAAGTTGCTTTTTCATACACTCCAATGATGCACCCAAGGATTTCATCTCATGGCAATTCTTCACTGATGAGATTCATAATAAAACCTTAAGGATTTTTCAAATTAAGGTTTAACATCAACCTGGCCATTAGTAAGCACTTCAAAATCATAAGTGTTAATTAAAGTCTAATATGTTAACTTAACATTGTGTTTCATGATAAGTAGGATTAAGTTTTAAACAATTAGCTTGGTGTTAAAGACTTAACATTAAAGTTCCTAATACCAAGTGTGATTGGAGCATTACTATTCAGGTTAGATTATTCCCAAATCAAATCAAGATGGTCAATTTTATCGAGACAAAAAAATGGCCAATCATTTTGTAATGATAGAAAATTTACTATTTTGAAAATTCAACAATGTTCCAATTGTTATACAAAATCCAATCACTTATTTTTCTATGGATGAAAGATATATTTTTATCAATTACAAACAATTTTAAATACTACATATGAAAATCATATTTGTGGTGAAATTTTAAAGGCAAATGGCTTCAAATTGATTGGGCAAAGATCTAGTTTATTTTTTAAGCTTTTGATCATATGGATAAAAGAAGAACTTTGGGCTAGCATGAATTAAGCTTTTGTTCCTTTTACATTCCATGTATTTGCCTGGAAGACATAGGTTGAAAGTGTAAAATTATTGCGTTCTTTGTTGTGTATGACTTTTTAAACACCTTGAGGTCTTTCTCCTTTGTTTTTAAAAGTTATGTCCATATGACATTATTTCTTTGTACAGATGTAATAGTGGGTGTCAAACCTTTCTTTATGTTTTTGAAATCATGGCTTATTACAATCAACATTAATTTGAAAGGAATTAATGAGAGAAGATCATCTTCCATTTAACTTTGATGTCCTTTCTACCACATGTTATAGCTTATGTCAAAAAGGTGTAACGTGAGATAAAATGTAAGAAGATGTTCCAAGAGATTAATGTTAATCTATAAAAACTACCTCCCCAAGGTTGATTTTTGCATAAGCATTAATCTCATAAGAAATGTTCTAAACCAACCACTTGTAAACCTAACAATCAATGTTGATTTCCCATTAACGCTAATCTTCATTAAAATACACACATGTTTGACACTCACTATTGTTTTATGGCTCATACTTAAGGTGTGTATATGTATTAGTTCATGTCTTTTGCTTTGAGTAATAGTTATTTATTAAGGATTTTCATTTTTTTAAATGTTGTAGAAGGATTTATTGAAATGAAAATCATTTCACTGAAGTTTTTGAGAAATTAGGCAATGACTATGCATATTTTTGTAAATTAAACATAATTCTAGGATGTATATTAGGAACATGTCCCTTCTTGTTTTGTTTAGTAGGCAAATCCTTCTTGATCCATGATCCTACATCCTTGACAATATTCCTCAAACCCATAATCATAGCAGTGTCCAATGCATCTACTATGGTTGCCCCTAGGCCACCAAGACCATCCACCCCATGTTTGTTGAGAGGTTGCAACTCATTGAATCCCATTTCAAAGGTTTTATATCCTTTCCATGCATGTCAGAATGTCATTGCAACATTTGCTTACCGAGTTTGCCATAGTGGATCTTGTTATTTACAATCAAGTGAATTATATCATTTGTTCCAACTTTCTTTTTTATTATTAAATGTGATGATCAAAGTGGTTAAATTTGTTTTTACAACAATGATACAACCTAAAACACACGTTTAAAAATCAAATTTGCAAATCAAATCAAATCAAATCATGGTTCCATTAGCGAATCCCCATAGTGTTAAATCTATTGTTGGAATGATGTGATGCAACCAAAAAGGCAACCATGAAAACCACCAAGTTTGCATGATCAAATCAAACATATAGAGTCATTGTGGTGTAAGACGTACTAACATTCGAAAACTTTTCCATTATTCAATTTGGGGGGATTTACATTATTTCTGTTGTTCAACAAAAGTGGAAGAATTTCAATGCCAACTATACCATCATACTTGTCTCTCACCCATATGTAAATGAACCTTGTTGAAACACATATGTGGCTTCACTAACTGCAATGTAGATACACAAAACTCGTTAACAAAAGGAGCACCAAGAGTTTTCATGTTCCACATGAGACACAACTCTTCAGCAACTTGTTGGTCTCGATTGCTCATGTCACTTTGACGCACTCCCAAGTCCCTAGTTAGCCTCCAAATAGGTCTAACTTTCTTAAACAACGGAATTGTGAGGAACTCAGGGCATGCTCCAGCTCTCAGCACTAGAAGGGGTAGAGGGGCGTGTTGAAGCTCTGGGATGGGAGTAGGAAGAGTGACAAGCTTCACTTACTTACTTGAACCTGCATCAAACCAACCAACAAGTTGGTTAAATCACTTTCTGGAACACCCTTGGTACTAGGACAAGCCATGGGCAACTCTGGACTCACAAAATTCACCACGGCCCAGACTCAGGGGAAGCCACCACCTTCCCCCATATAATATACTCTATGCCTCTTCGCGGCACCCACATCTGAATGGTTTTTTTGTCCCGGGACTCCCAAGGAAGAGTCCCAAAACTATCCCGGTTTGGACTCCCGGGATTTTGCGAGGTCATAACTCTTTGCTTAGACCTCCGATTGGGACGAGGTCTGAAGTGAACTTGTATCTTTCCTTGAGAGATTTCTAATGGTGTATTGCACTCCACCTACACGCACCAGGGTCGAATCTATTCCCGACTTTTAATGGTTAGAAGTCAAACTGCCAATTTGACTCCCGACCCTTCTTTTTGCCATAACTTGTGCTGCAATGTCCAAATGGCCCATGTGAGCCCATTTTCGACATCTACACTTTGCTAGCTTTTCAATGATATAATGAACACCTCAATGCAAAGTGTTTTGACCCCTACAATCGAACTTTGAAGTTTTAGGAGTCCCGAAGGACTCCCAATTCCCGATTTCGGGAGTGTGAGTTTCATCTTCACACTCCCTCTAAGTAGGGTTGCGACACATTTTCTACCACAATTATTATCCAAGCAAAAGCTTATCTAAGATTTAGTCCTAAAAACCCTAGAGCAAAGTTATCCTTGATCTAGTATTTAAGATCTACTTTAGCCTTGGCAAAGTTGTAGGTATAAACTTTAGGGCTAGGGCTTACAACCCAATCAACATTTTCTTTTTCTTCCACTTGCCTTTACATTGATTTTAATTTGCAAAGCATTAGACAAATGGTTGGTAGCACTGATCGCAAGATTGTTGAAACCTTCAAATGCCAATGAGGTTACATCTATAGGGATGATATCGAAAGCAAAAGGGGCAAGGCTCAAAGTTAGGTTCTCAACAAGATCCCCACTTTCCCATGCTTCTTGACGTGTCCATTCATGATTTTTTGTGATTGTGATTACAAGGCTAATGAGTGGTTGGATACATGCTAAGAATTTTGTCACCTTTGCACCAACATCCGCATCTTTGTAAGTTTGAATAAGCTCAACAAGAATTTGAAGTGCCGCATACATTAAAGGAACTTTGACTTAATTGTTGTAGAACATTTCACAATTGAATTATACAAAACTCTGTGGTGGCCAAAGACATAAATAACATACAAGTATCAAACGTGCATACCTTTGTAATAAATTGCAATGTATTTAATGTTTTACAACAATCCACTTTCCTATAGAAGATGGTGAAAGCCTATTGGTCCTTAATTCCTTGTTGCTCAAAATGTCAATAACAACATATAATGAATCCATTGCCATTAATAGGCAATTGAACATTGTTGTGGTTCATACCCTCTCTAGATTCATTGTTGTTTCTTCATCTATTACACCCATACTATTATATGTTTTAGCTAAGTATGCACCTTCATAGGTGCAGTGCTTTCCTTTAAGCATTATTAGGAGAAAAATATCATAACTCCCCAAAAACCTACAAGAGTGACAAACAATTGATCCTTCTACAAAATTTTGCAGGAGCCACATATAAATAAAGAACGAGGGTGTGGATGTGCCATCATCATACATAAATTATTGCATAAGGCTCGGAGTTATTGTTTTACTCTCCTTGCCTTTTACATCTTCCAAAGCTACAACAACTAACAACAATAGCAAAGGGACTTTATCCACTCTTGAATCATTCAAACATCCAACCTCTAACAATGGTAGGTGAGGTAGAAACTACAACTGGACAACGATAAACATTGCATCTTATAAAAATGAGCCATATGGTAGGCCATCCAAACCTTGAACATCAACCACATTTATGTTTTTCTTGGCTACAACACTTGATGCCACCACTTGGACAAAACTATCCAATAGTTCACATGTTTCTCCAAAAAGGATTATTTATGGGGTCAAGTTTTATTAACATCTAAAGTTATTAAAATGTCCAATTGTGAAAGCATGTCAAAGATTTTCATTGAAAGAAAAACCCCATTTTTCGACTTGTCTTAGGTGACTTAAAGTGTCTTTTGCGACTATTTTTGATCAAAAATAATCACAAAAGACACTTTTAGTCGCCTAAAACAAGTTGAAAAATGGGGTTTTTCTTCTAGTGTTTTCACCTCTTGAAGAAGAATGAATGTATATAGTAAGCATGTTTCCCTTCTTCTTGCTTGCTCTTCCATAATCCATCTTTCTTATCCCTACGAAAAAGAAGAAAAAAAAAAATCTTGCAACAACAACTAGCAAAGGAAATTACCAAACATTAATAGTAATGAAGATCACAAAACCAGACCACAAAAAGGCATCTTTCTCTACCTAAGATAAAAAGGAAAAAAAAAAAATAAAAAAAAGGCCTACTTAAAACTAAAGTTCTCTCTTTGAGTATGATTATAACATAAGATCACTCCAACTTTTAAATAATATACATAATAACCCGCCTATTATTTCACAACCATAAGGTGCCATCCAAATACACCAAGAATTCTTTTCAATGTTTTATGATTTTTAAATATTAAGTGATAAGGGTTGATTTTTTTCCCCAAAACACCTAAGTTAAATATATGTATATAAACTTTGAAAAAATTTCAATTTGCATAACATGTATATAAATGTTTACAAAAGTATGTTTATGATTTAGGGAAAAACCAAAATATCGACAAACGTTTACCTTATTGTTCACATGGTAAAGATAAGGGTATTAATATTGACTAAAGAGATGAAGACTGTTGCTATAATCACATTTATGCCAAAAGGTGACAAAACTTTCCTACAAGCCATACACTTCTTATATTTGTATCATATGCCCAATGCATCACCATCCTTTTCGAAAATACATAGGTGCCATTATTTCTACAAACTTGCAACAACAAAAAAAAATTAAGTTGAATGTCCATTATCTCGTCAAACATGCAAAGCTCATGCAACATAACTTCATTCGTGACCATTGAGCAAAAAGTTAAAGTGTTTAGAGAAAAACATACCCTGCACATGGGGCCACATGGGGATCTTGACACCAATTGTCATGTTCCACTGTTCCTTTCTCTTTGTGAAATTTTTGGTTGTTCTCCCATCTTGAACGATGCAAGTTTCTTTTACATAGAAAGATTTTGGTTGTCAGAAAGAAAAAGAAAGTGATAATTTATCATGAACTTGGTTTATTTATGGGAACTTTGGGGAAAATGATAAACAATATTAATGTTTACTTGTGGACTTTAGTGTCAACCTAATATTTAGTCATTTCCCAAATCAAACCTTGACCTGGCTCGAGTCCTAATTGTGATATCTCAAACCCATGATTCTTAACCAATTATGCATATTTGCAATCCTAACAAAGACCTAGTGACATTCAAATCCTATATCCAATTCCATCCCTATGATATCAACTTAGTGCCTTAACATATATTATAGTAATATCGAGATCTCTGAAACCCACCCATCCACCTTAACCTTGGGCACCACCTCAAACCACCACCATCAACTAGATCTGCCTATGATCTTATCTCAGGGCCTTCTTGGGAGCTTAAAACACACCTATATGGAAATATGAAACCAAGAACTAACTAAGTTCTGAATCAAGTCAAAAGGACAAACTCATGTGTATACAAATGGAGACTTTAGTCAAAACATATTTCTTAGCATCAATATGCGTCACATCCAAGTCCTCATCCCAAATGAAAATGTACTCATAGGGCTCCACAATATTTGGGTGCAAAAACCTCTTAAAATACCACCTACAACAAAATGAACCCATCAATGCTCAACACTTATAACATCAACTCATCATTCTCAACATCTAGTATCAAAAGGACCCATCAATATCCCATTTATATAAACAAACAAGCCTTCAAGGTTATTGAATGTGTTTGACAAAGAGCTTACTGGATCCATTAATGTGAAAACTTAGCACATCAATTCACTACTAATGCATGTGACAAAATCATAGATTCCAATTTTCAGCTTATCAAATTAACATTTTTTCTTTGTTTTTATTTTTGAGTTGTTAGATCTAGGCTCACCCATCTGGGGAATAAGAAAGTTGATTTAGTATTTAACAAACAAAAAATAAGGTTGAAAGTAGAATGGAAAAATCATTTCCTTTGTAGTGCTTGCACCCAAGTTTACATTATAATCCCTCTTTTAGAAAACTAACAATAGGTGCAAAAATTGTTTACCATTTTGCCTGACTACAAGTGTTAATGTGTATGGCAATTGTAGACTAATCCAAATAATCCCATTCACTCACGCCCATCATAATGGAACAGGAGAATTTGCAATTCCTTTGAAAACTACAGAATAATGCACATCATAAATTGAAATGTGCAAGGTAGAAATGCATTTGAAACTCATTATTACAAACTACAGCAAGTTAACACATTATGTTACCTCTCAAATTCATTCATTACAGATGATCCCACAAGAATAAGAAGGCTCGGAGAACATACCTTGTACACACTAGTTAACGAAGTCCTTTCATTTCAAGCCTATAGTTAGTGTGAGTGGATACTTAGGCCTGTGAGGCAAATCTTGCCACATTGATCAATAAGAGTAAAGGAAGTTGGTCATGATGTTCTTGCATAGGTTTAGGGTTTAAGGTTGCATGAAATCTTTAAATCCAGTCCAAAGCCTTGAAAATTTGAAAAAACAACTCCCTGAGGAAGAAGAATATGTTTTTGTTGAATTTTTACATTTTTTATTGTACTAAAAAAAAACTACTACATGAAATGTCATGGAATCATAAGTCAAAAGGTTTTCAAAACCCTGAACCCTAAGCCCTGACCTTGACTTTTTGAAGTTTAAATCATCACTCCCGACATGTAATCTGACATTTACCTCCTTTGGTTTACCCATAATCTACAAGGATAGAGGTTAGAAAGTGGGGCTATTATGTCCCTAAGTAGTAACTTTATTCCCATTGGTTGTGCTCTTGGGCAAACAACATATTTTCAAACATCTTGTTCCTGACTTGTGACCCGCACACCTAAGAGATGTCAGTCACGACATTAAACCCAATTGTATGTTACAAAGTCAACCACAGTTGAGAAGCATAACACAAAATCAATACAAAATAGTTGATTAATACTAAATGCTAGAAGTTGTAATTTTCAGTTATTAACTTTGTAAAACTCACTTGAAGTTGGATTTGAGCATTAGCAACATGCTATTGGTTGAAAAGAAGACCCATATTGGACACAATGCCAAACTACACAACAACTTTACATCAAAATCCACATATCATTTGGAGAAGAAAACATTTTACTAAAATCTCATGCAGTTCAAACACCCATTTCATTTCAAAGGATGTTGTTACACTCATTCATTCATAGTTTCATAACATTGTGGCAACAAAAATTGAAATGAATGACCTTCATTAGGAATGTATAGTGGCCCCTGAACAAGATGGATTTTAGTTGTTACATCCAATAGCTGCCTAGCAGTTGGTGTTTCCCACATTTCTTCAAACTAAAGGAAATTGTGCAAGGTTTGATGTTGACCAAGATGGGTGTACTAATTTGATAAACAATCATGGCCCAAAAAAAACCAATGACAATGATTCAAATCATAATACAATATCATTAGGTCCATTTTAGATTTAATAGTCCAATAACAACCATTTTACTTTCATGAATGAGACTCCAATGGCAATTCCAATAAACATTATAAAAACTATTGATAACATGGATTAAAATGTCTCCCCCCTTCTTAAAAGCTCCATTACACAAAAAGCTTTGCAACCATCAGATTTCAAGTCCTACACCTTGACCCATGAGTTCTTTGTAAGGATTAGTACGTTGGAACTTATATCCAAGGAAAGAACAAAAACACTTTGTCAAAAACTTATAGTTTATTAACTAACTATGCATCACATCATTCATTTGGACATCAAGTAAAACAAATTAAGCATCATGAAACTCTAATTAATGACCAAATAGAGGAAGAGCTCTTTAATATAGATTAATTGTTTGGGACCCAAAAATGAAAAACTTGTCAGAACAAAAGCAAATCTAAGAAAAACTAAACCATCCACAATCATAAGATTCAAAAAAAACTTATAGAGTTTTATTTGTGTAGACCTTCAATTGAAGTGAGATATGAAGTAAAGTTGTAGCCCTTGTCAAAAACTTTCCAACAATATGCGGCACGCCATCTACACACAAATAAATCAAGGCAATTCCCAACTTTTAATGGTCAGGAATCAAATTGGCAATTTGACTTCCAACTCTTCTTTTGGCCATAACTTATGTTTTAAGTATTCAAATGAATCATGTGACCCCATTTTAGACATCTAAGTTTCAAGAGCTTTCCAATGGTATAAGAAACTTTTCAATTCAATGAGTTTTGGCCCCTGCAATTGCCCTCTGAAAATTTGAGAGTCCATCGAAACTTCGACTCCCAAAGTGAGAGCCCACTTGAAAGTGTGTGGGTTCACTCCCTCACACTTTCCTACACTCCTAGGAACATGAAATGTGATTATGGGCTTCACTATTGGCCCACACCTTTGCAAGCCCTTGCCTTGGTTGCGAGCCCAAGGCTAGGGTTGTGATAGACGATGTTTATTCTTATGTTACAACTATTGGAACTACTTTGAGATTCAATTATTGAATTCAATTCCTAAGTTAATTTTTCCTAAGTTAGTTGTACTAGTGTTTTTTGAACTTTAAGTAACTACAATTCAATTTCAATTAGTTGTTAACTAGCGAAAACAAAGTTGTGCAACTTTATGACCACTCATTGCCAACTCATGGAAAGAGTTCTAAATTACTAGATGGCAACTTTTAAAGGACTTGATAACTACAAAGGAGTTACTTCATAATCACTATAATGTAATTACATTTTCCATGTGTACATTTTGTTTTGCAACTAGGGGTTTAGTATTTGTTCCAATGTAGTTACATAACAATGGATGAACATGTTCAATTTGGTGACTATATGGCAACTCAGAGATAATTGTATGTGTAATTTAAACAATTATTTCATAACTACAGTGCAACAACCAAATGTCAATTACAACTAGCACATTAGACCACTTTAATTTTGTTTTGGGTCAATTGATTAGCAAGTGTTAAATAGGTTGAAACTCCATTGTAACTAAATGGAAACTAAGATAATTAGCCATGATATTGTTTTGTAACTATGCTCCCACAATAGGGTACGTCTATGTAACCAAAAATACAACTAGTCTTGGTCATTTGAAGTTGTATTGTGTTTGTTCAAGTAGTGTGTTGCAACTATGTGAAAACCTAGCCAAACTGATGTAGAGGTATACATGTCATTCATTGACAACTAAATAACAACTTATATTTTTTCCTTTATAATTTTTTTTTTTTTTTTTTTTGCATGGTTAATCTTATTTTAGAATTGTTCATGTGCCAAATAAGTTGAAAATTAATTGATTTGAATAATTATATACAACTATGTAATAACACAATAGAGACTCCAACCCATATTTTAAGCCCAAAAATTTCTAATGTAGAGCGTCATTTCCAACACAATGCTAAGGCTTTGCCTAGCAACAAGCAATAAGACACAACATGTAGAGTTTTGACCTCGAAAACAACATAGCTTGGTCAAAATGCCATGTATTCCAAAATGTTTTACAACCCACATGAAAAGACCTACATCTTTCCTTTTGATCTTGCAATCACTTTAAATCCTTTCTTCACATAAAAATTGATCCCAATGTCAGCCATTGACTACATATTGCTTACATAGAGCCCTAGTTGTAGTTTTGCGTTTTAAATGCATTATGGATGTGCACAAGTAGATGAATGATAGATTGGTGGATACTTTGTAATTTGTAATATATTTGTGTACATTTACATTTGAAAAAATGGTTTCAAGTCCTTGTGAATGGTGGTTGTTAAATTATGTGGTACCATCATAACAAGGAAGTATGTATGTTGGCTAAGATCAGGATCACCCATTTAATGGCAATCCTAGGTCCATATCCTCCTCCCAGTTTCTATGTTATCATATCAGCTGCCTTGGACATTATCCTTTGTGCATTTTTTAATCTCATATGTGCATTATCTTTTCTGCGTTTTCGAACATCATATGTGCATTTTTTTTTTTTTGCATTTTTGAGTGGTATATGTGCCAAAAAAAATTTGGGTGCATTTTCAAGGTGTTGTATGTGTTTTTTTTAAAAATGTATCTAAGTCACATAAGAAATAATAATTTGTAAATTGTGTACCTTTTGTACATATGCTTTGTTACAAAAAATTTCTCTCCCCCTTTCCTCAAGTTACACCAACATAACAGACTGAGCTTGCTAATTTTGACAGGTTTCAAGCATTGTTATTTTCTAGTTCTTCATCTCTTCCACACACACCAGCTAGTGCACCTTTGGGCATAGGATGCTCTTTTAGGGTTGCGTTTTCCACTTCATTCCTGCTGTTTTGATGGTCTCGGGTTTCCTTTTGTTTCCTTTTGTGTGTTTGCATTTGCATTGACATGCCTTGTACTTTTTGTGGATGCATTTCCATCCTTGTTTATATATATACAAGTTTTTCCCATTTTTCCTTTGTACTAACTGCTAACCATTACTACCTACCTATGACTATCGTGGGAGAATCTCCTGGTCTTCAAATCATTTGAGAAACTTTTGTTTTCGATGCAAACTTTGTTGCCAGAAATCCATCGCACAGGCGAGACGATGCGAGGACGAGTGTGGAGAATTCATGGAGAAAATACAAGAGAATTCAGTCTACAGATGGGCTTGTTTCCATTTCTCGCAAAGGTTTGAGCTTTGGATGACGAAGTTTTGCATTTTGTTTCTTCATTAGCGATGGCGGAGTTGAGAATACACTTGCTCCCTCAAGCTCCCTGGAGCAAAACGGAGCTGCGAAAGGTGTGGTCGCACTTGGCAACATCTTTTTTTACTAGAGCACCATGGAAAACATCTATAGCCCTTGTGAATTACATTCCAACATTGCCTGTAAAGCTTGCGGCAACGAGGATGCAACAGGAAGCAGAACGTGATTCCAAACGCAGAAGAAGCTGGGAAAATGATGAAGGAGGAGTGGTGTGGGATTCAGTCGCCATAGCCGAAGCCGTGGGAGGAGAAGTCATCAAAGAAGGTGCGTCAGGCAGCATTTGCACTGATACGCGCAGTTTGTTGCCTAATCAGTGGTTTCTGGCTCTGGTTGGCCCCAGATTTGATGGGCATGAGTTTCTGCAAGCGGCTCTTGCGAGAGGATGTGCAGGCGTGGTAGGGTTAACTGTGCCACAAGACTGGCCTCGAGGTTTTGTTCAAGTCAAGAGAGATACTGTGAAAGCGCTGCAAGATCTGGGATCATCTGTCAGGTCTAGGTATCAAGGCACTGTGGTGGGAATCACTGGCAGTGCAGGGAAGACAACAGCTCGAGCTATGACTGCTCTGGCGTTGCGAACACAAGATGGATTCCAAGTGCATGAGACTAAGGGCAATTTCAACAACCACATCGGTGTTCCTCTAACCCTACTGAGGATGCCATGCTCATCAACAGCTTGCATTCTGGAGCTGGGGATGAACCATGCAGGGGAGATTTCGGAGCTTGCAGAAATTGCAAAACCTAATGTGCGCATGATCTTGAACATAGGTCCTGCACACATGGAAAACTTTCCAGGAGGACTGATGGCTGTGGCAGCAGCAAAAGGTGAACTATTTGCAACTGCACAAGCTGGTGATGTTTGTGTTGTCAATGCAGATGATCCCCTTGTCATGGCTTTGCCTGTTCCTTCAGGTGTACGCATGGTAAACCATCAAATCTTTTGCAATCCTCAGAAATTGGCTGGAATTTTGCCCACATCCCAAGGATTGCATGTGAAATTGTGTCTGCTTTTATCCCTCTCCTATAATATCTCAGAGTTTGGGCATTCAACCTGGTCCATTCTTGAGTGATCGCGAAGCTCAGAATGAGTGTGGCCTGGTGTTTGGGCATTCAATCTGGTCCGTCCTTGAGAGGTCATGAAGCTCTGAAAATATGTGTGGCCTGCGCAGGTTAAGTTTGGGACAAAAGAGGGATGCGATGTGAGGTTAGTAGCTACTTCAGTTACAAAAGGTGGTTGTGCAGTGCATGTTGTTTTGGAGCATACTCATAGCCAAGAGCTTGGGATGCTTGACAACAGCAGTGTCATTTCTACAGTTGAATTTGAGATTTCAAGCCCTGGACGCCATTTAGCTATGAATGCATGTGCTGCAGCAGCTGTAGCCACAAGTCTTGGAGTTCCACTCACATCCATTGGTCAATCATTGTCAAGATATAAGCCAGTTGGGATGCGCTGTCGGTTAGAAGAACTAGGGCTACAGACGATCCTTATCAATGACTGCTACAATTCCAATCCAGTAAGTGCTGCAGCTGCACTTCAGCTTTTGCCTTCAATGCACACATTGCGACGAATAGCAATATTAGGTGACATGTTGGAGCTTGGTGCTATCTCTATAGATGCTCACAAGGAGATTTTGCAGCTGTGTTGTGATCTTGAGCTAGACTTAGTTGTGGTATTGGGCCCTTGTTTCTCAACAGCAGCAGAAAGCATAGCAGCTGCAAAGATTCTAACTTATTCAAATGCAGAATCACTAGCAGATCATATTGTAGAGCTTATAACCCCAGGTGATGCAGTGCTGGTAAAGGGTAGTCGAGGCATGCAAATGGAGGTTATTGTGAATGCAATCAAGGCACAAGCATCTTCATGGCATTCATGAGTGTTGCAAGCATCTTTTGACATTCCTTGATGTCTAGACTTAAACAAAGACGTCAACATTTTCAGAGATAGGATGCAGTCCTGGTTGCATAATGACCAGAAATTGCAATGCAAGCCAGCAAGCAATAGTGAGTCATATTGCAGAATTCCAGCAACTGCTACGGACATGGCTTAATGAGCAATTCCATTTGGTTTTCTAGCCCTGGAGTAAGATCTCAGTACCCATTGGCCTGCTTTTGGTGCCATTGTCTGTTTTCTTGATGGGCAGTTCTAGTGCTGTTATCATCAAAACAAAATCTTCACAAATGGACAGAACTTCCATATACTACCACCCTGTTTTCAAACTGATTACTCAGCATCCTAAAACATGTCCTGTCACCAACTCTTTCAGTGACCAGATAAAGATATATCTGCCAGAAATAGATGAACCACTATGGAGTTAATAAGGCATTTCTCTTTTATGATGTAAGGGGAAAAGTCTTCAGTTCTCAAGTCAGCTTTTGCCTCATATCTGTACAAGCTTCTGCACATGTTTATGCATAACACTGAACACCACATAACTACAACAACTCTTTTGGGATCTACAAGCATGTGCAAGACCTCGCTAGAAACTTAATGGATCACTTGGTAAATCACCAAGTACATGTATTGCACAACATTCAAGGCTCCAATATTTTTGTAGTATGAATGTCCTGAAAAACCATGCAAGCAAATGATTTGTTGACATGAGAGTAATATACCCCATTAGGTACCTATCAAGATGATGCTCAACCTATATCACTTGCAAACAAACCTTCCATGAGAGATGTTGCAGGGAAGCAGGCATCCACAACACACACAAAGAATCTTGCATGCCAAAAAAATTAGTAGCTTCCATTAGAAACATTCCATTTGTATTGACATAATCTCAACCAATGGGCCCATTGTCAACCAAGGCATTGACAAACTACTTGCTATCACATCACATCATGATGACCAACTATAATATTGTTAGGTTGTCTTTGGCTCAAAGATGTTGAAGTATTTCATGATTGGGGTAGTAATACAATTACTATCTAGTGAATTGGTCCAATCAAAAGCATACCTATTACAAAGAAATTGTGAGTACAAACTAATCAACTTGAAGTGCTAGTTTGTTATGATTTTCATTTTGAGATATTTGATGAGGAAGACAATTTAATGTTTGCTATAAAACCAGAGCTTTTCTTGATAAGAACTATAGTATTCCTAAACCAACAAGGTTAGAGCAAGTAGTTATTTCTATTCCATCAACAAATGTCGGGTTAGTTGAGTAGGTACTTGATGCACCTATTGAACCAATTTTTGTTCTACATGTTCTAATAGCTATACCTTATGATATTTTTAAGCAACATTTGCCAAAGACATTCTTCTAACTAAAAGTGGGATAAATGCCAATCAATGAGATACCTACTTGTGAAAAAGTTCAAAATCTACACATTGTGGGTTGGACTATCATAGAAGAAGAACAATTGACAAAAGTCAATCTAGGCACTAAGAAAATTTGCAACACATGAAAATGAATGTCAACCTTGAACCATTTATACGTGCTCAATTGGTTGAATTACTAAAGGACTTGAAGGTTGTCTTTGCTTGGATTTAGAAAGATTTGAAGGGGATACCACCCAAGATTGTGCAACATAGAATAATGTTGGACACATCTATTCCACCTACTCATCAAATAAGGTACCAATTAAAACCCAACTATGTAGCCATTGTCAAACAAGACATTGACAAACTGTTTGCTACAAGTTTCATTAAACACGTTAAAGAGGCTACTTGGCTATCAACAATAGTTGTAGTGCCTAATAAGAATGGGAAACTAAGGATTTGTGTGGATTTTAAAGAGGTAAAAGTTGTCACAAAAAAAATCTATATCCTCTCCTTTTTACTAATGAAGTTATAAACATTGTAACTAGATCTGACATTTATATATTTTTAGATGGTTTTTTTAGATACAATCAAATTTTTATAACACCACTATGAGAAATTGTGTCCATGGAAACCTCACTACCCTACAACTATAGCTTTGAAAGATTTAATTTCCAATTATACTACAACCATCCCATGGAAATATGAGGAATTAAAAAATAAAATATCACATTAAAAATTCATGGAGTTTTATTATAATTGCCCATTAGTTTCAAAATGGACCCATAGACATATGTATATACGATTTTGGTCAACCATGTATGACTTTGTTAACAAGTTGCATGAGAATCACATATGACAATTATAATACAATTTGAATAAATGAAACATTCATTGACATTTTTTTAATAATTATTTTACAACTAGTATATTGAATCTTTGTGCAACAACCCAATTACTAGTTATAAAAATAATATTATTATTGATTATTATTATTATTATAAGCTAGGCTACCATAACCTAATCTAAAATCATTAAAAGTTAATAATTAATAAATAACCTAGGGTACTATTTAATAATAATAACATTATTACTTATTAACTATTATGAATTATAATAGTTAGTATACCTTAGTAGATAAAGTATATTAGGGTAGAATTGTTCATCGCCTATTATTGGCTAGTGATTAAACAATTTTGGATTTTTATTATTTCTTTTTTATTTGTGTAATGTAAAACATCATGGGAATGCCAAGGTAAGTTTTATATTATATGTTTCAACTCCAAATGCAAACAAACAACATAGGAAAAACACACAAATCATTTTGAAATCAAGTAGTGTGTTTTTTTTTAAATGGCTTTTTATTTTAAACTTCACGTCTTCTTTGTTTCTTGTTTGTTTTTAACAATCTAAAGTGTTATGGGTGCACCAAATTGAAATTTACATTAACTATTTAAGTTCTAGAGGTAAAAGAACAACACACAAAAATCATGAAAAAGACAAATGTGTTGAATTTTAAAATGTGAATTAAGCTAATGACCAAACATTGACCTTACTTAATTTTAACTATTGAATTTTGTTGAGAGGAATTATACCACCAATACAAGAAATCATGGTTCATTCGATTAGAAAACTAGACCAAAAAGTAGTCATTTTGACATTTGTTCAATTTGACCACTTAATCATATTGGGCAAGTTGATTTGAACACATCGAACTTGACGAGTGGTTTTTTAACTGACCATAAGGTGGTCTTTTTTACTAGTCAAATTAGAACAAAAAATTGAGCAACCAAAAAATTTGAATTAAAAAAATTCAATTTTTAAATATAAAAATGTAATTAATGAATAAATAGCAAGTACCTACCTTACCTACCCACCATGGCCTCTTACCTTCCTATCCACAACCCACCTAAGTATTAGACATTTACACACATGTATAAGATATATATACAAATATACCTATTCCACATAGTATATGTTAGTAAAAGGGATTGAACCTTGAACCTTTTGGATCCACACTAATACATTGGAAATCAAACCACCACATCACTTTGCAAAACAATATGATATCAAATGCATTTAACATGTTTCCTTGAACTTCTATGAATTTTTTTATTAATGTGTATAACAACATTTGAACTTCAATTTTTTTCATAAATAGGTAAGTAGGTACCCAACTAGGTAGATAAGTAGGTATGCATGCCTACCTACCTATGTTTTAAATGTACATACCAATGTTGGATGGTTCTTTGGAAATCTAAGTAATAACTAGTGGTTTTAGTTCCAATTATACATACCTTAACTTGACCTTAACTTCTATTCAAATACATGGACTTAAACCTTACCCTAAGACCCACCTTTATTTTAGATCCATGTTCAACCTTGAAACTGGATTATTGTTAATTCCATAAGATTTTGATGACCTTGCATTAGCAGATGTTTTCCAAAATTTTAAGGTTTCAATTATTTTTCCTAACCTTAAGGATCAAGGTTTTGCAAATTTTTGTGGCACCTTGTATTCCATCGTTCCCTAGATGGTGAACTTTTCTCTTTCACATGTTAGCGAGCTTTGTCTCTTTTTTAGTGCTAAAGTCTAAGCTTTTGGTTTTTTTTTTTTCTTAATTACATGTCGCATTCCAATGTTCCTTAGACAGTGAACTTTTTTCTTTTACATGACAACAAGCTTCATTTTTTTCTAATGTTAGGGTTTAAGTTTTTGGTTCATTGTTCTTTTTATTGCATGTCATGTTCCATTGTTTCTTGGATAGTGAACTTTCTTTTTTTGTGTGACAACAAGCTCTGTTTCTCTTCTAGCACTAAAGTTTAAGCTTTTGGTTCTTTTTGCTACACATTGCATTCCATTGGTGCCTTTTATTTGTGGTGGTTGCTATGAGTAAAATGAGTGGCATCATTGAAGCATTTATGCTACATTGTTGAGGTTTTTGCTTCATCACCTTGCTAGGTTCTTAATTCATATCTAGGTTCTTATTTCATCGCCATCGCCAAGATTTTTGTTAATTTCATCATTGTTATTTGTTTCTTGCATCATCACCACATTTTTGGATGTAATAAAAAAATTATTATTTAATAACAAAAATTATTTCAAGCTCACCTTTTTTCTTGTTACTTTGTGTTGAGGTTTTTAATTTTTGTTACATTATCGAATTTTTATTGTAGAATGTTTGTGGTCATCATGATGGAAAGTGTTATGTTGAGGTAAGTTTTTTTTCTTGTTTCTCATCAAGCTTTAAGTTGTAGCACCTAGATCAAGTTTTATGTTACATTAAAACATTGGGTGTCATTGTAGTGGTGAGATAGTGTTGCAACCTATTTTATGTTGCTAAGGGGTCGTCATTATGGCCATCATAGTGGTTGTCTCATGTTGCAACCTAAAAGTAAAATTTATTTTTCTTTCCATTGTACCTTTTTTTTCTGTTTTTTTTTTTTTTTTTGCATGATG
>Ga0116229_10006985_pt1 | contig 18008 bp, 6 predicted proteins | sample S1TSphgellanicum_3_FD_87313 | JGI IMG/M metagenome (GOLD analysis project Ga0116229, IMG submission 87313) | Host-associated microbial communities from peat moss isolated from Minnesota, USA - S1T2_Fc - Sphagnum magellanicum MG | ecosystem: Host-associated > Plants > Peat moss > Unclassified... | reverse complement strand
TTGATATTTTCATATTATATATATATATATAATTTTGTTGATCACTACCCAAATTATATTATTGTCATGGTGGTTTAGTAAAAAAGCCTAGTAAAAAAACCCAATAAAAAAACTAACCAAAAAGACCTAGTCAAAATGATTGGGTCCAAATCGACTTGTCCAAAACAACACTTTGGTTAAATTGGACATGGGGGCAAAAAAACCATATGGGGGTTTTTTTGATCAAAATTATTGGTCAAAAAAGTTGTGATTTCTTGTAGTGTTGCTAAAATTATTTGGATTTTGATGAATAAATTGTGGATACTAAATGAGAAGAGACTAATTTACATGTTTCAAATTCTAGTGTCAATAGAAATAACTCACTCAACGACAAAATTCTTACATTCAATGCTAATGAACAAATGTTTGGCCTAATGCACCCATAGGCAATGAGCCTGAACACAAGAAAGCATAAGGACATGTGTTATCTTTATGATTCATGTGCAAAGTATAATTATTGAAGATCAAATTTTTAAGGATTTACAAGTTATACAAATGTCAGAAGTTTTAACATTAAATGATGATAGATCATGAATGTAAAGATCAAGGAATCTAATGTTTAATTAAAAAAAAATTCATCTAAAATTCAATTAATTTATGCAATTTTGTTGTGTTAAAATGAGGCAATCGCCCGATTTTGCATACTTGTTTAAAATAGAAACCTTATAGACATGGGTTACAATTAACCTTTAAAATGTATTAATGATCAATTATTTTGGAGGTTTTGGGAATTTGGTGGCCTCCTTATTTTCATTGCCCAAATTACATTTATGCATATGTTCTAGTTTTTTAGGTCTAAATAATCAAGCAATCGTCCAATTTTACATTAGTAAATTTCCATTTTTTGAAGATGTTAGAATCAAATAGCTGCCCATTTCTACATTAATAATTTTCCATTTAAATTTTTAAAATTCATTTAAATTCTTCTTGAAAGTTAGTTACTTTCTTTTTTTGTATTACCTATGTTTTGGGTGTTTCTTTTAGAAAAGGATGGATGATGCAATGGAATTTGAAAAATGCCAAACAAAAATTTCTACAAATGTATGAAATTTCTGACATAGTACTTAAAAGTGAAACTCACATTGAAAATTAAACTTTTGAGTAGGTGTATCATTTAATGTGTCCTTAATGTTTAAACTCTTAGTGTATAGAGTTGGATTGCAAATTTTATATAATGAATGTTTTACAAAATAAAAACAAACATAGGGAATGAAAAGAATGTGAATCCGTTTGCATATAGAGGTTGTATTTTAAAGTTCAAATATGTTAGAGTTGAAAATCGAGTGTTGGCCAAATTGTTTCTGATCTTAAATCTCTCTAGGAATTGGGTGGCCACCCAATTCCTATTTGTCACAATTGATAATTTGGTGGCTGTAAATTTGTCTTCTTCTTTATGTTTCAAAGAATTGAAGTCCATGTTTCCAAAAAACCATGTTAAATCATAGCACTAATAGAAATTGACCAAACTATAACCACTATATTTGCAACTACATGTGACTATTAAAGTCATTTGCGCCTACCTTTGGACATTTTTGTAACTAATTCTTGTGTTGGTAATATTTGCGACTACACTGTAATTAATTTGCAACTATTTTGGCTTTTATCCTTCCATGTGAACAACATTTAGTTTGGTTTTCATCCAAGAAAAACAAATTATGTCCCATTAGTTGCAAATGTGACCAATTTAGTTATAGCCCTATAAGTATACGAAGGTGTATTTTGTATATTCTAAGGAATATAGTTGGATATATTTGGATTTACAAACATATACTTCGAATGTATATGAACAACCATATTACAATGTACATGTGTATTCAAGTAATATTTTTAACATAAATAACCTTGATATTATGGTTTTACTAAGTGTATCATCCAAATCAATATTAGTCATAAATATAAGTTGCATATATGCAATTGCAAACCACTTTGTAGTTGTTTATGGAACTCCAAGTTGTTTTTACCAAATGCCATGAAAAATAGTCGGATTTATAGTAAAAAATGGTTGATTTGCACACATGTTAGAAATGCATGGGTTTGAATGGACAAAATTTTTTATAGTGTTGTATGCACACTATAGTGTAAACCATTTTTTTTGAAAACAATGGGTGTCAAAAATACATAACTTACATAAACTTATACATTACTTTACTTTTTGGCCAAATATATTTTAGTCCATGGATGAAGATTCAAGGATAGTTAGTCAGTATACTATCTTTAAAACCTTGCTTTAACTCAAATCAATTTGGCACATAAATGCCGACCAAATTAGTGATGGCACTTGTCATAGTCCTTGCATTATTGGTGTATTATTTGGCATTAAATGCCATTGATGATAAAGCAATCTAAGGAAGGTGGTTAAAATCATTCCTCCTTTTAAATAGTTGACAAATGCCCACATGTTATTGGGCTACTTTTAATTTTAGGTAGTGATTTTATGTTTTCCTTCATATGTGGCTTCATTAATCTTGATGACCTATCAAGCAAGTTGATTTTAGGTATGTTGAATAGGGGTCATCTTTCCCTTCATTTAACCATTGAATTAATTTGGTGTTTGTTTGCCTTGGTTTTTTCTTGAAGTTTCAAACTTTGAATGCTAGAAGTTTCGAGCTTGTCAAAGCATGTCTTGACTTTGAAATTTTTATGGACGTTTCAAGTCTTTGTTAGTGATTTTGTTACTTACAAGGTGAGAGAGCTTAGGCATTATGAGGTTTACAAATGTTGAAGACGATGAGGAGGGATATGAGTGAAGGCATTTTGGACACAAGGCGTTCAAACTCAATCACCATGTTTGAAGACCCCTTAGCAAAGTTAGACATCTAAATGGAGAGGTTAAAAAAACCATCTTTAGAATGGAACTTTATGTACTACAAGAAAGTAGGTTTGCATGGAATAGATGTAAACCCACATAGGTTGAAATTTGGTTGAGATGTGCATCATGGGAAGCTTGTGGTAACATTTGGGGAAATGATTATGAGATTAGGATTTCGTTATGTGGAACATTGTGATTCTAAAATCAACATTGTAAAAAAATATGGTGGTTTGCAACTAGGCTTGTAACTAGGTTTTTTAATTACAATGACTAGTTGCAACTAAACTTATTTTTATAGCATGAATGTTATAAAACAAGTTGTAAAAGTTGCAATGGACACATTTCATTATACATGGAACCATATGCAACTAAGATACAATTACATTACAACTACACATGCAACAATGTGTTGATATGGTTTTCATTCATGTATCAAAGATGAAATCATCAAATAACACGAGGAACAAATCATCAATGAACACGTAGCAATTTTGAAGTTTATTTTGATATTTAATATTTAATTTAATTTAATTTAATAATCCAACGTAAGGTTGATAGGATTTTGACATGTGGCACATAAGTGGGGAGGTAGGTAGGCCTAATACCTATTTATGATAACTTAGGTAGGTAATAAATAGGTTTAAGTAGGTAGGAAATTAACTTAAAGTAGTTAGGTAGGTAGGTAATTTGAGATAATCTTATTTTATTTTGAGGTTAACCTTTAAGGCCAATTTTTATTTTATTGATTCATCCCAAATGCCACTTGTTTTTTTTAATACTTCTAATGCACTTACTTATATATTTTACAAACTTGAAAAGTAAAACAAACAAAATGAGATAAAAATTTAATTGCTTCTTCATTGTAATTTATTTGCAATTATTACCTAATACTTAAATATTATACTAACATACTTTACATATTAATTGTATTAATTATTATAGTTCATAATAGCTAATAAGTAATGATATTACCAATAATAATAATAATTAGTAATATAATTTTTAATTAATATTTATTATAATTATTGTAGTTAATGTAGCCCACTAGCTAATTATACATGTATTAACTTAAATAAAATAGTTCTATATTACTTAGCCTAAGGTTATTTATATAATGAAAACTTAATGTCACAATTAGTTATATCATTGGGAATCATAGTTGATAATTAATTTTTAAAAAATTGAAAATGCCAAATCTAGTGGATGGTGGTAATGTATAGCCGTGGCATGATTCACTGGTACAAAAGTGAGGTGTAATTCCTTGACCTAAATCACAATGGGACTTTAAAAGTGAAATAGATTCATTGTATTTTAATGATTTCACCTTGGTTAAAGTTATGTCATTATATGGTCACTATGTAAATATCATCACTAGTACAAAAATGGGGTGTAGTTCATTAGCTTAAATCATTATGGGATCTTAAAAATGAAATAAATTCACTACATTTTAATGATTTCACCTTGGTTAAAGTTATTTCACTATAATGTTATTATGTAAACATCGTGTTTCATTATTAGTTGATTTAATTTACTATGGTAAATAAGTTTATTTTTATGCTGTTGTTTTAAATACCCTATGTTATTTTATGATATACCTTATAATATTTTGGGCTACTTTAGTTATTACAACTTATACCTTTAGTTAATATAAGTTATTATAGGTTATTATAAATTATTACACCCTAAACTATTATACATTATTTTACCTTAAAATATTTTAATTAAGTTTTTTACTTTAAGTTATTTGAAATTAAATTATTCAATTAACCTTAGGCTATACTTTAAATTATTCAAAGTCATTTTACTTTATGTTATTATAAGTTATTTTATCCTAAGTATAAAATTTAAACTAATCTAAAATAAAATATAATGACTTAAGGTAAAATAACTTAGAATAACCAATAATAACCTATGAAAAATAATTTAAAATAACTTACAATAAAATAAATACCAATAACCTATGATAATATAACCTAGAATATCCAATAATAGTTTATATTAAAATCCCCACCAATAGATTAACCATCAATAGCCACCAATAGATTAACCATCAATAGCCACCAATAAGATAACCATTAATGGCCTACAATAAAATAACCATTAATAGAATACCCACCAATAACCACCAATAGAATAACCAACAATAGCCACCAATATAATAACCACAAATAGCCTATGGTAACATAACCTTCAATAATGAATAATAATAGAAGGTGAAATAACCTTCAATAACCTTCAATAACTAACAATAATTTCACATAGCCCAAAATAACCTAAGATAAATAATTTCGAATAACCAAAAATAATTTATAATAGTTACAAATAACCTAAAATGAAATAACCTACAATAGCCAAAAAAGAATTACAATAGTTGAAAATAACCTAAAGTGAAATAACATAAAATAATAATAAAAACATAAAATAGCCAAAAGTAATTTAAATAACAAAAGATAACCTAGGGTGAAATAATTAATAACCTTAAACCTTAAACCTTGAACCCTAACCCTAACCCTAAACCTTAATAACAAAAAAAATAAAAATAACCATAGATAATTATAGATAATGTAGGGTGAAATAACTTAAAGCAATGACAAATAACCTTAGAATAGTTTTAAGTAATTTAACATAGGTAGTATTATTATATTAATAAAAATCTTATCCATTCATAAAAAAAAATTCAAAAGAATGATCATTGAAATGTTATTAAATAATGATATTTTAAAAAAATTGTTCAAATGAATTTACACTTTCAAAAGGAAACAAATGTAATTATGTATATTATTGAAAAAAATTAAATTAAATTTTAATCATTTCAATTGGACAAAATTTCAATAATACATGAATTTTCAAAGTTTATATTTTTGTAATGTTTAAAATGAAATATTTGATAAATAAAATGCAATGTAACACATTATCATAATAAGTGTGGTGGCTTGATGGTAGGGGTGTTTGCCTTCATCTTAAATGTCAAGGGATCAAACCTTGCAAATGGTATGTTTATGGTCAATAGTGGTAAGTTGATCAAATGTTTTTTAGTATGTGCCTAAGTTGATTACATGGTTTATGTACCTAGGCTAAGTAGTGACATGTGTCAATAATTTTTAGGTTGAAAATCATGAAATTATCAATAATATTGAATATTACATTAAATATTAAATAATATAAATTTAATTGATTTGCATGCTTCTTTCTTAATTAAGTAAAAAATGGAATGGTTTGGTAAATTTTTATTTCATTTTAAAATAACTTTATTTCATTAGCAACTAATGACCAATTCATTGTCTGTAACAACTAGTCCCTGTTCATTAGGGAGTTGACCAATTTCACCATAGTTAAAATGTCCAAATTCATTCAAAATTTAATGAAACCCAGAGTGAATTAAGACGCATTTTGGAATTGTGCATGTTTCATTACTAATTGATATAGTTCATTATTATGATTTATTATGGTAAATAAGTTTTTTATGTGTTATTGTTTTAAATGTCCTAAACTATTTTATAGTATACATTGTCTTATTTTAATTTATACATCCCTAAGGTATTATAAATGATTATAAGCTAGTATAAGTTATTATACCTAAGTAAGGTATTTTAACTTATGATAGGTTTTTTAAATTTTAAGTTATTTTAAACTAAATTATTTAATCAACCTTAGGTTATTTTATTTAAAGTTAATATATGTTATTTCAAATTATACCTTAGATTATTCAAGGTCATTTTATTTTATGTTATTATAAGTTATTTTATCTTAAGGTATAATAGCTTAAAATAATTTGAAATATAATATAATGGCCTAAGGTAAAATAACATATTAAAAAATCGCATATAATAATTTAAGGTGGAATAACCTAAAATGAACTATTCTAAAATAACCAACAATATCTTAAAATAGCCAAAACATGCATATGGTAGAATAACCAAGAATAATTTAGAATAATAAAAAATAAGTTACAATAAAATAACCAATAATAATATATAATAGAATAATCAATAATAACCAACAATAATTTATGATATAATAACCAAAAGTAGCCCATGGTAAAATAACTTAAAATAACAAATAATAACCCATGGTAAAATACCCCAAAATAATTTTAAATAAGTTATAATAAAATAACCAACAATAGCTAACAATAAAATAGCCTAGAATAACCAATGATAACCAATGGCAAAATAACTTAAAATAGCGAACAATAGCTTTTGAAAAAATAAGTTACAATAGCCAACAATAGCTTATAATATTATAACCTAGAATAGTCAACAATAATTTACAATAAAATAGCCACTAATCAAATAGCCATTAACAACCACCAATAGCCATTAAAGAATAACCACTAATAGCCACCAATGGATTACAATAAAATAAGCATAATAACTTATAATATAATAACCACCAATAGCCTATGGTAATATAACTTATAATAACCAATAATGGTGTATGATAAAACAACCTAGAATAGCCTATGGTAAAATAGTGTTAAGTAGCCAACAATGGCCTACGATAGAATAGCCTAAAATATTCTATGGTAGAATAACCACAAATTGCCAATAATACCCTAAGGTAAAAAAAACTACATAAGAATATGTGATAACAAAAAAAATCATTTGTTTAAATAGTGGGTTAATGGTTAAGGACTTGTTCATTAACATGGAAGTGAAAGGAGGTGAAAGGTTCAAACCTTCACACTTGCACCTTAAATTGGTGGGTTAGGAATCTTAAACTAAGTAGCCTAGTGAAGGTTCTTAAGTGCCTAGCCTAGGTTTGTAATGAACTATTAGTAAATTTATTATTAATGATTTAATTATTAGTGAATTTAATTAACTATTAATGAATTCATTTGTCCATAATAATTCATCCATGTTTACTAAGGAGTCGCCCATTTTTACCATGATAAATTTGTCCAATTTCACTCAAAATATAATGAAACACAAAATGAACTTGGATGTACATTAATGTAGTGATTATACGTGTAAGGTTCGTACATGAGTTGCAAAATAATTATTGATGACTACGTCATGTATTTCAATTGTATTGTAATTGTCATATGTGATTTTTGTGTAATTTGATAACAAAGTTAACCATAATTATATATGGTGCATACATCATCTATATAGGGTCCATTTTTTGATTAACATGCAACTACAATGGAATTCCATGAATTTTTAATGTGACATTTTATTTTATTTATTTTTTAATTCCATGGGATAATTGCAACGTAGTTCCAAATTAGTTGTTTTAAAGCTCTAGTTGCAAAATATTGAGGTTTTCGTGGACATGATTTCTTTTAATGAAGTAAAAATTTAAAAAATATGGCCTTTGTGTTATGAGGTGAAAATCCTTTAAGGTTTACCACATAGGAAGAAAAGGGCTTAGTCCTTAATGCAATCCTTTTTTATCCTTTGTTTTGATCCCCATAAAAAATAATGAATCAAAAGTTGTCAAAATTTTTAGAAAGATTATATTTTAGACTATCATAATTCTAGATTCCATCAAAATCATCCATACATGTGTCTTTACATGGTAAAAAAAGACTAGGTAAAAAAGACAAAAAAAGGTGATGATGTGATAAGATTTTAGTACACCTCAAAGAATTTGCACCCTATGGGAAGGCATAAATAGGTACTTGAAGTTGATAACAAAAAAAATTGCATTTGACATTGTTGTGGAGAAGCTTGCCAAGGTTGGGGGGCCATTCATTGAAAAGATGAACACAAATCAATATTCCAAGTCTTTCAAATGAATGGCTAAAATGGAAGTTTTGAAGAAAAAATTGACATCGAAATCAAAAGTTTTACAATTGAAATAGGAATGACAAGTTACAAAAGAATCTAGGGCCATTGAGGAAACAAAATTTGAAATTGTCACCAATTTGCATCAACTTGAATGGCTGTAAGTTTCTAAACCATGGATTTTGAAGTTCCAAGAAAAGGTAGCTTAGTTGTTATAGCTTGTTTCCATGGAGTTGGAAACCTCTAAGAGCAATTTTGAATGGGCACAAAAGGAGAAGCAAAAGTTGGTTAACTAGTTGTGAAATGTTCATACGTTGATAGAATCCACACAAGCTTCATGGTTAAAGGGGAAGGAGAAAACAAAACATTTCAAATTTGAAGATCATCATTATGAAGTGGCCTATATTGTTGAAGCTTCCTCTGACCTCAAGGAACCTCCTAATTTTTCCCAACTTGTAAATGCATCATCACCCAAATCGGTTATTGAAGATTTAAATTAAAATTGATTCATTGACAACTTAAAATATGTAAAAACAATGTTTACAAAATTTGACTACTAAACATGAAGTTTGATATAATAAGTTGGGGGCTGAATTGGATATAAAAGAATTTGAGTTCAAAAATCTTGAATAAAGGAAGACCTTTTGTGAATCATAATACAACTTTTCAAGGGAGTAGCATGTTACACTCATATAAAAAGGAAATGGGTTAATTTTACACTTTCATCCTTTATGCAACCATGATGTTAATTTCGACGTGGGACCAAGTTTCTTCAAGATTGCACCATGCATTATACGTTTGTGTGGATTCGCACACAATGATCTAATAGTTATTGTGTGTGGACATCCATACCACCCATGTTGTGCTTCAAATATAATAGTAAATGCAAAAAATTTCATTATAAGATTGAAATGTCCTAGAAGTGGTACAAACATTACACCAATATATTGTGTCCCACTTCACCTTATATTTCCTTACATTTTGAGCAAACTTAAACAAATTTACCATAGTAAAAATAGCCAACCTTTAGTGAATAGGGACTAGTTGTTTTGGACAAGTGAATTCATTAATAACTAATCAAATTCATTGGTAGTTAATTCATTAAACTAGCCTCATAGTTCATAGTTAGTATAGGTTAGGCATTTAGGTTAAACACAACCACTTAACCATCCAGGATCTAAACCTAATCACCTAAACTATGAACCTAGGCTAGGTGAAACACCTAAGAACTTAGGCTAACACAAGTCATTTAGCCCACCAACTTAAGGTGCAATTGCGAAGGTTTGAACCTTTCATCTTCCTTCGTTTCCATGTTTAAAGAACACATACTTAATCATTGGACCACTGTTAAAGGAAATGAAATGATTTGTCACCACATATTATTATGCACATTTTTTTTTTAACCTATCGGTAGGTTACCATAAGCTAAGTTCCTATGTTAATATTAGGCTATTCCATTGTAGGTTATTTTAAAGTTAATGTAGGTTACTTTAGGCTATTCTTAAGCAACCATAGGTTAAAATTTTAGGGTATTTTATATTGTTTGACCTTAAGTTATTCTTAACTATTCCACCTTTGATTATTATGAAATATACTACTGTAGGTTATTTTAAAACTATTGTAAGCTACTTTAGGCTATTTTTAAGCAACCATAGGTTTAAATTTATTTTAACCATTTGACCTTCGATTATTATTAGTTATTCCATTGGCCTTGGTTATTATAAGTTATTCTACCTTGGGTTATTATGGGTTATTCCACCTTAAAAAATTATACATTAAAATATTTTTGGTTATTTGAAGTTATTCCACTGGCCTTGGTTATTATAAATTACTTTACCTTAGGTTATTTTAAGTTATTCCATTGTGAATTATTTTATGGTATTGCACCTTAGGTTATTCATGGCTATTCATGACTATTCCAACTTAGTTTATTTTAGGTTATTTTACCTTACAATATTTTTTGGTTATTCCACCTTAATTATTCTAAGTTATTTTTTGTTATTCCACTTTAGGCTATTCTAAGTTATTTTCATTTATTCGATTGTATGTTATTATAAATTATTTTAACTTAGATTATTCTTAGTGCTTTAAGGCTATTCCACCTTATGTTATTTTTTATTATTATAAGTTATTCCACCATGGGCTATTCTTAATAATTCTATGTTATTCCATTGTAGGTTATTTTTAATTATTATATGTTATTCCACCTTAGATTATTCTAAGTTATTTTCGACTATTCCTTTATGTTATCCTAGGTTATTTTTGACTATTTGGGTTGTTTCACTTTAGGTTATTTTAAGTTATTTGTAGTTATTATAGGTCATTTCACAGTAGGTTATTTTCATCTTTTAGAATTATATTTGATTATTTTAAATTATTTAACCCTAGGTTATTTTTAGCTATTTTGAACTTTTTTATTGTTTTAAACTATTTCACCTTAGGCAATTTTAAGTTATTTTTTACTATTCTAAGCTATTCCACCCTTGGTTTCTTTGGGCTATTTTAGGGTATTCTAGTTTAGATTTTTTTTACTATTAGATGTTAATCCACCTTAGGTTATTTAAGTTATTCTACCTTATGTTATTCTAGGTTATTTCACCTTAAGCTATATGAAGCCATTTGAAATCAGTTAAAAATAATCTACCCAAAGTTTCAATTATTCTAACCTATTTGCACCCTAGGTTATTTTTTGTTATTTTAAGCTATTCCATTTAAAATTATTATAGGTTATTCTATTCTAGGATATTTTTAATTATTTTAAGTTATTCCACCTTAGGTTATTTTAAATTATTTTTTGGTATTTCACTTTAGGTTATTGGGCATATTCATTATTAGGGTACCCCTTTTTGGACATAGGATTCAAGGATTTTGTTTTTGTTATCTTCCAAATATTAAATCTAAATGGAATAAATTTAAGTGAAGATATTGGATAATTCAAATTATGATAAATTTCCTGGTAGTTGTGATTTTTCACATGCATATTTAATTATGCATACATATTTTGGTAAAAAACTAGAAATGCAAACAATGAATACAGAAGCTTTTATATACAAACTAATATGTTTTGTTGCATGAATTTTTTTTGTAGATTTTGTTGACACTTGGGGCCATAAATTTTAATCTTAATGAATACAAAAAAATATCCAAATTGAAAAAAGGAATCATTTTCCTTGTTGCCTTTTCAAAATGGATTATGTAGCCTTCAAAAAATTTATATGGTATATTATTTAATCAAATGCATAATATAAACATTCCCAAACATACATGTATACATTATTTATCCATGAAAGAAAATTAAAGTCAATTGCATTGTTTAATACACTCTTTTTGATTCCTTTAAGATAAAAATGATTGTTAATACAAGACTCAAATTATTCAAAAGAATTCAAAAGGACATCTAAATTATATCTAATCTATTCTTGGATTTTTTATTAGATTAATATGACATCATTTTAGTTATAGTCATATACCATTCCACTATAATCATGAAATAATAAATGTAATAAAAATCTAAAATAATCCTTTGGAGTCCTTTTTTTGTTAGATTGTCCTTTTGGGTACCTTGATTGTGAATATGTCTTATTATAGGTTATTCTCAACTATTTTACCTTATGTTAATATAATTTATTTTACCTTAGACTATTTTCAATTATTCTAGGTTATTCCACCTTAAGATATTCAAATTGAAATTATTTTTGACAACCACCAATAAGTCTAATCACATCACAAATTTATTGGTTTCATAGGTTTGTTCAAAATTTGCACAAAATTTGTTATTTTATGGGAGGTAAAATCACAATCAAAGGAACCAACTAGGTGAGTGGACACTCCTTCAAACTTCATTTTTGTATATTTGAAAGATCATAATTGAATCATAATAGTTTGGATTGTCATTATTTTTTTGGAATATTTTCATTAATTGCAAAGTTTACAAAAGTTTGACACAAATCAAAAGTGTTTTTGCATGTTCAATGTATTCAAACCTTGAAAGTGGATATTCCTTGGTTTTTAAAAAAATTCTTTTTCTTCTTACCTAATGTGCACCATTCTTTTTTAAAATGGAAAGGATTTCAACATCGATGATTAGAAAGGCAAAAAGACTTGAATTGATGAAAATTGTTTTTAGAACCCATTTGAGCACATTTGGCTCAAAAGTGTTTTTGACCTTGAAAATTATGGATTTTGAAAATGTGACTTTAACAAAAGTTGTTCATATTTATGTGATAGAGGTCATGAGTGCATGATATGCATGATATAAAATCAATTTGTAGTCAAAATGTATTCATATTTAAAATGTAGTGTTAAATGGGGTACTCAAAATACAAAATTTAAAGTTATAAACCAATCCAAAAATGACACGTGTCATGTGGCAAGCCTTGGAAAATGACTTTTACTTTGGCACCTTTGGCTCCTTTAAACATGTTTTCACTTTGGGGTCATGCTTTTTGCACATTGATGTCATGTGGCGAAAACATGTATGAATAGGATGAAATATTTTTAAGTGATTGAAAATGTTTCATCTTAATTATACGTGCATCATATGTATTTTTGATGCATGACATCTATGTAAAAAAAAATGAACTCATGAAATAATGATTTTCACATGATTTTTATTATTAAATCGTGGGATGGGAAGTTTGTAATTAATAAATATATTGTTACATGCACAAACACAAAGGAAGTAGTGTGGCTTTGGCACCTTTTTAATGACTTGGGATTTAAAAAAAAGAATTCAACATATTTATTTGATGATAATCAATTTGCCATCAAATTAATGTTTTTTTAGAAAATTTTCACCATTTTTTGATAAAAATTTGATTTTTTTTGTTTCTTGTAATGTATTTTGAACTAATTTTCTTAATTTTTTGTTAAATTTCTCTAAAAATTTGATGTTAAAAAGGTGAAAAAAATGTCAAATTAACGTTAATCTTGAGTTTCGTTGAAACATGAAACAAATTGGTGTTCAACTTCACTTGCTTCATGAATTCCAACTTAATAGCTGTATTTTTTTGCATTATGTTTCAACTCAAGAACATATTGTTGACATTTTCACTAAATCAGAGATTCCACAAAAAATCATTTGATTAATGATGTGGGAGCTAATTGACATGTTCAATTGATTATGCTTCTTATGGATGGGAATCTTTAAGTATATTAGTGGATATGAGGGATTTGTTGTGGTAATCCACTTTGAATAATACTCCACCATTTTTGTTTTTACAAACCTTTGAATTTAGTAATTAAAAATAATAATGTTAGTTAGTTTAATTAGTCAACCTTTTTGTTTAGTCATAAGCATAAGGTGTTAATTAATTCTTGTTAGTGACAACATTCAAATTTCATGTTGAGAAGGCCATATAATTGTGAGCATGAAACATTATTAAAATTTCAATTGATCATTGTTATATATGAACAACAATGTTTCTATTTTCATATTTTTCATGCATGTTTTGCTTTTTAAATGCATGTTTGTTTTAGAAGCACATGCATGCATAATAGACTTAGATATCAACATAAGCAACACTTAGTGATCAAAGATTTTCTTGCCAAAAAATGTTTTCTAAAACAATCAAAGGATGTTGAAGAGCCAACAAAAGTTTGTAACTCATTTAAACACCAATTTGTGATTTTGTTTTGTTTTGTTTTAGACATGGACAATTGGTTTGAATGTTATAAACACATATTACACATCATTGAGTCCTAATTGCATTTAAATGGATAGTTCTTGAAGTCAAATGTTCACACCATTTATGTTCAATAGGTATGAGGGCAAGCATTTAAGGTATTCCTTGTCAAACAAACCCCAAAAGGTTCATAGTTTGATGTCACAATTCTCAAGACCTTCAATACTTGTATTCCCTCAAGTAAGTGAGGAGGAGGATGTTAGTATATTGCATACTTGCAATATATTAACAAGCAACACAAGTTAGTATTTAATTTAGCAACTATATTGAAAGGAAACCTTGAAAGGCATAACACATAACGTAATTTTAGTGTTATCTTATTGCAATTGTGTTTGCAACTATGCTCAACATTGTAACAAGCCCTGGACGTTGAACTAATTTGAATCCACAATGAATAGGTACCCATGGTTTTAGGAAGGGATAGTAGGCCGAGATGAGGAACAATTTTAGGGAAAGAAATTTCACTAGCCAATGAGATGACTGGATAGACACCCAAGAGGTTCTATTCACCCAAATGAAATAATAATGTGCTCACTAAATTGTGCAAGATTGAGGCAAGATGGTTACCCATCACATGATTCATTAACTTGAGATTGTGGTTAAGACTTCAGGTAAGCACCATGTAGTGTCCAAGCATTGTCACAAAAAAAAATCATCAGTCCTATTTGGGACTTTGATGTCACTTACCTTTGTTTACAACCTCTTCCAACTTAGGCCCCTTCCATTTTGTCCATCTCAACATTTTCCCTCTGGCAACAAAAGAAATCCCAACAAAATAATTTGAAAATATTTATGGTGGTGTCCTTGTAAGTAAGCAAATACTAAGCACACTTTGCCCTACCCATTAATGAGCAGATGCATAGTTCAATGGGTTCCATTGAATACTCTATTGATTTAGATACATAGGTGTGCTTGAAGTGGTATGCTATCCTCAAGAGGCTCAGGCCCCCCATTTCTAGGCATATGTGCCCTTTTGTTGCCTGTAAACAAGTGAAGTGTCATGTTATGTAGCCTTTACATGGGACGCAATTTCTTGGTTTGGAGTGTGGGAGGTGCGGTGGGGATGGACATGCTCCTTTAGGATATTTATGTTCCCACCGGTTTCCCAATGATGCTCTCAGTGTGTTCTCCAAGAATAGGAATACCTAGACAATGAATGAGAGTGATTATGTTGAGCAACTCATACATAAGTCATTGCTTGATGTTGCCCCATATATATATATGTTAGCTATCATTCAGTCACACAGGGTACTACACTGGGCACAGTAGAGGTTCAGTCTCACAAACATGTAGTGGACTCATGACCTGACATTGCACTTACATAGTAGATACACAAGTACCATCAAAGTTCACTACAGTCTGGTATTCCCCTTCCTCTCTTCTAGGATGCCCTCAATTGAATATGTTTTGACAGTTGGGGGGAGTGTTCAGTCGGTCATGGATCTAATAGTGATGAGTCTTTTGGATTTTTATACCAAATTCTTTGTCATGTAATAACAGGCATGATGATAAAAGTCTGACCCCCCTTCAACAATCTTAATACAACTCACAGTTGTTGAGAGAGTAAGGTACACCAATAAGCAGTATTGATGTCAATCATAGAGGCACCCAGCCCTATATAATGGCTGACAAGCTACCCAGCATCAGTTTGGGAGCAATTAGGTCTGTAGCAGTCTAGGCAGTTGGCAGTTGTGGAATGGAATATACTGCAATTGGGGCCGGCATTCCTTAACCTACACAAACTCATCACCCAACCCCCTCATTCCCTCATGTGAGAGCTGAGTGCAATTGGGGATGGCATTCCTTAACCTACACAAACTCATCACCCAGCCCCTCCTCATTCCCTCATGTGAGAGCTGAGTGTGAGACCCAAATTCCCACAACAGCCCCTTGCAAGGTCCTCACCTGATCTAAAGAACAAGTATAATGACGAAACCCTGCCAAACTTTATAAAAAGAAAGCACCCAAGAAAGGGAGAGAAAAAGAAACAAGGGGCAAGCACCAAAGTCCAGGCAAGCAAACAGCCCAAAAGAGCTGGGCCACAAGGAGGTAATGGAACCACTAAGTACCCAAATCTCCAATAATAATTACCTTATAATTGTTTTATAAATGAACGGCTGTGATTCATTTGAGAGGAGAGCAGGAACCTTTCGTGTAAGGTTTTGTACTTGGTGAAATGTTTTGTGTAAAGTGCGAACCATCTTCTGTTGAGGCAGAAGTTTTACAGAGGGCAAGGAGGACTCCATATGCACTACATAAATATATGGGTTTCTTTATGTCAAGTTAATCCCCACATGTTCATAAAATTCTCTGAAATAGAAATGCAAATTTACTCTTGTTCAGGGAATGAATTTGCATCTAGCAAGAGCTAGCAAGAAAGCTCTCCTTCAACTGTAGCTTATAACAACACTAAGACAAACAAACACAAGAGAAGATGATAAATCAGCTACGGGTCCTTATCGCAGGCAGTAGAAAAGTATTGCCTACTTTTTTTTCCCCCCTTGTGTTGCCCTTTCGCTGGTCCAAGGTGTGTCTGGTGGTGCCCAAACAAAGATGGTGCTGCCCATACACACTTTGGGTCCTGTTGTTGTTATGCAGGTTTTGGTCTAGCTCCAAAATTACAAGCCCCAAAATGTGCATAACATGGGCTCAAAGGGTATCTGGGCATCATGTATCAGGCCAAGGGCAGACTATGAAAGAAAGAACCAGGCAATAATACTTTTGTACTGCCCACAATAAGGACACAGGCTGATGATTTAAGGTCTTCCAAATGGAAGTATTTAAGATGGTTGTCTTTTGAGAAGAAAGAAAGAAAGCAAGAAAGCGAAGCAACAACTTATGCCAACTAATTGTTTTTAATATATTATAGACTGGGTGGGGGGATTCTTTGAGGTGTCATGAGGAAGGCTGATGATATCTATTGTGGTTGTTGGTCACAGACTTGTTAGGCCAATGGATTTGCAGGGATTTGGCTGGGCTGGTTATTGGCAGGGGTAGTCTCTGATTTGCAAACCATGATTGACCACTTCTACCTTTGGCTTGTGGGTTCACCTTTCTTTGTTCCTACAACTAGGCTAGATAGAGGGGGCCAGGCCTTTGTGATGGATGGTACTTACATGTTGGAGTGTGTCAGTTCTTCACGAGAACATTATCACAAGAATCCTCAGAAGCAAAGAAAATGAAGTAAAACAGACTACACGGCATTTGGATTGGGCCTACCACTTAGGTCTGACCACTGTTATTGGGGTCATAACAATATGCTTTGAGGGATGCGTATCATCAATTCATCCATTCCATGTTTCCCAACCGTCAGTCATTCATCCATTCATCCATCCATCAATTAATCCCCCATTTTTTTGTGTTGCACCTAACTAATAATTGAACCTCAATTTTGTAGTTATCCTGATCTTCTTTGTGTTGGAAATCCACACATGCAAAAAAATCCATAACTCACAAGGAGATACGTACACCTTCTACAAAGAATATGCTGGCATAGAGTCCTTTGAACACCACACAAGTCAGCACATGCAGAAAGATAAGCTCCCGGATACTCCGCCTCCTCAGGATGCTTTCTGATGCTTCACTTGTTTCTCCCAATTGAGAACCCAAATGCCAAGATATGCAGTTTCTGATAGGTAGGAAGAAGACCCAACCCCAAATGTGAGATATCTATTGACATAAAGAGACAGAAATGCTATTGGGTAACCGCCTAATGCTAATGACTGCCAAAAATAGACAAAAAGTGCT
>Ga0116229_10006979_pt1 | contig 18021 bp, 16 predicted proteins | sample S1TSphgellanicum_3_FD_87313 | JGI IMG/M metagenome (GOLD analysis project Ga0116229, IMG submission 87313) | Host-associated microbial communities from peat moss isolated from Minnesota, USA - S1T2_Fc - Sphagnum magellanicum MG | ecosystem: Host-associated > Plants > Peat moss > Unclassified... | reverse complement strand
TAGTCCGCGCGAGTAAGCGCAAACGAAAACGGCCGGGGCGATGATGCTCCGGCCGTTTTTCGTTAGTCCGGTCGCGCTTCGAGTGTGGCTAAGCGCCGCTCCGTTTGGTTGCGGGAGAGGCGCGTCTCGGTTTCCAAATCCTCGACGCGCGTCTCGATCCGGCCGAGCCGGTGATCGATCCCGTCAAGGCGTTTGTCAACGCCGTCGAAGCGTTTGTCCATTGCGCTGAAGCGTTGATCGACTTTCGCAAAGTGCTCGGCAACCCACGTAAAACCGCGCTGCGTCGAAATTGCAAGAAGGTCGATGCGCTCTTCGAGTGTCCCGAAACGGTGCGAATGCCCCTCAAGGATGCGTTCGATACGGTCGAGTTGGGACTCGCTGACCATTCGTCGTGCTTCGCCTTTCTTGAGCAGGTTTCCGGGTCGAGAGAATGGTTGCGGGCTAACGAATCGTTAGACGATCGGTGAGGCGATCGAGACGGGCGGGGGTCATGCCGGAGACATCCGCGAGCTCGTCGACCGATGTGAAGGGGCCATTGACGTCACGAAACTCGACGATCCGTTCCGCGAGCTCGGAGCCGAGGCCGGGCAGATCGGCAAGTTCGTCGGCGGTAGCGCTGTTAAGATCGAGCGGATCGACTGCGACGGCGTCGATGGCGCGCTGCTTCTTGCGGTGCATTACGCGACGCGGCGCGGCGGTGTGTCGCGCGCTCGGCGCCGCTTCACCGCGGCGCAGCACGGCGATCTCCTCAGCGTCGTTCACGTGTGCGGCGAGGTTAACGCGTAACAGATCCGCATCCGCGTTCGCACCGCCGGCACGCGCGAGCGCATCGACGACGCGCGCGTTTGCCGATAGCGCATAGACGCCTGGATGCGCGACCGCACCGGCAACGTACACAACGACGGAGTTCGATGCCGCGGGCGACGCGATTCGTCCGCGAGGGCCGCGCATCGGTGCGCGCGGCACATCGAGCGCCTCATGAGAACCGACGACCGTCGGCGGGGGCGGCGGTGGCGGATGCAACACGAGCGCGGCGATTGCCAAGGTTCCAGCGATCGCCGCGCCGGCGAGGATGCGGCGCGACCAAGGCGATGCAATGAAGTCTTTCACGTCATGCCGTTCACACCAAACACCGCGTTCGCTAGTGGGGGTGCTCCGGCCGTCGTTTGCTCTTAGTCGGAGCGCGCCCGCTCCAGATCCTCGACCCGCGTTTCGATCCGGCCAAGCCGGTTCTCGAGCCGTAAGAATCCGCCGCGTAGCTCGATGTCGAGCGCATCGAAACGCTTATCCACGCCGGCAAAGCGCTTGGCGACGGAGAGGAAGCCGTTTTGCGTCGCGATGGCGAGGTTGTCGAGCAACTGCTCGATCCGGTCGAGCTGGAAATCGCCGGCCATTGATGGTGGTTCGCCTTTCTGACGGTAGGTCTTTCACGTCATGCCGTTCACACCAAACACCGCGTTCGCTAGTGGACCGGCCACCGCCTTAACGCCCATGCTCGAAAGCACCACAAAAAACGGGGCGGCCCGCAGACCGTCCCGTTCTTTGTGGTGCGAACGTTCCGAAGAGCCGTCCGCCATACTTTCGCAGCGCCTTTGGCGCCGCGTCAGTAGACCAACGTGTGCATCGTGGCACCGCTGCTGATCAGCACCGAGTTTCCGGTCAGCGCCGTGTTGGCGTCTGCGGTGTTGATTGCCGTCGCGGCCGCTGCCGAGACGCCATACGCACCGACCACGGTGCTCTTGTTCAGCGCACCCGCAACCGTCACGCCGGCAAAGCCGCCGTTCGAGGTATCGGCTGCGAGATTGAGCGCCGTCGTGGCCGTAGCCGTGTTCGCGAACACGGCTGTCGCGGGAGTGAGTGGCGCCCCGAACGGTGCAAGCGTGTAGGGCACGGTCAAAGTCGGCGCGCCTCCGAAGAAGTTCGCGTTCTGACCAGCCAACGCGTAGAGCGATGGCACGCCGGTCGTTGGTGACGTAGCCAAGGTGAGCACGCCCGCTGGACCGTCGGTGCCCGCCGCGGCGACGGGAATCCCGTAGGATTGGGTCGACGACGACGAGACGAGGTACACGGCTCCGGTCGTATCCGTCGCGTAGTAGCTCCCTGCGGTACCACTCGCCGTCACGCTATTGAACGGATGACCCGAGGCGATGACCGTGATCGTGCTGGTGCCGTTTTGCGGCAGGACCGGCTTGATGGAGATGATCCGGTTGTTCCCCGTATCCGCAAGGATGAGGTTACCACTGCCGTCCGTGATCATGCCGACGGCGCCGCTCGGGAGGGTGGTCCCGGTCGTGAAGTTCGGCACGGTCACGCCAGCGGCGTACGTCAGCTTCCCGGCGTCGGCGTCGGCAAGGTAGTACGTGTTGGCGCCGGATGTCGTCGTGTTGAATCCGGTACCGTTGTTCGTCGGATCGATCGCCCAGATGTTGTTGTTCTCGGCGACGTACACGTAATCGTTCGGGTACGCCTGGCCGGTCCAAACCACGCCCTGCGGGTGCTGGAAACCGATGTAGTTGCCCGAGAGGACGACGGCGATAGGATACGTCGGCTGCACGGCGGTCGGATCGTAGTAGAACAATCCGCTCGAGACCGGCGTCGCCGACGGCGTCGTTTGCAGACTCCCCTTAGCAACACTGTAATCGGTAGAGATGAAGCCCTTCACGCCGGCATCGCCGTCGAAGGCGAGTCCGCCGAGCGCAGCGGCCGCTCCGGCAGCCGGAGCGAGGTTGACATGCGCCTTGCCGACCTGCGAGATCCCGGTTCCGTCCGCGACCCAGAGGGATTGCGCGGCGATGCCCGCGATCGTGCCGCCCGCGATGGGCAGGATTTGCGCCGGCGCCACGTAGGCTGCCGGGTCCGCGTAGCCGCTGGTGGGCGCGTTCGCCGGGCTGGTTGCGGAGTAGAGCGCGGCCTGCGGTTGGATCGTCAACGTCTGCGTCGTCGAGACGCCGTTAACGACGGCGACCATCTTGACGGTCATCGATGTCAACGTCTGAGACGACGTGCCGTTGTAGTCGAGGACGACGACGTACGGATCGCCGAGCGTGCCGCCGAGGATATTATCCTTGACCAGCGGGGTGCCTGCGGGCAACAGCGACGCGCTGTTGTTCGAACCGAGGATGTTGACGTCGTGAAGCACGATCGAGCCGCCCGAATCGTTCTGCGCGATCGCACTCGTTGCGGCGTCGATGACGAACAGCTCGGCATTCCCGGTCACCGCTCCGGACGGACCCGTTTCGGTGTGGGTGAGCGTGATGCTGTCGGTCGCGAGCGGCAAGAAACCCGAGACGAGGGTAACGGGCGGTCCCGGCAACGCGGGCGAGCCCGGAATCACGTACCCATTGCTGTCGAGTCCGACGACCGGAATCGGAATCCCGATCGACTTGGCGCCAAAGCCGGCGGTTTCACGTACCGGTTCAGGTATCGGAAGCGGCACCGCCGCCGCGAGCGACTTGGGTGCAGGGCTGGGGTTGCCGCCGAGCGACACGGCCGAGATGGAAGCGCCGAGTGTGATGGTCGCACCCGGTCCGGAGGCCGGCGTGTTCGAGCAAACGCCGTTGGTATTGTTGGCCAGACAGAACGCCACCTCGACGTTGAACGCGTTCGTCGTGCCCGGCTGAATGTAGACGTCGAGCGCTTGGGTTTGCGCGAGCAATCCCGTCCCGTTCGCGTTCGGCGATGGCGACGGCGGCGCGTACGGGTTCGTCGAAGAGCAGGCACCGTCGTATTGCGAGAAGACGAAGGCGTCGTTCCCCGGCGGTGCCGGCATCGGAATGGTAACGTTGATCCCGCCGGCAACGGCCGTTGGATTGAGCGCCGGGTTCACGTTCACCCCGTTGACCTGCGGCGTAAACGACGGGCCGATGAGGTTCGTGCAGAGCGAGAACCCGCTCGTACCGTAAAGCGTCGCCCATTGCGATTGTTCCGCCGGATCCGCCGGGGTAACCGACACAACCATCGAGGATGTCGGATCCTGCGTATTGATGTAGTTGGGCTTCTTTTTGTCCGCCGAAAGCCGTGCCGCAGCAGCCTGCAGCACCGCGGTCGGGATAAGCACCGTGGCACGGCTACTGCTCATCGCGGTGCTGGAGCCGCCCGATTTCGAGTTTGAATTCGAACTCGTGGGCGGCAGCGTACTATGAGTTCCGCCGCCCCCGCACGCTGCTAGCACTGCGGCAGACACGGCAAAGGCGAAGACGGTGGAGATGCGGCGAAACGCCATCGTGTACTCCATTACTGAACGCTCCCGGAAGCGGTGGACGCCGTCAACTCAATCGTCGACGTATTCGGCGTTGTAAGTGAATCCGACGCGGTGATCGAGCAGGCGGAACTCTGCAGAATCGGGCTCGTGTTCACGGCTACGGTGTAGAACGCGAGTGCCGCTCCGGCACCCGGGGTGGGCAGCGGCGACGGCGCCGGCGAGGGAACGGCCGCGATGGTTACGTTCGCAGCGCCGCCGCAGTTCGCGGCCGCGACCAGCGCCGGGGTCGTGAACGTCCCGACGTAGTTGGTCTCCGAGATTTGGATGGTTGCCTCGAGCAGCGCGCCCGTGCCGATCACGTTGATCGGACCGGCGAGCGGGATGGGCGGCTGGGGCTGATTTTGATATCCCGGGCTAAACCAGCGCAGCTGGACGCCGCCCGGGGTCGGCACCGAAGCGGTAACCGTAGCCGTCTTCCCGGCCGCGCCAGTGACGGTGATGGTGCAGCTTGCGGCCGGAGCCGCCGCGGTCAACGTAAACGTTCCGCTCGCAGACGTTGCCGGTGTGACCGTGATCCCTGCGCAGGACGATGCAGCGGTAAAGCTACCGCTGAAATTTGTCTCGGAGGCGGTCAACGCCGCCGTCTGACCGGGCAGATAGAGAGTGGACGAGGCAGCCGACGCGACGACCGCGCCCGGCGTCGGCGACGGCGACGGCGCGACCGATGGCGCTGCCGACGGCGTCGGCGTCGCGGTAGGGACGGACTGCGGCGTGGCCGAGCTACCGCCGCCTCCGCCGCAGCCGGCGAGCGCGGCAACGGCCGCACCCACGAACCAAACCTTCTTCATGCGATAATTCCTCATTTGAAACGGGACTCGGATAAGGTTTACACCGTCGGGGTCGGACAGCAAAGAAAGCAAGCGGACTCTATGAAACCGCTTAACCTAACGTTAAATTGTAAAATGTCTGGTAAGACGAGGGAGCAAGCCGCTTCTTCCTTTCGTTTACCTTTCCTACCGGACGCAGATCACTGATTCAGAAGACCCGGCCCGGCCAATTCCTGCGGTGCCCTCCGAGGCGCGCGGGGGGCGCGCACGGTAATGAAAGCGGATGCTCGAGGAGCGACCCGCCGCCGGTACCTACGATTTCCGATCCGCCGAACGCGCCTGGCAAGAACGCTGGGAGCGCGACGGCCTCTATCACGCGCACGACGACGATCCGCGTCCCAAATACTACGTGCTCGAAATGCTGCCGTATCCGTCGGGCGATCTGCACGTCGGGCACGCCAAGAACTATACGCTCGGCGACGCCATCGCGCGTATGACGCGCATGCGCGGCTTCAACGTCGTGCACCCGATGGGCTGGGACGCCTTCGGACTGCCCGCCGAAAATGCGGCGATCCAGCGCGGCATCGCACCCGAACCGTGGACCCGCTCCAACATCGCCAACATGCGCCGCCAGATCAAACTGATGGGCACGAGCTACGATTGGCGCCGCGAGTTCGCCACCTGCGACCCCGAGTATTACCGCTGGAATCAATGGTTCTTTTTACGGATGTACGAAAAAGGGCTCGCGTACAAGCGCGAGGCGCCGGTGAACTGGTGCCCCGTCGATCAGACCGTACTGGCGAACGAACAGGTCGTCGACGGAGCGTGCTGGCGCTGCGGCAGCGTCGTCGAACGCCGCAACCTTTCGCAGTGGTTCCTCAACATCACCGCGTACGCCGACCGGCTGCTGGCGGAGATCGATCGGCTCGAGGGGTGGCCCGAACGCATCAAGACGATGCAGCGCAACTGGATCGGACGCAGCGAAGGCACGACGTTCTCGTTCGATATCGAAGGCGTCGAGGCGACGATCGACGTCTTCACGACGCGCGTCGATACGCTCTTCGGCGTGACGTTCTTGGCGGTCGCGCCGGAGCATCCGGTCGTTCAGAAGATCGTTGCCGCGCATCCCGCACAGGCGGCGGCGATCGCGGCGTTTGCGAATTCGCTGCGCACCAAATCCGAGCTCGAACGCACGCAGCTCATGGAGAAGTCCGGGATTTTCTCGGGTGCGTACGCGATCAACCCGCTCTCGCGCGAACGCGTGCCGATCTGGCTCACCAACTACGTCCTTGCCGACTACGGGACGGGCGCGGTGATGGGCGTCCCCGCCCACGACGAACGCGACTTCGATTTTGCCAAGAAGCATGGCCTGGCGATCGCGCAGGTGATCGCCGGTCACGACGGCGCACCGCACGCACCGCTCGCCGAAGCCTACGTCGAAGACGGCACGCTGATCGCATCCGAAGAGTTCACGGGACTCGCGTCCGCCGCCGCCCGCACGGCGATCACGGCAAAACTCGAAACGCTCGGGCGCGGAAAATTGACCGTCAACTTCCGCTTCCGCGATTGGCTCATCTCGCGCCAGCGCTATTGGGGCACGCCGATTCCGATCGTGTATTGTCCGGAGCACGGCGAAGTCGCGGTTCCCGACGATCAGCTGCCGGTCATCTTACCGTTGAACGTCGCGATTACCGGACAGGGGTCGCCGCTCGCGCGCGATGAGGCGTATATGGCCACGACCTGCCCGGTGTGCGGCGGGCCGGCGCGGCGCGATCCCGACACGATGGACACCTTCGTCGACTCTTCGTGGTACTACGTGCGCTATCTCGATCCGCACAACGCAAGCGCGCCGTTCGATGCCGCGCGCGTCTCGGCATGGATGCCGGTCGATCAGTACATCGGCGGCGCGGAGCATGCCGTGATGCATCTGCTCTACGCGCGCTTCTTCTATAAGTTCATGATCGACGCGGGCTATCTCGGCGGGGCCGACGAGCCGTTCACGCGGCTCTTCAATCAGGGCACGCTGCTGCGCAATGGCGAGAAGATGTCGAAGTCGCGCGGCAACGTCGTCGGGATCGACGAGACCGTCGAAACGCACGGGGTCGATGCGATGCGCCTCTTCCTGCTCAAAGCGGCGCCGCCCGAAGATTCGCTCGAGTGGACGGACGAGGGCATCAAGGGCCGCGTGCGGTTCATCGATCGCGTCTGGCGCGCGTGCGAGCCGCACGGCGCCGCCGCAAAGGCCGTGCCGATCGACCGGCTCCCGGAGATGCGCGGTGAAGCGCAGCGCGCGCTGGTGCGCGCCGTGCACGTCGCGCTCAAATCCGGCGCTGACGAAACCGCGACGCGGCGGTTTCACTACAACACGACGACCGCCCGATTCGATGAGTTGATCAACGAGCTCACCGCCGCGGTTCGCGACCCGGAACTCGCCGGCGATCCGGCCGTGCTCTACACGATTCATCTCGTGCCCGTCTTGCTGGCTCCGTTCGCACCGCATATCGCCGAGGAACTATGGACGCGCATGGGCTACACGCGCTCCGTTCACCTCGAGCGCTGGCCGGACGCCGACGCGCAAGCGCTCGCGGTCGATCGGATCACGCTCGTAGTGCAGGTCAACGGCAAGGTTCGCGCGCGCATCGAGACGGATCCCGGCATCGACGAAGACGCCGCATTCGAACTCGCGAGCGCCGAACCGACGGTCCGCGCGCAACTCGACGGCAAAACGATCCGCAAACGGATCTTCGTCCCCGGCAAGTTGCTGAACATCGTCGCGGGATAAATCCCGCTAGCGCTCTTCCCGGGGTCGTTCGCCGAGATAGGCGCGCGTGCGATAACGCAGCGCGAGCCGCGTTGCCGCGCCGGCGTAGCGCCGGAACAGCTCGTCCGCGCGCGCCACGATCGCCTCGAGCTCCAGGCCCGGCGGCGGCAGGTACGAGACGCTGCGGACGCGTCCGCGAAAACTCTCGGCGTCGAGCCACTGTTCGTGCGGCACGTTCAACTCGCGCGCATTCGCGAGCAGCCGTGACGCTAGGAACGCGGCCGCCGTTCCCGATCCCGCCGGCAACGTCTCGGTCAGCGCCGCCGCAGCGCTGCCGTCGACGAGGTCCTCGTACGCGGCGCTGAACGGATCGCGCCGATCGGGGAAATTCCAGACGACGGCGATGCGACCGCCGGGACGGACGATGCGGCTGAATTCACGCAGCGCGGCGGCGCCGTCGCACCATTGAAACGCCTGAAACATCGCCACCACATCGGCGCTCGCGTCCGGCAGGCCGGTGCGTTCCGCCGTCGCGTCCAGGATTTCCGCGGCCGGGCAATTCACGGCGAGCAGTGCGCGCATCTCGGCGTTCGGCTCGATGGCGCGAACGCGAACGGGGCGGCAAACGAGATCGCGCGTCGCCTGGCCCGTTCCCGCGCCGACTTCGACGACGCACGCGCCCGCGCCGGCGCCGGCGAGAATCGCGTCAATCGCGGCAGCCGGATAGCCGGGCCGAAAGCGGTCGTAGTCGACGACCTTCGCCGAGAACCGGCCGACCGTATCGGTCACGCCGTCAGGCGCTCGCGCGTTCGCGCTCGCGTTCGCGGAAGAACTCGACGGTGCGGCGCATCCCCTCGAGCAGCGGCACCTTCGCACTCCAGCCGAGTTCTTTTTTCGCCTTCGCCGGATTGAAAAAGATCTGGCGCGCATCGCCGGGGCGCTTTGGCGCGCGCGTGATCGGCGCGTCGAACCCCGTGACTTCGGTGAGCGCCGCGTGCACGGCGTTGACCGACGTTTCTTTTCCGGCGCCGATCACGTAGATCTCGCCCGCGCCCTTGGTGAGCGCGGCGACGTTCGCCGCGACGACGTCTCCGACATAGATGTAATCGCGCGTCTGCTCGCCGTCCCAATCGATGCGTACGCCCGCACGCGCGAGAAATTTCGGGATGAAGATCGCGATCACGCCGGCTTCACCGTTCGGATCCTGGCGCGGACCGTAGACGTTGCCGTAGCGCAGTGCCGTGTACTCGAGCCCATGTTCTGCTTTGAAGAAGCGTAGGTAATGCTCGGTGACCATCTTCGTGATGCCGTACGGCGAGATGGGCTTTTGCGGCGTCTTCTCGTCGACCGGCACGGTCTCGACGTCGCCGTACGTCGCCGCGCTCGAGGCAAAGATGACTTTCTTCGCACCGCACTTCACCGCGCTTTCGAGCACGTTGAGCATGCCGATCACGTTGACTTGGGCGTCGTACTGCGGATCGCGCGAACCGATCGCAACGCTGTGCTGCGCCGCGTGGTGGCAGATCAGCTCGGGTTTGAATTTTTCAAAGACGCCGTGCAGGCCCTCATCGCGGATGTCCATGTGCACGAACGAGGCGATGTCGGGGACGTTTTCGCGGCGGCCGCCGCCGTGCGACCAGAGACTGTCGACGACGAGTACGTCATGTCCGGCGGCAAGGAACGCGTCCACGATGTGAGATCCGATGAACCCGGCTCCACCGGTGACGGCAATACGCATGGCTCGGCCAGGTTCGCCGCTCCCGGAAGCGCCCCTCGCCCGCGCCTACCGCGCCCGGTTCGGCGCCCGCCGCCGATGAATCGCCGAGGGGAGCGAGGTGCCGAGGGCGCCCGAAACGGGGCCCGCCGTCGTCGACGTGTTGACGGTCCCGGCGTAGTTGTAGACCGGGGTCGAATCAGAGCCGACCGTGCCGGTCGCGTTTGCGCTGTTCGATCCCGGCGTGGCGTTTGCGCCGACCGACCCGCTGTTGATCGTGGTCAGCGTGCCTTGGTAGACGAAGATGTCCGGCCCGGCCGCGGCCCCGCCGCCGCCACCACCGCTGTTGCTTTGACCGCCGGAGCCGCCGGAACCACCGCCGTTCGTCAGCCCAAATAAGGTGCCGCCCGCGCCGCCGTTTTGGTCGCTCGGTCCATTCCCGCCGTAACCGGCGCCACCGCCGCCCGCGCCCGCGCCACCCGCGCCGCCCGCCTGGTTGCCGCCCAAGCCACCCGCTCCGCCTGCACCGCCGCCGCCGCCGAAGCCGCCGGCTCCGCCGTGGCCGCCCTCTCCGGTCCCGGTGTATGCGCCGCCGCCGCCGCCACCGCCGCCGAAGCCGCCGGCGCCGCCGGCGCCGCCCAGGATACCGGTTTGGAACGCGCCCGAGCTCCCCCCAGCGTTCGCCCCGTAGGACCCGCCGGCGGAGCCGCCGGCGACCGATGTCGTCGCGGCTCCGCCGAGGCCGCCGCCGCCGCCGCCGCCGCCGCTGGTACTCGGCGACCCGCCGTTCTGACCAGCCGTCAAGACGCCGCCGCCGCCGGCGCCGCCGGTGGTCGCCGAGCCGCCGGCTCCGCCGAGGCCGCCACCGCCGCCGCCGCTGGACGTCCCGCTCCCCGTGAGGCCGCCGTTCCCGCCGACCGCGGCGTCGCCCTCGAATGCGGTGTTCTCGACGGTAACGTTCGCCGCGCTGCTATTCACGAACAAACCGCCACCGGCGCCGAGCCCGCCGCCGCCGCCGGACGCGCCACTGCCGCCGATCCCGGCCCCATGGAAGATCTCGAGGTGGTTGAAAACCACGACACCGGTGTCAACGAAGAACACCCGATAGGCCGAGCCCCCGTCGATGATCACGTTTCCGAACGCGCTGCCGTCAATCGTGAGGTTGACTTCGATCGGTGGCAGCGGGCCTGGCAGCGGGATGTCGCATGTCGGGGTCGTGCTTCCGCAATCGAAGACGATCGCATCGCCACTCACCGCGTTGACCATGGCATAGCGCAGGTCGCCCATATCGCCCGGGCCGTCCCCGTTTACGCCGCTGACGGGATCGGCAGATGCATAATCGGTCTGGCTTGAGACGACGAACCCTTTCGCGACGGTGAAGGCGCCCGACGCGGTCGAACTCAGCGTCGAGTTCGCCGACCCGAGCGAAACCGTCAGATCACTCGCACCGACCGTCGCCGAATTCGCAATCGTGAACGTCGCGGTGAGCGTCCCGCTGTCGACCACGGTGACATTCGAGATGGTGATCCCCGGATTCGAGCTCGACAGATAGGTCTGGTTCGCGTAGAAGTCCACCCCGGTGATGGTTTCCGTCACGGTCGTGCCGGCGATCCAGAGCGCCGGGGTCACGGTGCTGATCATCGGCGTGACATTGGGCACCGGGCTCGACGACGGCACCGGGCTGACCGACGGCACCGGCGACGGACTCGGCGAAGCTCCGGGACCAGGGGAGGTGCTGGGACTCGACGACGGCACCGGGCTCGGCGAGGGCGACGACGATGCCCCTGCAGCGGCGAGCGTGACGATCACCGAGTTGGCTTGATTCGCGACGATCGTCGCGGTCACGCTTCCGCTTGCCAGCACCGCACCGGTTTCGTTCGTCCCGGAGTAGACGGTGACCGCAAACGTGTCGCTGCCGATCGGCGCCGACACGCTGACCGTGCAGGTCGGCACGCCGTTTTGCGCCGGACACGCCGAAGGGGTGATGTTCGTAGCGGTGGTCGCGCTCGTTCCGCCGCCGGTAACCGTGATCGCGACCGACGCCGCGCCGCCGGGAATGCCTTGCGGCCCGCGCATTTTGCCCGCAGCCGTCGCCGCCTGCGGGAACGGAAACGTGATCGCCATCGGGACGTGCGGCGATCCCGTCGTCGCCGCGGGACCCGGCGCGACGGTGCTCCCGCCTCCACCCCCGCACGCAGCAAAGATCGCCGCCGAAAGAAGCAGCAGCGCGCTGGCCGTGAACCCAGCCCGGGGGCGCATCACAGGCGGCGTTTTCGCAGGACAAGGATACCGAGCCCTTTCCGGCTACGGAACTTCGCTGCGGGTCACACTTGCCGTGGGGGATGCGGTGCGCGAAGGAGCGATGTGAGGCGCGCACCGCTACTCGTTCCGGCCGTTTTCGTTCTCGCGCTCCTGAGCGTGCTGCACGCGCGTTTCAGCGCCCCGGTTCCCGAAGGCCGAACGACTCGCTACACCGGAACGATCGTCGGCGACGTGCGCGCCGGCGGCAGCGAACGAACCTTCCCGTTTGCCATCGACGGTGGTCCGATCGTGCGCGCGCATGCGGCGGGACCGGTCGCCGCCGGTGAACGGCTCCTCGTGCGCGGGCGACTCGCGCCGCTCGACGAACCGCGCAATCCGGGCGAACCCTCAGCACGCGAACTCGGCTTCGAGGAGGGCGTCAGCGGCGAGCTCGCGATCTCCGCGGTCCTCGCACGCGCGTCGCCGGATCTGCACGATGCACGCGTCTGGATGCCGCTCGCGCGCGAACGTGCCTCGGTCGCGGTGCGCCGGTTGATCCCCGAGCCTGAAGCCTCCGTGCTCGCCGGAGCGCTCTGGGGCGAACGCGGCGCGCTCCCGGAGGCGCTGCGGGCAGAATTCCAGGCGACCGGCACGGTGCACGTGCTCGTCACGGCCGGACTGCATCTCGGCATCGTCGCGGCGTCGCTCGCCGGACTCTGGGCGCTCGCCGGCGTTCCGCGCGTCGTCGCATCGCTCGGGACGATTCCGCTCGTGTATCTCTATGCGTGGTTCAGCGGCTGGCATCTGCCGGCGCAGCGCGCCGCCGCGATGATTGCGATCGTGCTCGTTGCGCGCGCGTGCGGCGCGCGCGCAACGTCGCTCAACACGCTTGCGCTCGCCGCGATCGTCGTTGCGATTGCATGGCCGCCGGCCGTGTGGAGCGCGTCGTTCGCATTGTCGTTTTCGTGCGTCGGCGCGATCGTGCTGTTTGGGGCGCCGATCGGGCGCGCGCTACGCCGCTTTCTGCCCGATCGGCTTGCCGATGCGCTCGCGCTCACCGTCTCGACGCAGATCGGCGTGTGGCCGCTCTCCGCTGCGCTCTTCTTCGTGCTCGCACCGTATGCGCTCATCGCGAATGCAATCGTCGTGCCGCTGATGGGCCTGATCATTCCCGGCGGCGCACTCGCGCTTGCGACGGCACCGATTCCGGTCGTCGGAGCGCTGGCCGCGCGCACGGAGACCGTGCTCTTGGCGATCGTTATCGCCGTCGTTCACGGGATCGCCGCGCTCCCGTTCGCACGCGTCACGATCGCTCCAGCCCCGGCGTGGGCGATCGCGACGTACGACGGCGCGATCGTCGCGGCGTGGTTCTGCGCGCGCCGGAATGCGCGCGCGGCGGTCGTGCTTGTCGCCGTTGCGTGCGCGTTCACGCTGCTCGCGGCGAATCTGCGCCCACCGCACGGCCTGACGATCACGACCCTCGATGTTGGACAAGGCGATGCGACGGTCATTCGGACACCGCACGATCGCGTCGTGATGATCGATGCCGGCGGCATCCTCGAACGCGGGCCGACGATCGATGGCCGCTCGCCGGCCGAGGCCGCCGGCGAACGAATCGTCCTCCCGTACTTGCATCGTGCTGGAATCGCACGGATCGACTTGCTCGTCTTGACCCACCCGCACGGCGAGCAAAAATTGTTTCATGTGCATACATATGAGCGGCGCCCACGATCGTTATGAAACGTGCAGGCGTAGCGGGGAGTAGTGCGACCCCATGAGTCTCCTGGAATTGGCGACGGACCCGATGGTGCACGAGGCGGGGAAGCAGTTCTTGGACCATGTGGCATGCGCCGGCGGCGACGTCGTCGGACGCAAAGGCGCCGAGGTTCTGACGACCAAGATGGTCCGGTTCGTCGTCGCAAAGCTTGGGTGGGCGGCGCCGGAGACGCAAGCCGCGGCCATCGAACGACTCGACAAGCTTTACACGAGCCTCTACGCGAGGCTCGTGGAGCTGGAAAAGGCGGGGAAGGTCACCGCGGACTCCGTCGCCTCGGCGTTCGACGATCCGCAGGGCGCCGCCACGATGAACGCGGCCTGCGAGACCGCAATCGAGACGGACGACGTGCAGACCATCGACGCGCTCGCCCGACTGCTCGCGGCCCGGGCGACCGCCTCCCCCTCCTCCCGACTGGCGCTTCGAACGCGCGAGGCCGCCGAGGCGATGCGGAATCTGGAACTCCGCCAGCTAGTCGTGCTCGCGCAGACGGTACTTTCGAATTCGGTCCCCGCGCCGGCCCGAATCGTTCCCGGCAACCTCGAAACGCCGCTGACGGAACGCCTGGCTGCATTCGAGGCGTGGGTCGTCGACGCGCTTGCCCGCGTTGACGATGTCATTCCCCGGTTCGATGACGTCTTGCAGCTCCAGGCAAGTCGTCTGCTCCTGGTTTCCCCCCGTGCGGAATTGTACGACGGACAATATCCTCCGCACGCTTCGCGCGTCGCATCGAAGCTCACCATGCTTGGTGCGGACCAGAACGAGATGACGACGGCGATGCGCCAGCTCGGCGATCTGGAGCTGGGAAGGGTCGCCGGCGAGCGGGCCAGGGAGCGCGCCGCCCTCGGTGCCTATGTCCTGACGAATGCGGGCTATCTGCTCGGCTACGTCATGCTTCGAGCGCGCGGAATGACCGCGCTGGGCGTGAATTTCGACTCTTGGTCGTCGGCGGACGCGGAGCAGCCGATTACGTAAAAACCTTGTAAACCCGAGGCTATTTCGTGGCAAGTGTCGGACGCAATGCAAGATGTAGGGGGCGAACGGTCGTTCGCCTTGCGGGTCCCAAGTGAAGATGCTATTCGCGCTTCATGGGTGCCGACTACGACTCGATTCCCGACGACGATCATGAGGGCACGGCTCCGCCGCTTGGCGGGGATGCCGTCCCGCATCAGCTCGTCATCCCGATGCAGTTGCGTTGGCCCTGCTGCGACCCGAACAGCCTTGCCGGTGAGGCTCGCCGGGACCACGACGGCGGCGGTGGCTTGCGCGCATACTGCGCGCTTTGTGGGGCGAACCAGGGCTACACGTTCGGGAAGAGGGAGACGCTCGGCCTTCGCGATCGCTTCAAGCGTGAGGACGAGTTCCTGGTTCCCGACAAGATTCGTCGCAGGACGCTCGTTCGCGACGGCTTCCGCTGCGTGCACTGCGGACGCGCGGCGCCGCGGGAATCGACGGTCACCGCGTTCGTGCGGGAGATTCTCGACGAGCATTTTGGCGAGTCATGGCGGAGGTTAGACCCGACGCTGGGCACGCGGCAAGATCCGTGCGGGCGGTGCGGGCAATTTCTTCCCGGATTCGCGCTGACCGTGCCGCGGGAGCTCCTGGCCAAGTTGCCAGAGGCCGCGATGAGGCGGTTGTTCGACGTCTTGGAGAACTCGTCGTTGGAGATGGATCACGGCATTCCCGTCGCGATTCTCAAGCATCCGAAGTTTGTCTTGAAGAAGGCCGAGCGCGAGTTCTGCACCGAGGTCTTCATCGTGACGTCGTGTCCACGCTGCAATCTTGGACTCGGCTCGTCGCTCGAACCGAAGGAGTTTTACTTGAACCTGCTTCGGACGCGGATCTTCCGCAACGACGACGTGAACTATCAGGCGAACTTGCCGATGCTGCTGGCAATTCACCTGAAGGCGAACGCCGTTGGCTCCCAGCTCCTGCGGGACGCTGGCTAGCCGACGAGGCGCGGGCGAAACGGCGGCGTCGAAGGCGAGGCTTCGCGCTTCTTCTCGTTGTGCCGGATCAGCGCGACGACGTTGGCCACGTTCAGCGTCACGTCGAAGGGCTGTCCGTCGTCGCCACCGAGATCGATGGGGATGGTGACGACTGCTTCGCGGTTGGCGATGGCCTCCTGCACGACGCCGGCCGACGCGTCGGAGATGTGGTGGGAACGTTGCCCGAAGATAATGGTGTACATGTGAATGCTTCGTTGGAAATCTTGCGGACGCCGGTGCGCTCCGCCTCCGCCGCCCTGCGGATAACCTTGTGAAAAGGTCGAGATTTTTGTGGATGTCGTGTCAGTGAGCTGTGGACGACTTTCGCGCGATGCTGCCAACGGCAGATCGTCGCCGATCTCCATCGTCCCCCTTCGATAAACAAAGGAATGATGAAGGGCGCCGGGCACGCCTGTTCGAGGCGCTCCGGTCGGCTTCGCGTTCGTGGCCAAAGCTGATGGCGAACGCGAAAACGAATCATGCACCGTCGATTTCAACGCTGCGCTTCCGGGCAGATTTCAATCCGGCGCTACGCGCGTTCTGGCTAAGTCCCAAGCGAGTATGAAGAGCCTCCAGCGTAGCCCCTGTCACAGTGAATGCCTGCGCTAGATCAGGGACCCGGAGTGACCCTACCACCTGAGCTGATGCCGATGATGCAGAAAGAAAACACGCGAGAAAGAATAGGGCAATCTCTCTGAAATACATCATGGGCTCATAGGACCTAAGAGTTATTCATCCTCGGGCGGCGCTGGCTGTAGATCTGACTCGTGGATACCAGCAATTGGCGGCGGAACCGGCGAAATTTCATAAATCGCTCCCTGTGTGCTCATGATAGGTCCAGCAATAATGTAATATCGCTTGCCTTGGTAGATGACCGCTTGCCCCACGTGATATCTCATAGATGATTTCCTTTAGGCTTAGTAGGGTTACTCTTAAAGAGATCCGCGCCGACGTTGAATTTCAGCGCATTGCGCGTTGCGCTTTGCGAGCTCGGGCTCGATGAGTGCGACTAGCGAAGCGTTACCCGTTTGGAGTTTGACGTCGCCCCAGATGTCAGGCCACTGCTAACCGTGAGTCGGGGTGATTTGAATACTGCCGGATGAACTCGGCCGGCGTCAAGCCGCCGAGTGCCGTGTGGGGGCGAACGTGGTTGTAGTCGCTGCGCCAGGCGTCGATCGCCGTGCGTGCATGGAAGAGCGTTGGGAACGCGTGTTCGTTAAGCAGCTCGTCACGAAGGCGACCGTTAAAACTCTCGACGCTGCCGTTCTGCATGGGCCGGCCGGGCTCGATGAAGTGCAGATCGATGTCGACTTGGGCCGCCCAACCGAGCATCGCGTTACTCGTAAACTCCGACCCGTTGTCGAATTTGAGAACAGCCGGCAAGCCGCGTTGATCGGCAAGCCGCGAAAGGACGCGGATAACGCGCTCGCCGGTGAGCGAGAAATCCACTTCGATGCCGATGCATTCGCGGGTGAAGTCGTCGACGATGGTGAGCATGCGAAACTTCCGGCCGCTGCTGAGCGCATCGTGGACGAAATCGAGCGACCATCGCTCGTTCGGACGCGTCACCGCAGTCACCGCGTTGCCGCGAATGTACCGCAGGCCGCGCTTCCGCCGCGGCCGCAACTGCAGCCCGTGCGCCCGATAGATGCGGTGGACGCGTTTGTGATTGACCACGAATCCTTCGCGCCGCAGCATGATCGTCAGTCGGCGATAGCCGAAGCGACGCCGCTCCGCGGCGATCGTCTTGAGCCGTTCGATCAATCGTGGATCGTCGACGCGCCGGATCTTGTATTGAGCGACCGATCGCGGGCAGCGGGCGAGACGACAGGCCGCGCGCTGACTCAAGCCGAGTTCTTGCAACGCCCTCACCGCGGCTTTTCGCTGCGAGGGCCCCACGAGTTTTTTGCGATCAGTTCTTTCATCGCATCGTTCTCGAGCGAGAGATTGGCGATAATCCGCCGCATCCGCGCGTTCTCGTCCTCGATCGCCCTGGCACGGGCGAGTTCGCTGCTCTCCATGCCGCCGTATTTGGACTTCCACGCGGCTACCGTGTTCGGGTGCACGCCGTGCCGTCGACCCAGCTCGACGAACGTCGCGCCGGCGTCGTGCTCTTTGAGAATCGAGACGATCTGCGTCTCGGTGAATCGAGACTTCCGCATGAGGGGTTCCTTTCGGCCTCTCGGCCTCAGAACCCACGGTATTAAGCGGCCCGGATTACCGGGGCGACGTCAAGTTCGCGATTCAGGTTTGTGATGTTCGACGTAATCTGATCGACAACGCCCTTATGTCGCACCGGCATTGGCGGGTTTTCTTCATAGGCCATGCGTATGATCAAGCGTGTATCCTCTACCAATGCTTCGTATATCCATCCGCCGTACGCAAGTTGGCTTGGCTTGAAGCGTAGTGACTGAGCCGGCACCGATTTTCCGGACAGTTTGTTATGCTGCGATCGGCAGCAACGACTCGTACGTTTGCGGGCTGACGTGACCAAGGGTTGAATGCAGGCGCTTCC
>Ga0116229_10006977_pt1 | contig 18021 bp, 17 predicted proteins | sample S1TSphgellanicum_3_FD_87313 | JGI IMG/M metagenome (GOLD analysis project Ga0116229, IMG submission 87313) | Host-associated microbial communities from peat moss isolated from Minnesota, USA - S1T2_Fc - Sphagnum magellanicum MG | ecosystem: Host-associated > Plants > Peat moss > Unclassified... | reverse complement strand
TCCTCGCCGCGGACTTCGCCGACGATGATGCGTTCGGGACGCATCCGCAGGCAGTTCTTCAACAGATCCCGCATCGCGATCTGACCCTGGCCCTCCAAATTGGGGGGGCGGGTTTCCAGGCGCACCACGTGGGGCTGCTGGAGCTGGAGTTCGGCGGCGTCTTCGCAGGTCACGACCCGTTCGGTCGGATCGATGAACGCGGTGAGGGTGTTCAGAAGCGTCGTCTTGCCCGAGCCTGTACCGCCGGAAATCAATACGTTACAGCGCGAGGCGCCGATGACGCCCAGTACGCGCGCGCCTTCAGGACTGATCGAGCCGAACTGGACCAGGTCGCGCATCGTCAGCTTGTCTTTGCGGAATTTCCGGATCGTCAGGGTGGGGCCGTCCAGCGCCAGCGGCGGGGCGATGACGTTGACGCGCGAGCCGTCGGGCAGGCGGGCGTCGCAGATGGGCGAGCTTTCATCCACCCGCCGGCCGACCTGGCTGACGATCCGCTGGCAGATGTTCATGAGCTGCTGGTTGTCGCGGAAACGGACGTTGGTGAGCTGCACCTTTCCGCCGACTTCGATGAACACTCGGCCCGCGCCGTTGACCATGATGTCGGCGATGTCGTCCCGCGCCAACAGGGGCTCCAGCGGGCCATAGCCCAGGACGTCGTTGATGATATCCTGGACGAGGTACTCCTGCTCGTTGCCGGACATGGAGACGTTCTTGATCGCCACCAGTTCGGCGACGATGTCGCGAATCTCCCCCGCCGCCGCCTTGGCGTCGAGCTGGGCCAGCTGAGACAGATCTATGGTGTTGAGGAGCGCCGTGTAGATCGTCGTCTTGGTGGCGTGATAATAATCGCTCTGCTCGCGCACGACCTCGGTCACAGCCCGGTGGGCCGTGGGGACTGCGACGCCCTGGGCGGCTCTCAGTTGGTCGAAGCCCGTTGTATGACGCGGCGCGGTCGGCGCTGAGGCTTCGGCCCGCCGTCCCTCCCCTGCCGGCGGCGGGGGCTTGCCCACGTCGCGAGGCGCGGCCGGATCGAGGCGTTGGGGACGCGTAGCGACATCGACCCCGACGGGCGCGAGCGGTGGAGGAGCTGCGATATTGGGAGCGGCCGCCGCGCTGCGCTTACCGAACATCAGGCTCGCCTTATGGCCGCTTGACCAGCCGCTCGATCAGCGACTTGGTCTTCTGAACGGGAACCTCCCGGCGCGACAGAGTTTGGGTGAACTGGCTGAGCCCCTCGGCCGCCTTGGCGCGCGGGTTCACATCCTGGATCATCTGGCCGTTGTTGGCCGCCTGGCCAAACAGTTTGGGATCGAAGGGCAGGCACAGGACAGGCTCAACGCCCAGCGCCTTCGCAAACTCCTTGACCGGAATTTCAGGGCGGCCAGGCACCCCAACCTGGTTCAAGATCAACTGAGCCGGCGCATCATTGGGCCGCGCCTTCTTCAAGAGATCGAACAGGTTCTTGGCGTTGCGCAGAGACGCCAGATCAGGCGCGGCGACAATCACCACCTCGTCGGCGGCCAGCAGCGTCTTGCGCATCCAACCGGACCAGCTGTGGGGCAGATCGAGCACCACATAGGGCGCAGTGGTGCGGATCTTGGCCAGCACCTCTTCATAGGCTTCGGCCGGCGCTTCGTAGTCGTCGTCGAGCGACGCTGGCGCGGCGAAGAGGCTCAGGCGCTCGGTGCAGCGCGCGGTCATTCGGTCGAGCAGAACGGCGTCGAGACGGTCCGGCTTATCCAGGGCGTCGGCGAAGCCTTGGATCGGGTCCTGATTGAAATCGAGACCGGCGGTGCCGAACGGCAGGTCGTAGTCGATCAAGACCGTGCCCGACTGCATCTGCTCGGCGAAGCCATAAGCGACGTTATGCGCCAGGGTCGAGGCGCCGACCCCGCCCTTGGCCCCGACAAAGGCGATCGTGCGCCCTACGAACGGCGTGGCCGGGTCGGCGTAGAGCGTGGTGACGGTGCGCAGGAGCTGCATCACCTGGAACGGAGGCACCAGGTATTCGCTGACGCCGCGGCGCATCAGCTCTCGGTACAGCGCGATGTCGTTATGAGCGCCGATCAGCACCACCTTGGTGCCAGGATCGCAAACCTCGGCCAGACGATCCAGGCCAGCCAGCAAGGCTGGCGCAGGGTCGAGGGATTCGACGATGATCAGGGCCGGTGTCGGTTGGCTCTGATAGAGTTCAAGCGCCTCGGCCAGGCCGCCCTGGCGCACCATCGTCTTGGCGCGAGAGAGGCGACGGTCCGCGCCCATCTTTTCAGCCAGGGCGTAGGTCTCAGCCCGACGGCAGAAAGCGTGGATGGTGATGCGCGGCACCGCCGCTTCGCCGAGCGGCGCATCGCCGCCTGAGGCGGCGCTCGGCAAGGAGATCGGCGCGAGGTCCTGTCCCGACGGCGGTCGGCTCGGCTGGAAGTCGGACGAGGTGAAGCCGAACTCGTCTTCTTCGTCGAACTGATCCAAGTCGGCGCCGAAACCGGGGGGAGCCTGGCGGGAGATCATAGTTCGGTCTCCGTAGAACCAAGCCAAAAATTAGGGGGCGGCAAGACCGTCACGCGTCTCATTGGGACACCTGACCCGAGGCCTGGCTGTCCTTGCTCGACGAGGTCACCTGGCCCTGGCGATATTTGTCGAGCACGACCAGGCGACGACCGTCGTCTCCGTCCGCAGGCTTGGGCGCGACGAGATCGTGCGGGTCGGCCACTTGCAGCGCCATGTTGGCGGTGACCGCGCAGCCAAAGTGGGTCGAAGGCCGATTGTCGCCCGTTGAAGTCAGGTTGTCCCAGATCTTGCTGCAATCAACCGCGGCAGGCTGCAATTGAGCGAAGCTGGCGTAGACCGGCGGATTGGGCGATCCCGCCGGGTCGTAGGCGACGGTCTTGATCACAGACGTCGGCGCGCCGAGGCGATAGAGGAAGGCGCCGATGGCGTCGGCTGTGCGGCGGGCGAGCACGGGGTCGGCGCCGGCGGCGGGTTCGCCGATTTCAATCGGACCGCCGCCGCTTTCGCGCCACGTCCTAACAAAGTCCGCCAGGGCCGCCTGCTGGTTGGGCGACAGGCCCTCGGCATGGATCGCGAGATTTAACCTGTGGGGGACCGTCTGATCCACGAGCGCGTACTGCTGGGTGGGCGTGATCGCCTGGATACCCGCGGACTCCGGCGGCCGAGAGCCGCAAGCGGCCGTCAGCGCACTGACAGCCGCCGTGAAGATAATGAGGGCCCGAGAGGTCGACATCGCTGGCGAGACGATTTTGCAGATCATGACGCGATCACTCCACCACATAGCCGAAGGGGCCCTGATAGGTCTTGCCCGGCGGGGGCGTCGAAGGCTTGTTGAAACCCTTGTTCAGCTCGCCGAGCAGGACGGTCGAGAGGTCGTCGGCGATTTGCAGACCGTCCGCCGGCGTCTGGATTTCGTCGGGCCGCATCGACTTCACCAGATAGGGTGTGACGATCACCACCAGCTCCGTCTCCGACTCCTGGTAATCGCGCGAGCGGAACAGAGCGCCCAAGGTCGGCAGCTGCATCAGGCCCGGCAGGGCGCTGATGTCCTGCTGGGTCACCGATTCCAACAGGCCGGCGATCATCATGGAGCCGCCCGACGGCAGCTCGACGGTCGTTTCCGCCTGACGGATGCTGATCCCGGGATAGGTCGTAGAGCCGCTCGCCGTCGCGCCGCTTGTGGAGGACGAAGAGGAAGACGACGTCCCCGTATTGGTCGTGCCGCTCGACCCGGCCACGGTGAGGGCGCCGACGCTGGTCAGAACGGAGTACTCCGTCGAAATCTTCAGCGATATGAGGCCCTTGGACAGCACGACCGGGGTGAAGCCGAGCCCCACGCCGAAGGACTGATAGGAGACGCTCGCCGTCAGCGCCGTACCGTTGGGCACGGGGAACTTGCCCCCCGCAAGGAAATGGCCGGCCTCGCCCGATACGGCCGTGATGTTGGGTTCGGCCAGGGTGCGGACAAGGCCGACCTGTTCGAACGCGCCCAGGATGGCGTCCACGGACTTGGTGCCGGGCTTGTTGGCGAAGCTGAAGTTACCTGTCAGGCCGCCTTCCAGGTTACCGTTCACGCCGTAGGTGGCCGCCGACGAAATGCCGAATTGGGTTTCACCCACCTTGCTGATCAGCGCGTTCAGGCTGACGCCCAGCTGTTTGATGATCTGACGGTTCACCTCGACGATGCGGACCTTCAGCATCACCTGCTCAGGCTGAGCGATCGCCAACATGTTGATCACGTTTTCGGGCTTGGAGACAAAGGCCTGCGCCACGCGCACGGCCTTGTCGGCGTCCGTGACGCTGCCGACCTCGCCGCTCAGAATCACGCTCTCATTGACCGCCTCGGCCCGCACTGAGGAGCCGGGCAGCACCTGCTGAAGCGTTTCGTCCAGAGCCGTCACGTCCTGATCGACACGCACATTCAAGCGCAGGATCTGCCGGCCCGACGCATCGGCGAAGATGGCGTCGGTCTGGCCCGACGACAGGCCCAGGACGACATATTTCCGAGGGCTGGAGACCTCGATATTGGCGACCTTGGGGTCGGTGACGCTGGCGAAGGTCGCCTCGACCGGCAACTCGATCACCGCGGACTTGCCCCGCGGCAGGGCCAGGGTCCGCGAGACGCCGCCGGGACCGCTCAGATCGACCGAAACGGTCTGGCCGACGGGCGCCCCGGCCATGGCCATACCGGACATAGCTGTTGCGGTCGGCCGAGCGGCGACGGGGCGCCAAGCGCCGGGGGCCTGAGCGTTCGCCTTGGCCGCCAGCAGACAGGTGCAGGCGACCGCCAGGGCGGTCAGGTGCGCGAGGGCGGTACGCAACGCGAAGCTCTTCATTGGGTCACCATGACCGAACTAGACTCCCCAGGAGAGAAGACACGGACGACGTCCCCATTGCCGTTTCCGCCCGAAGGCGCGCCGGAGCCGGACGTCGCGGGCCCGGCGGCGTCGGCGTAGGACCGCAGCACGAGGGTGAGCTGACCCACGCCCTTGGCGACTACCAGCTGTTCCGCCTGTTCAGGACTGACCTCGACCGTCGCCGTCGCGCCGACCTCGGCGACCGTTTTTTGAGGGCCGGCGTTGTTCTGGTCGATCGCCAGAACGCGGACATTGTTTAGAACCACGTTCGCGACGACCCGCTTGGTCGCGCCGCCGGCGCCGCCGGCGCCGCCGGCAGACGCGTCGAGCTGCCGGCTGACAACAATATCGACGTGATCGCCGGGAAGAATGAACCCGCCCACAGCGCTTTCCGCTGTCAGGGGCACGGCCATGGCGCGCATACCGGGGTCAAGCGTCACCGCCATCACGCCCGCCTGCCCGGCATGGACCAGCTTGGAGGTCAAAACCGGCTCGCCCGACAAGATCGGTGTGCGGACCAGGGCGCCGATCACCGCCGTGAGGGCTTGGCTCGGACCGGCGACCGCAGTCTTGGCGGCGTCGGCGATTCGGGTCGCAGCGCCGGTCAGATTTTGGCTGGGCGCAACGGCGGGCGCGCCATCGACGATATAGGCGGGGTTGGTCGCGTCGGCGGGCCAAGCCTGCCAGCCCACATCGGGCGCATCGATTCGGTCGCCCACGGCCAGATCATGCTTGGCGACCAGCACCTGCACCGTGGGATGCGGCGGCGGCGCAGCCACGGCGCTGCGAGGCTGGCTGGACGCCATACTCCGCGCCAGAAGGGCGACGCACGCCATACCGGCCAGCAGCGCCACAGCCAGGATGACCATTCGGATAGGGTTCATGAGCTAGGCATCCCAGGACCGCCGAGACGATCCACCGACATACGCATTAATGCCCAGTGAGTCTGAACGACGCTGGTTAACGCCCGCCTAAGGCGTGAGCTTGCACGCGTGGGTTCAGCGAAGACTTATAGCTTGACAAAGGGCGCTGGCCGGAAACGCCGCCAAGGCGCCAAATGCGATCGCGACGCCGTAGGGCACATCGCCCTTTGGCTCCAACAACCGGCCAACCCAGACCGGACCGCGCACCCCGAAGGGCGAAGTCGCCTTTCGGGCGGCCAGCAGGCCCACGGCCAAAGCCCCGCCCGCGATCGCCGTCCAAACCAGCAGCGGCCCCACGGCCGGCCATCCCAGCCAAAGCGCCGCAGCGGCGAACAGCTTGGCGTCCCCGCCGCCAATCCACCCCGCCGCAAACATGCCCACGCCCAGCACCAGCGCCACGAGACCAACGGCCAGGCAGACGCCGATAGACTCCAGCGACAAGCCGATCAGAAGCGCCGCCGGAACGAAGGCGAGCGCTAATGCCGCAGACAGCCGATTGGGGATGGTGAAGGTGGTCGCATCCGTTAACGCCGCGATCAGCACTAGAAGCGGGAAAACAGACACGACAACAAGATGCAAGGCGGCGACCATTTCAGACCCTCGACCATGACCATCAGGCCAATCGAGCGCAGTCTGCCCTCGCGCATCTAAAGGAAGCGTTGCCCAGGGGATAGCCGCAGCGCTCATGACGGTTCACGAAGTAGCGGCCGTTCCGCGCTCTCGCGCGGCCCTGTCGGTCGTCCGCGTTGAACAATCCAGACCTCTCAGCTCCCAACCTACAGATGGTCGCCGATATTGTTGAACTGGTTGCCGATGCCGACGAAGACCGCGGACATGGCGCCGATGATCACCAGCGCGATCAAACCTGCGATAAGGCCGTATTCAATGGCCGTTGCGCCCCGCTCATCGCGGAGGAAGGCGCGCGCGGCGGAAAGTCGCCATGGGCCGCGGGATAGCGCCATAGGTCACACCCCCACAGCCCAGGTTACGAACACTTTAAGTAAGAGACCTAGTGCGAAACGTTGTTCGCGATGCGGTTGAACGTGCCCTGCAGATTGGTGCCGACGGCGGTGACCGCGCCGACGATGACAACGGCGATCAGAGCGGCGATCAGACCATACTCAATGGCCGTCGCGCCGGACTCGTCGCTTAGAAAGCGCGAAACGAACTTGTTCATGTTAGATCTCCTAAGTTGCCAAGCGGGGCTGGGTCCTGAGCCATTCAGCCGCTCGCCTGACCCAAAACACAGGATCAAAGTGCCCGAAGCGCGTTAATGCGAGGTGAAAGCAAAGGGCGGTCGTGAAATATTTATCCTTTTATCTTTGTTTACCACGTCTAGGCAGGCGCCTTATTATGGGACAATTCATTAGATTAATTGGCATTAAAGAGACTTAAGAGTTAGAAACTATTTCGAGGGCTGCCGACGTCGCGACGCGCAACGCAACGCGGCTAGGCCCGCCCCCGTTCGGTTTGAGACTTTATTGACCATTGGCGCGCAAAACTCGTTTTGGGCGGCATCCATGCGCCCAATCCAGATTCAAGGCCTTCGGAGAGCCACCCTCATGCGCCCCCCCTTCAGCCGCGCCTTCGCCCTCGCCCTGACGCTCGCCGCGCCGCTTGCGCTCGCGACGCTCCCAGCGACCGCCCACGCCATGATCGTGCCGATCAATCACGCCGAACGCTTGAACCTGGGCGGCGCAGCGGCCTCGGTCATCATCGGCAACGCAGCCATCGTTAGCGTCACGGTGGTCGATAGCCACACCGTTTATGTCATGGGCAAGGGGCCCGGCACGACCAATGTCACCATCCTTGATCGGGCCGGCAAGCCGATCTTCGCCAGCGAGATGACCGTGGCGGCCGTCGGTTCCAACGTCACCCTGTATCGGGGCGATAAGCGCGTGACCGTCAATTGCGCCTATGGCTGCGTTGAGGCTGCGGACGGCGCGGCGACGCCTCAAGCGAGCACGGGCGGCGGTGCGGCCATGGCCGCCGCTGCGGCCCAACCCACAAAGATCATGCCGTAAACGGTTACTTAGCCGCCTTGGGCTTATGGGATCGGCTGTGAAGAACGACACCACCCCGACCGAGGCTAAACACAAGGCCGACGCCCGTCCGACAAGGTTGGGGGCGCTCCGGCGCAAGTTTACGCGCGACAATCGCGGCGTGGCGGCGATTGAATTCGCCGTGATCGCCCTGCCGCTGTTCATCATGATCGGCGGCATCATGGAAATGGCGCTGGTTTTCCTGATCAGCATCAGCGTAGAGGACGCAGCCTCCGCCATGGCGCGTCAGATCAAGATCGGCGCCTATGTGGCGCCTGGATCAAGCTCGACCTCCAGCGTGAAGCAGTTCAAGGCCGACCTTTGCGCCGACATCCAACTTGTACCGTTGGCAACGTGCACACAACAGATTCAGGTCGATGTGCGACCGCTAAGCTCTGTCAACTTCACATCCACAGCGACCAGCCCCATCAGCGGGGGTGTCTTTAACACGTCATCGCTTTGCTTCTATTCAGGCACCGGGGGCACGAACACGCCGGTTATGATGCGCGTCTATTATATCTGGCCGCTGCTGACACCGTTCCTGCTCAACGGCCTAGAAAATGTGAGCAGCTACACACCATCCGACGGCACTACCCCCACCTCCGGGAGCTGGGCAGCCGTTTCGGCGACCGAAGTGTTCGTCAACGAGCAAACAGGTGTCGCGAATACATCAGGGACGAGTTGCTGATGGTCCGTCGTCGGTCAACGAACGGCGGCCGGGCGCGGCGCGGCGCAAGGATGCTACGCTTCGGCGCGACGGACGAAAGGGGCGTATCGGCCATCGAGTTCGCGCTGATTGCGCCCGTTCTGATCGTGATGTTCATGGGCCTGTGTGATCTTTGCTCTGCGGTCATGACCCAATTGCATGTTGACCGGGCAAGCCAGGGCACAGGCGAAGTCGTGGCGATCTATCCCGCAATGCAAACGCGAGATATGATTAATATGTTTACAGCCGCATCTCAGTTTATGCAGCCGTATTCCTCAACACCGCTCAGTGTACGAATTACCGACGTTTACGCTGCGCAAAATGGCAATGCGCAGGTCTATTGGAGCTGCGCATCCCAAAACAGTACGCTGCCCCCATTAGCGGCGAATTCCGTCGTATCGACAACACGGACAGGAGCGCCCATCCTCTGGCTTGTCCAAACAGCTTCGCCGACGTCATATAATTCGAGCTTCATTATGGTAGAGGTCAATTACATCTTCACCTCGCCGTCGAATTACATCATCACAACCTCATCCCTCATGACCAGTACCGCCTATATACAGCCGCGGCTTGGGCTTTACGTCGGCTTCCCTTGGAGCGGTAGCGGCGCCTATCCGGGGACGCCAAGCAGCACGACGACCAAATCGTCCCTGACGCTTACCAACGGCGCGACTTGCAATTATATGCAGTAGGTGAGTCGCGTCCTCGACCGCGGCATTCCTTTCGTCATTGGCGCGTCTCGCAATAGCCGCGACCTACCCAGCGTCAAGTAACCTAAAAAGGGATGAAGTCCGGTAAGCCTCAAATGGCGTAATTCTTGTCTTCGCGCCTTCGCGTGCAACAGTAAATTTCCAACATACAATCCGTCTTGCCCGGACTCGTTACGGGCATCCATCGCGCGGCGCTGCAGCTGCTGAATGGCTATCCGATGTTGTGCTGGCCGCACACCAACGCCCGGGTCTACGGCCCACGGTCTGACACCAATTTGGCGCTTGAAATGTTGCGCCACGGATGCCCGGAACAAGTCCGGGCAAGACGGACGGGAGTGGGGCGACATGGCTACAGCTAACAACGGGCCATCTTAAAGCCTTGAAACTCGCGCATACACAATCAGCCGGCTCATTGCGTCAGGCGGGCCGTCTGCAATGTATTGGCGAACAGGGCCTGCATCTGCGATATTATTTCCGCACCTTCGTCGGCCGATAGGAAATATTGACTAGACGAGGCGCAAGCTTCCAGCTTACTTGCGATATAATCAGACGGCGATAAGTTTGAGCCACTGGGCACGAGAGGGACCACCAAATCGGCGTAAGGCGCTGAATAGCCTGCAGAAGGCACGGCAGGATTTGCATAAATAGGATCATAGGTCGTGTATAAGACGCCGACGGTAGCCGCGCTTTGTAGAGACGTACAGATCGTAGGATCGAATACTGTTACGCAGTGGTATTGAGTCTGGGTGCTTACGGCGCAACTCGCGACATTCGTATCCTGTACGCCATCGGTTACGATTAGAATATAATTTAAGGGTGAGTCTGGGGTTAACCCAGTGCCATTATTTTTAGACTTGAAGTCGTTAGCGGCAAAATCCGATAATTGCTGACTAAAATTCGTGTCGCCGCGACTGCCGCCGTTGGTGACGAGATTATCGCCGAGATCAATGCCGTTGACCGCCGTTATCAACGTCGACTGATTGGTTGTCGGGCCTTGTACCTGAGTGACGGTAGGGCTCGGATTATTCGGGTCCTGATTCATCGTATACAGACCGATCTGTATGTTCCCGTTCTGATTCAAATTGGCTGCCGTATTGATGATATCAACGATAGCCGCCTTGGCGGCGTCGATCCGCAAGGTCACGGCCGGGGTGATCATGGTGTGGGCGACGGTTTCGTTACTAATGGTCTGGCCCACGGTGGTATCGGGCACATGACAGGCGAATTGACAACCAGAATTCGGCAAAGACACCTTTTGGTTGAAGAGCGCCAGCTGGTCAGCTGGCGAGGCCCCGATTCCCATCGAATTGGATACATCAAGTAATATGTAATAGTTCACATAAGTCAGCGGAGCCGCTGTGGCCTGGGCGTGGCCTGAAATGGGGATCGCGCTCAGACCGACAATACCGCTGAAGAATGTCGGCACAGAGGTCGAATAGGTCAGCGTCGCCGTGACCTTATTGCTGGTGCTGGTGCTGATCGAAATCGAGGGTATGACAAATGGAATGGGCAGGGTGAGCTCATTTGCTATAAATGTTTCCAATGAGCGTTGATAAGACCAGCACCCGGTGCCCCCCGTACCGCATGGCGCCGCCGCCGCTACGATACCCCCGGCGAAAGCAGTCGAACTGGGCGAGGTCGCGGCGAGCACCGCAGCATCGGCGGCGCCATTCAAGCGCTGATTAATGTTCAACGCATAGCCGTAGTCGATCGCAAACCCGATCATCAGCATCAAAACCGGCGCACAAAGGACCATGATTACAGCGGCGACGCCGCGGCGGTCGCCAGCAAAGGCGCTGATCAGGCGTTTGAGCGCGGGAAAGGGAAGCAGAAACCTCATTCGGGGTGGAGTCCAGGCGGAATACGAGCTTCCGGTGTGATCCAAAATCGTGAAGAACGCCTTACGCGACGGGGTTAGCGAGGCGGCGTCAGGACGGCGACCGTTGTCGGCGGCGTTGATCTACGGCCCATCCACCCGATAGCCATCCTTACGCAGCAACGCGGGCACGCTGTCGGGCCCAACCAGGTGGCCGACGCCGACCACGATCAGGATGTGGTTTGCGGGTTGGCGGCTGTCGCCGCCCTTCAGCAGGGCTTCAATCCGTTGAGCGAACCGCTTGTTCCTATCGACCAGCAGACGCTTGTAGACGTCGGGCGCTTCTCGCTGGAGCGGGCCCAGCGCCTCGGCCTCGATGGCGTGGACATCGCCGCGCGCCCAGTCCGCGGCCAGACGCTTGAACTCGTCTGGATCGTCTTGGATTTCGTCGAGCGTTTCGTTGAGGGATTCGATCTGATCGGCCAGCGGCGCGTCGGCGAAGAAGCCGATCTGCTCGGCCACCGTTTCGAACGCCTCGCGCCGAGTGGTGAGCGGCGCGTCCTTGGCCAACTGCTGCTCAACGCCCAGATCGGCGCGGGCGCCTTGGCCCTGGAAGTCGAGCACCGATAGGGTCAGCTCCGCCAGCCAGGGCTTGAGGCGCTGCAGGTTCTGGGGCGGCAGGTTTACCGCCTTGGCGGTCCGCTCCACCTTGCCCCAGACCGCCGGCCCCACAGTTGCCGACAGGGTCTGATCCGCCGGCAGCAGCCCACGCTGAACCGCCAACTGACCAACCTCCGCCTGGCCCGCAGTATCGATGGCGAACTCGAACCAGATGGCGTCAGCGTTCGCCACGTCATGAGCCAGCTCAGGCGTCAGCCACGTCGTGTCGGCCGACAGCAGGTGGACGGAGCCGAACAGGGTGATGTCGGTCTTATCCCGGACCACATGCCAGATCGGCGGCGCGGCGAGGGCGGGGGATGCGGCGGCCAGCGTGATCGACAAAAGGATGAGCAAGACGCCCTTCCCCCTCGATGGGGGAAGGGGCGGGGGATGGGGGTGAACGCACCGCGGATGGGGGTGCTTACGCCGCCGGTGACGACAAAAAACGGACAACACCTCTCGCGCTCCTTCTTTCATCGACAGCGATTGCACCCCCTTCCCCCGTCGAGGGGGAAGGGATCGCGAGCGTCATCGCTGACACCGGCTACAGAAAAAAGTCGACCGGCCGCCCTGCACCACGCGCTGCACCACGCCAGGGCAGCGGGGTGAGACGCAAGGGTCGTCTTCGCGTCCATAGACCTTGAAGGCGTGCTGGAAATAGCCGAGCGCACCGTCTGCGCTGCGATAATCTCGCAAGGTCGAGCCGCCGGCCACGATAGCTTCCGACAGCACGGTGCGGATGGCTGTGACCAGCCGCTTGATCTCCGCCGGGCTGGCCTCGGCGGCCGCGCGCTCAGGGTGCAGGCGGGCGCGGTGCAGGGCCTCGCAGACGTAGATGTTGCCGAGCCCCGCCACCACGCGCTGATCCAGCAGGGTGACCTTCAGGCTCTGGCGACGGCCGGCGAAGGCATGAACCAGCGTCGATGGGCTAAAATCTTCGCTGAGCGGTTCGGGGCCAAGCCCTTTGAAATAAGGGCTCTCGTCCAGCCGCGCGGTCGGGATCAGGGTCATGTAGCCGAAGCGCCGCGCATCGTTATACGAGACGCTGACGCCGCGCTCGGTGGTCAGGACCACGTGGGTGTGCTTGGGATCGGCGCCGGCGGCGTGGTGAAAGCGGCCGGGCGCAGCTGAACCGCCGCCTTCTTCAATCGTGAACCGCCCCGTCATGCCAAGGTGCGCCACGAGCGTCTCACCTGTGTCTAACGGCGCCAGCAGATATTTGGCCCGTCGCGTCAGGGCGCCGATCCGCGCGCCCTTCAGCCGGGCCGCGAAATCGTCGGGAAAGGGAAAGCGCAGGTCTGGACGGCGCTGCTCGACCGCGACGAGGCGCGCCCCATCAAGATGCGGCGCCAGCCCCCGCCGCACGGTCTCGACCTCTGGAAGTTCAGGCATCGCGATCTATGATACTATTCCGCGGCTAAATCCTAGAGATAGAGATTTAGAAGTGATGACCCCTTCCCCCTTGATGGGGGAAGGGAACGAAAATACGCAGCGGGACTGCAAGACCCTATGAGCGACGCCACGCCCCTGCCCTTCCACTCGCCCTACGCCCACGGCTTCGTGCGGCTAGCCGTTTGCGTGCCCCGCCTACGCCCGGCCGACCCCGTCTATAACACCGACGCCATGCTGGAGCTGCTGCACCAGGCCGACGCCGCATCGGCCGCCGTGGCGCTCTTTCCGGAGCTTGGGATCAGCGCCTACGCCATAGATGATCTCCTTCTGCAACAGACCCTGTTGGAGGCGGTGGAGCAGCAGATTGAGCGACTGGTCGAGGCGAGCGGCGCTTTACGCCCCGCCTTCGCCGTCGGCGCGCCGCTGGCCCATCGGGGCCGGCTGTATAACTGCGCCGTCGTCATCCAGGGCGGTGAGATTCTGGGCGTGGTCCCTAAGACCTACCTGCCCAACTACCGCGAATTCTATGAGCGCAGGTGGTTCGCCCCGGGCGCCGAGGTGATCGACGAAACGATCATGATCGCTGGGCGCAGCGCGCCGTTCGGCGTCGATCTGCTGTTCGAGGCGCAAAGCGCGCCGTCAAACAAGGCGGCCTTCACCTTTCACGTGGAGATTTGCGAAGACGTCTGGACGCCCGTCCCGCCCTCAAGCCGCGGCGCTGCGGCGGGGGCGGAGCTGCTGTTGAACCTGTCGGCCAGCAACATCGTCATCGGCAAGGCGGAAACGCGGCGGCTGCTCTGCGCCTCCCAATCCGCGCGGTGCCTGGCGGCCTACGCCTATTCCGCCGCCGGCCCGGGCGAATCGACCACGGACTTGGCCTGGGACGGTCACGCCAGCATTTTTGAGCTGGGCGACCTCTTGGCCGAAACCCCGCGCTTCCAAAAGGGCGGCGGTCTGGTCCTCGCCGACATCGACATCGACCGCCTCCGCCAGGAACGGCTTCGAACAGGCAGCTTTGGCGACGCCGCCGCCCAGCTGGCGCCCACCGCGGCGCCGTTCCGCATCGCGACCTACGATTTCGCACCGCCAACCGGGCCGCTTGATCTCGCCCGCAGGATAGAGCGCTTTCCCTATGTTCCGTCCCACCCGGATCGGCTGAAGGCCGACTGCTATGAGGCCTGGAACATCCAGGTGCAGGGCCTGACCGAGCGGCTGCGGTCCACGGGCCTGCAAAAGCTGGTGATCGGCGTCTCCGGCGGCCTGGATTCGACCCAGGCGCTGGTCGTCTGCGTCAAGGCCATGGACCTGCTAGGCCTGCCGAGGCGCCATGTGCTGGCCTATACCCTGCCGGGCTTCGCCACGTCTGACGCCACCAAGGCCAACGCCTGGACGCTGATGCGGGCGCTGGGCGTAGAGGCGCGCGAGATCGACATCCGCCCCGCCGCCCGCCAGCTTTTGAGCGACCTCGATCACCCGTTCGCACACGGCGAGCCCGTCTATGACGTGACGTTTGAGAACGTGCAGGCGGGCCTTCGCACCGACTATCTGTTTCGTCTCGCCAATCAGAACAGGGCGCTGGTCGTGGGCACCGGAGACCTGTCGGAGCTGGCGCTCGGCTGGTGCACCTATGGTGTCGGCGACCAGATGAGCCACTACAATCCCAACGGCTCGGTCTCCAAAACGCTGATTCAGCACCTGATCCGCTTCGCCGCCAACTCCGGCGAGTTTGATGCTGAGATCGCAGAGGTGCTGCACGCGATCCTGGCCACCGAAATCTCCCCCGAACTCGTCCCCGCCGACGCCGCGACGGGCCAGACCCAGGCGACGCAGGCCTTCGTCGGCCCCTATGAGCTGCAGGACTTCAACCTCTATTACCTGACGCGCTACGGCTTCAAACCGTCCAAGATCGCCTATCTGTCCTGGTGCGCCTGGCGCGACGCGGGCCTCGGCGACTTCCCCGCCGACACGGCGGACAGCGACCGACGCGCCTATGATCTGCCGACGATCAAGCGGTGGCTACGCCTGTTCCTCACACGCTTCTTCGCCAACCAGTTCAAGCGCACAGCGATGCCGAATGGACCAAAGCTGTCCTCCGGCGGCTCACTGTCGCCGCGGGGAGATTGGCGCATGCCGTCCGATGCATCGGCGGCGGCGTGGCTGGAGGAGCTGGAGGCGAATGCGCCGGGGTGAAGTGGGCTTTGCTGAGACGTTCTGCGTGCTGCCCGGAGAGGACTGCGAATGAGTTCAGCGTTCGGCTTTGCCTTAAATAAAGCCTTTTACCGCCTGCGCTTATGCTCACGATAAGCGGCGTACTTGACCGCAAACCCTGTAATGTTGCCAGCCACAAAAACGACGACCGCTAGGATCGCGCCGAGCTGAAGTAGCGGTTCTCCATCCAAAACGTGCAAAAAGCTCATCGTTCAGCCTCCATCTGCCAATATATGCCGACACTGACCAGAAACAAGCCAACAAGAAGGGCGACGCACTGCGGAGCGCCCACTCTCGAAAGATCGAGAAAAAACACATGATTGTCCGTGAGATGAATCGACGATAGACCCGCAAATCCAATGATCGCTTTCCCTGCGGCATCAAAGGTTTCGCCGATCTTAGTCATCAGCTTTTTCATTCGCGGTGAGTAATACTTCCCAGGCTCTGGCGCCTCATCCATCGCCACACCCACCCTACAACAACGCCCCGCGCCCGCTGGCCACCTCAGCGTAGCGGTTGACGCGCACGGCTTCGACGAGGCCGAAGCCGATCATGACGGTCAGCATCTCGGTGCCCCCGTAGGACATCAGCGGCATGGGCACGCCCACCGCCGGCAACATGCCCATGACCATGGCGGCGTTGACCAGGACGTAGAAGGCGAAGGCGGCCGTCACGCCAGACGCTGCGAGGCGGCCGAAATGGCTGTGGCTCAGCGAGGCGATGCGCAGCGCGATCAGGATCGCGCCGCCGTACAGCAGCAGCACCGAGACGCAGCCCACGAACCCGAACTGCTCGGCGAAGCTGGCGAAGATGAAGTCCGTCTCCTTCTCGGGCAGGAAGTTCAGCTGGCTCTGGGTGCCAAGGCCAAATCCCTTGCCGAGCAGGCCGCCTGAGCCCAGCGCGATCTTGGATTGCAGGATGTGATAGCCGTGGCCCGAGGGGTCGGCCTCCGGGTTCAGGAAGGTGGCGATGCGGTCAAGCTGATAGCCTTTCAGCACGAACTTGATCGCTACCGGCACGGCGGCGACCGCCGCGACGAGGGCGCCGACGATCACCTTCCAGCTCAGGCCCGCCATCATCATCATGGCGGCGCCGGTGAAACCGACCAGAAGGGCTGTGCCGAGGTCCGGCTGTTTGGCGATCAGCCCCATGGGCGCGGCGATCAGGGCTACGGGGATCAGGAGCTTCCAGGACCAGCGCGCGTCCTGGGCCGACAGGCCGTGGTAGAACCGCGCCAGGGACAGCACGAGCGCGACGTTCATGAACTCCGACGGCTGCACCCCAAAAATCCACCGCCCCCCACCGTGGGAGGCGTGGCCCTTCACCAGCACCACCATCAAGAGCAGGAGCGAGGCCGCATACGAGGGGTAGGCGACTGCCGACCAGAGGCGCAGAGGAACCATGGTCAGGACCAGCATCAAGACGATGCAGCCCATGAACCGCACGCCATGCTTGGCGGCCCAGGGCGACCACGACAGGGGTGCGACCGAATAGAGCATCATGGCGCCCACCGCGCCGATGAGGCACAGGATCAGCACCAGGCCCCAATCGATCTCCTTGATCTTGGACGACAGCCGCTCGCGCTCGCCGGGACGCGTCAGGGCGCTGGCGGTCACGTCGCGGCCCCTGTGTTGACGTCGGGATCGGACGGAGCGGGGTCTGACCCATCAGCAGCCGGCGGAGCAGCCTGCGGCGGCGTCTCGTTAGGCGCCTGTTCGAAGCGCTTGCGCACCTCCGGGTCCTTCAGAAGCGCGACCTTCATGATCTCGCGCGCAATCGGCGCCGAGGCTTCAGCGCCCCAGCCGCCGTGCTCGACCAGCACACTAACGGCATAGCGCGGCTCATCCGCAGGGGCATAGGCGATGAACCAGGCATGGTCGCGCAGGTCCCACTGTCCCTGGGCGCCATGAGCGCCATGACCACCACCCGTATAGTTATGCCCTTGAGCCGTTCCGCTCTTACCGGCCATCAGAATTGAACCAAGATTCAGCTTGCCGACGCCGTGCGCGTAGCCTGTTCCCCCAGGCTCGTTGATGACGCTCGTCAGAGCCGACCTCAGAAACGCCATGTGCTCCGGTTGTACGGGCAAGGTCGGCGGTTCGGCGGCGGGGGCCTGAGTCTGATCCCCGACGGCGCTAATCAGGCGAGGTGTAATGGCTTTCGAGCCGTTCGCGATCCGGGCGCACATAACCGCCAGTTGCAAGGCGTTCACGCTGTTATAGCTCTGCCCAATCCCCATACTGGGCGTTTCACCCGGATGCCAAACGGGATCATGGGGAAAGTGCGTTCGTTTGTATTCGGTGTCGGGCACGATTCCAGGCTTCTGCCCGGGAATACCTATGTCGAACAGCGATCCAAGCCCGAAGCTTCGAGCCATGGCCGCCATACGGTCTGGCCCAATTGCCAGTGCGCACTGGTAGAAGTAGATATCACACGACGTCTTTACCGCTCCACGCAGGTCCTGAGCGCCGTGAGACTCAGCGCAATGCCAAAGTCGGCCGCCCCAGAACCAAACCTTGTTGCAGACGTGGACGGTCTTCGGATCATAGCCATGTTCAAGGGCCGCCAACGTGACCATGGTCTTGAAGGTCGAGCCCGGCGCATAGGTGGCCGTCAGCGCCTTGTTGAACAAAGGCTTGTGATCGTAGGTCGCCAGCGCCTGATATTCTGACGGCGGGACGCCCTTGACGAACTGGTTG
>Ga0116229_10006975_pt1 | contig 18026 bp, 17 predicted proteins | sample S1TSphgellanicum_3_FD_87313 | JGI IMG/M metagenome (GOLD analysis project Ga0116229, IMG submission 87313) | Host-associated microbial communities from peat moss isolated from Minnesota, USA - S1T2_Fc - Sphagnum magellanicum MG | ecosystem: Host-associated > Plants > Peat moss > Unclassified... | reverse complement strand
TTTCTGGATTTTGACGCTGAAAGAGAACAAGAATGGAGTCCGTACGTGATAGAATGATCTCGTAGTTGCACCGAGTTCGTTACCGAATTTCGAAGAGGAGGTCGAAGGCAGTGAGTGTCTTGATCGGCGGCAAGGTCAGTCACGTACGTGGTGCCGGGTTCTTTTGGCGAAATTATTATGTATTGTCTGACGGCTTGAGTTCTCGTTGTGGCAATCTTGGAGCCGGCCGGCGGGGAGTTGATTCTTGATTTGCTCATCTGCTGGAGTTGCTAAGATGTTCGAAGGTACGGCAAAGATAGGAGAGACAGACATGCCAGAGAAGATGCAGGAACACGCAATGCGCTGTGCCTTGGACGCTCTGGATCTGCACGAAATCAGCGACTGTAAGGAGATTGCCTGCTACGTCAAGACGGTACGAGTACTCGCACTTTGTGGCTCGCTCTCTAGCTACTAAGCTTTTGACGTTTTCTTCACTCTTTCCATTTGAAAAGCACTGAACGAAGTAAAGAAATAAGGAAGAACGCAAATTCAGTAGGAAAGAGAAAAAGAGCGTTCAGAGCAGCCATTGAACTGGAAAATGTCTTCTGAGAAGACGAGAGAGAGAGAGAGAGAGAGAGAGAGAGAGAGAGAGCATCACTCGGATGCTTTCTAGATACATACAGTGTGCGTAGTTTCACAAGGGGAAGCGGGAGAGTTGGAGATAATGCAAAGATAGAAACAACAATGCTGCTATGCCACTATTGCTGTCTCCAGAAAACCAGGAAAAATCTTGGTTTGCAGTTTTGCAAATTGCGAGAAATACATCCTTCTTTTCCTTTCTCACGAGGCTTTAGCTACATTCTTTGTTTTCAAGTAATAACATAGAGAGAGAGAGATCCCGGCACGACAGATTTTGCAACTACAAACTTGCACTCTAGAACACAAACATTTCCTGTTGGAAACAAATAAGGAAGTGTGTAGCTCTTCCATTTGGAAATCACTTTCCACAATGGCGACTCAAGTAGATCACTTCATTTCTTTCCCGCTTCAAATGAGACCATCATCAGAAGCAAAGCTTTACAGACTACCATCAACTTCCTCAATGCTGCCGATTTGCAACAAGAAATGTTGCAGATTTCCAATGATGTGTGACTGGTATACAGGGATACATCAATTCTGGAAAAACCCTTGTCAATGTTTTCATGGGAGGGTGTGAGTAACATGGTTTTGATGGCAACAGCTTTCTTTTTGTGGTGAATGTTTAATGCAGCAATTCGACAACACGTATGGACCTGGATGGCAATGCGTGGCAGGGACCAGTTTTGGCTCAGGCATTACTCACTTATTTGGATGCTTCATCCACTTCTGTGTGGGACCACTTGCCATCATGCTCTTCAGAGGAGCTTCATAAGAACCTAAAAGCACTTCTGTTGCAAATGAGAAACCGACTGTGCATGAGGTGAGTTTAAAAGTTCAACAAGCTTTCTTCCTGCTCATGGCATGCTTGCTGTATAATCAGCTCTTGATTCTTCTTCTCTTTTTTCGTTATGGAAGCAACAGTTTTACCAGTTTTCTCTGTCTCAGTCTTTGCTTGTAACAACAGGCACAAAATACACAAATCCTTTTTCATTCCAAAGAAAAATCTAAGTATCATTAGTTGCCATCAGGAGATTTCATTTTGTTTAACTGTTCATTTCTCTTTTCAGTTCTTCAATTCTGTGTGAGGTGGTGAGAAGATCTAGAGGATCCAGTTAATGGCAAGTTCCTCCACCTGGTATACTGAGGATGATCTTGACAGAACCCAGATTCGTTTTGCTATAAACTTCAGGTTGGTGTCCTGTAGGCCGCTAAACCACCCATGATTTATAATAGATGACCTTGCAAGCTTAAGGCTCAACTGGGAGGATCCAGTACTAAGCTCTGCCCAATACTTGTGTTTGTTTTCCTTGATTTAAGCAATACATTATTCATGCCATGATGTGGGCAATCTGGGAGGCTGAAATTGGTCTATTTTGGAGTTTTGAAAGTAAGGTCCCTGGGTACTCTGTTTCAGTTTCTGTCAAATGAGAAAGGGACATAATTTCTATGTCTGACTGAAAAGCTCATCATGCAATCAATTGACCAAACATTATGTTTCACTCAGGCAAACATTATGCACATGGTGCAAACTTGTAGTATGTTTGTACTTCGTCAGCAATTGTTTTTGTAGTATTCTGTAACATAGGTGACTCTTTGGTGGACAGAAGTAGATAGTTAAGCAATACCACTCATGGCAAACACAGAGCCCATAATCTATAGTCCCTTTATACGTATGATTTCTCAAAACAGAATGTGTAGCTTGTGAACACATTCTCCACAGACATGCAGACTTAAAAGTTCAATTATGCTTTTTGGAATTGCAATGTGGAGTGGGAGTGTTGCTGCATCCATTCCATGTGTTTTCAACTGAGCAATTCCTCCCTCAACAATTAATCACAAAACCAGCACTGGCTGTCAATGTTGAATATGTGGTACAGAACATGGAAACTATGTTTCGGCAGGTCAATATCAATGTCATGGGTGGCTGTGTGTAAGCAGTTCTGCTACAAAAGTGCAAGGCTGCTGCTGACGACAGGAACAGCAAAAGAGGAGTGTCAAGAACTCTGGTACCTCAAAACCACTCTTCCCCTCCCCACCTCCTCCACCAAATTCAATTGTCTCAACAAACAGAACATGTCAGCAAAACTCATAAAAACTGGCTATCAACTATGGAAAATTTGGCAGTATTGGAAATACTAGGGTCACAACTAGAATACTAGGATTCATACTGAAATACATATCATATTAGTAACTGCAAAATCCTGCTGTCACTGAGAAAAGATCCAAGAGAAAATTTATAGCTTGTTCCTGCAAGTTCCATGAATCCACAGCCCTGCAGATAGAGGTGAGCATTGCTTATAACACTATATGCAGAATCCTTGACAAGGCATGGGGAAAGAACCCATGCAGCACTTTATGTCATGGATATTCATAATCCCAGACAGGACACTTCATACTCATGATACAAAGTCCCTTGGCTTCCACAAAATTCACTTGAAAAATTCCCTGGAAGCTGGAACACTCTGCTAAAACCTCCTTGGTCTGACAGTGACTACTCTCTTGGATCTCATATAGATCCAATCCCAGAGATGTACCCTCTAGTGTTTACAGTTGCAACAAGACCAGGGCATGTAATCAGGCACTGCTAGTGCTATGTCCACTTCCAACCATCGTACAGATGGTGATGAGATCCTCTACAACCAAGAGGATGTGTCAGGTTCACCCTAACATTATCATGAGTGTGTACAGTGATTCCATGTGATGGATGTGAGAGGTTCTCATGTCACCCGCCACTGAGAGATGCAAACAAGGGTGAGCGACCTGAAGGAAGCAGCACATCACGATATGCATCATACTCCACCTCACTTGTTCCTGTGAATTCAGAGACCTGTATGGCACACTCTCTTTCATCAGGATTCCATCATTTGTTCTTCTGTCATTTTCAGCCTTCCCAAACCAGTATACTCTAATAAGAGTCTTTCCTGCAACTTACAAACTCTTTCCCACAATTTTTCTGTATTCACCAGTCTGAACTAATGCTTATATGATTGGGTCACTGGCATGGGTCACCAGGGCTACAGAATTTCAAGGTTGTATGATTGGGTCACTGGCACAAGTCAGTAAGGCTACAGAATTTCAAGGAAGAACCACAATATCCTCTATTAGGCCCTTAGCCTCATTCAGCTTGATCATAAAATGGGCATTGTTGTGATTTAAAACCTAGAAAAAACACCTGCAATGCAACCACCTCAACCTCATGAAGGATGCATAATTCAAGGATAAAGAAAATGATGCATTGTAATACCTTACGCATAATGGCTCGGTTGTTTGACAATACAATTCCAGGTAAACGTTGCACAGAAAGGGCATCTAATAACAGCAAGGTCACCAGGCGCCATTGTTTTACTCCAAACGGTGGCAAGGCCTCATAAAAGCTCATTGTGTTTATCACCCGACCCTGCAGCATTTTAATGAGAAACAAAAACAAAAGTGCAAATCACATGATTTAATATCCAGCCCGTGAAAGCTCTGACTTAAGAAAATGTAGTTGGTAAGTATCATAGGCCTTAAAAAAACTGCAGATTTTTTTACCTGTGTAGGGATCCCTCAGCAACATGAAATAGTTCAATTCCAAGTTTGTTCCAAAACTTTAATCACCCCATGATCAGGCTAGAAAAGCATTTTAGATTTACAGGAAATGGGAATATTTTACCAGAGCTCGTTCAATTGTTGATGTTGGAGTTGAGAGGTGAAACTCATGAACCACTTCTGGAAGCACCCGTGAAAGACAGACAGAAAACGAGCGCAAAATTTCAACAGAGACAGCATCGCCGGCCATGGTTTGCCGGCTATACTCCCTACCACCAACTGACAAGAATTTGTCCTCTTCATGAGATTCTTTACCATATATGTGAGCTATTGTCCTTGCTGATATCCACCCCTCAAAGGCCATGTATATTGTCCCAAACATTGATACCTAGCAAATTTTCCACAATAAATCCACTTTAGAGAAAGTAAATCAACCAAAAATTGCCCATCACTACAGCACAATCAATGTCCCTCCTACAGTGATGGCTGAGATTCAAATATAAACCACATAAGCACACTGTTGCAGTTAATCACACCATTTGGTGTGATCAATGTCAGAGGCACCGTCAGCTACCTACATTCAGGAACCAATTTCATTACTACCAGTTATATGAACTGTAACAGAATGAGGAGTTTGGATATGCCAGTGAGGAGATAGACAGGCTTGAAAATAAGCAGAGTACAACTTCATGACAAACCAAGAGGAAATGCCAACCTCAGCTTTGAATCCTGTTGGTGGAGGGTGGAACTGAACGTTGCGAGCACCTAAATATCCATCTTCATCATCCTCATCCTCATCTTCAAAGTCATCAGGCCTCACCTGTCGCCATCTCATCTCACCTTGTTCTCTCAGTGTTTTCTGAATAAGATCATCATCTTCTTCTTCCTCTGTCTCATCCTCATCTGCATCTTGGGCCAAATGAAAACTTTCTTTACACTCCGTCACTTCTGCTGCCACACTCGCATTGTGGGTGGCAGATAAAATTGAGAGCCCTGCTCTTGCCACTGCAAAGAGCAAACCAACTGGGTTGAAAGAAACTCAGCAAACCCAAGACAGCATTTTATGCAGGACCAAAAGCTGCTACCAAAAGCTCTCCAAAAGAACAATACATGATTTTTGCAAGTGTATTGGCAGAAACATTTGTATGTGAATTGAATGCAAATGTTAGTAAAATGCTTAAGAAAGCACAGAATGGTGAACAAATCTGAAGATGATCATACCAGCTTCATTACCATCAAGCTCCCCTGTGGCTGCAGCTGTGGCTGCTTGAGTCAAAGCTGCAGCTACAGCTTCTGCTGATGCTAATCTTGCTTCTCTTGCACTCTTTAGACTTGACTGGAGGGAGTTTAATCTCTCCTGCTTTCCACCTTCATTTCCCAGGTTGGTGTTGTTGTCCATTGAGACAGATACATCTTTCATAGTCTGCACAAAGTGAAGCAATATAGTCAGCTAAAAAACATACAGTCAAATCTTCAAAAGCCACTCTGGTCTGGAATTAGGGCATCGACAAACTTAAACCACAAGCAGAATGTCTCAGCAGACAAAGGCCCAAGTTCCAATAACCTGGAACCAGAAATGACTAAATGATTCTGCAGTGTATGAAGTGCAAGGTGATTCCACTCTGCCATCTTAAATTGAATACGAACCTAGTCAAAAGAGAGAGATTTTAGCACCCAGAAAGCTACAAGGGTTGTGGAGGAGGTTTGATCATTACCAGGTCAGACAGAGAATCCAAAATTGTGTTTATACTGCTGCTGTTCCCACTCTCTGAAACTCCAGGGCTGCAAGAGATTTCCTTAATTGAACCACCTTTTTCATCCACCCAAGAGACACTCCGACCATGCTTTTGCCTTGCTCTCTGTTTCTTCAAAGCTGACTTCAAATTCATGGTTCCCTTTTCCACATCTGTACACCAGAAGGTGGTCAGGCTGTACTCAACTGAGCTTATAGATTAGATGCCCAGAGCATGAAGGTGAGGAGGAGACCCAACAACTATAACAAATTGAAAATAAAGACAGGTGTCCAGATAATCAACATGGTCACAAGCTTGAGCAGAAGTGGGCACTTCAACAAGTGGGTTTCTATGCACATAAAGAAATATGAAAAAATTGACGAACATATGCCCTAACCAATGGAAATAGCCTGTTACCAATATCTTTGTAAGTACTATGACTTCTCTGTACTTATGATTTCCATCAATCTAATAGAGTTGCGAGATGACCTGATGCTCAGGTTATAAACTCAGATCTGACAACATGCCAGTAACAGGAAAGAAGAGGAAACCCAACATTAAAGTGCAGACAAAACAAAAACAGAACCAAAACTGATGAGTGATTTGAACAGCAGTGACAGTGACATGCATGCTCAGAGACCTTCAGCAGCAACACAGATGGTAGTTACTAGTGACCAGCTACCATACAATATAGCCTGTTACTAACTATAAATGCCTGCAATAGACTGCAATTATTGACAGTTTCTCTGGAGAAGACTTCAACAGATTTCAGTTCTGCAGACAAACCCTAAACTACCATATGGATCTGAAACAGGACTCTACAAAACTTACAATCAGGCAGGTGATAACTTCTGTTGCATGGTGAACAGCATTCTTGACTGTGCTCAGAGAGCATATAAACTTCACTATTGGACCTCAAACCATCTACTTGATTAAAAGTTTGGAATGCCTTAAGGTTCCAGTTAGTTTACCTGTATTCAGAGAGATGTCAGTTGCTAACGCATCACATTCTGTACTTTGAAGATCAGCCTTTCCAGCACACTCCTTGCTTGTAGATGTTTGCAAGCTGCTCTTAGAGCTCTCAACAAACTTATTCCTACCCCTTGAATGGCTGTTTAATTCCTCTGAGGCCAAAATCATTTTTTCTGAAGAGTCCACTAGACTACTGGCAGTTCCTGTATCTGTGCTCCCTTTCAGCAAATGAGCTATAGAATCTGCAATGTGTGAATTATCTCCATTCTCCTCATTGGCAAAAAACTGAACCCCATACTCCAACATTTCTGCCTCCTTATTTGAGCTGCTTATGGAAGTTTCAACTAATTCAGGCAATGCATTTGGATCATTCTTCCCCTCACTGGAAACTCTGACTACAGCCTTCACTTGAGGAACTTGACCATATGATCTTTTGGGTATGTAGCCTTCAACAGCATTTGAGGGACCCACATAGTTGAAATTTGCTGGAATTTCTTGTTCAAGCAAACGCTCCTTGATGACCAAATCTGTTTGCTTAGCATCCCTTCTTTCATCTCCCAAGTTTGAAACATCAATGGCACCTTTGATATCTTTTACAGCCTTGGGTACCTGTGTGCTAGAAGAGCTTGCAGATGCACTGCAATATGTACATGATTCATTTCCCACATTTGAAACATCAATGGCACCTTTGATATCTTTTATAGCCTTGGGTACCTGTGCACTAGAAGAGCTTGCAGATTCACTGCCATATTGATCAGGTTCATTGTGGCTCACTTTTCCAGACGGATCTGCTCCTGAAACTTTTGATGTGGCTAACTTGGATTTGGAAGGCTTTGAGCCCCTCACAGCAGTGATAATCTCAGGCACACTTTTGCCAAGTTTCACAGCATCCCGATCATTGACTAATGAGCTAGCAAATTCTTTGCTAGAAATAAGGCACGTCACATGGCAAAACTGACTGGACTCTTGAATATCATACACTTTCTTAGCTGAAAGTGAGATCCGGTACCGCCCTTTTCGAGTATTTTCAGCCGAGAGGTGGTTGTTGCATAGTGCATACCCACAAAGCTTTGAAATGCTCCTCTCTGTGACAACATCAGCATACTCAGACTTCGTCAGGAGCTTCCCAGCTGCCCGTAGCTGTGAGTATTCTTGGATCCCATCGAGGAGAAGTAATTGCACCTCCAGCACTGCCTTCTTAACCACCCGCAATGTTCGTGAATAATGTTGTGCCTTGACTTCAACCTCATTTGAGGACTGCTCATGCTTCTCTTGCACTGCTCTGCTTGTGTCACCTTCTGGATGCATCGATTCCCCAGCCCCTAACCCCTGCCAAACCAGCAACTGGCAACATAAGTCCCCATGAAGAGCTCAAAGAAATGAGGCACAAACAAAACAAATTCTTGCTTGTCTGAGCTTGATGCAAATAACAACTGAGAAGATAAAATGCTTGAAAATCTGGAGTGAGACATTGATGTGCTAGCAGACGCACAAACACAGAAGACACATAGAGAGAGAGAGAGAGAGAGAGTGTGTGTGTGTGTGCTATCGTACATGGTTTCTGGGAACCTTCTTTCTGGTCTTCACCGGTTTCCTTTTGGCTGCAAGAAGTCTCTTTGCAGCATTTCCTTGCACCTGTCCTTGCACACAGGTCGAAGTTTTCTCACCTTCTTCACCAAGAGTGAGTTGAGATCCATCATCGCCGGGAGTGATTGGTGATGTGCAAGGACAAGCTCTCTCACCGGATCTCTCTTCTTCGGGAGCAGCTGTGGTCACGTGTGCAGCTTTCATATTGTGAGGGGCAGAAATCATCACATCTTTCAGCAAAAAAAATACAAAAACACAAAAACAAAAAGAAGACAATCTTCACTTCACAAATGCAGGAGTAGAAGAGAAACTTGCAAGAAGAAAGAAAGCACTTTCCCTGTGGCCCTGAAGAAGAAAACCACACCTGCGTTTGGATTGCCGTATGAGAGAAGAGGCACAAAAGATGGCATGCTCTCTCTCTCTCTCTCTCTCAGTCATAAACTATCACCGACTCTTCTTCTTCTTCGACACAAGAACAGAGCCCTCCTCTTCCTTCCCCTCTTCTTCTTCTTCTTCTTCTTCCTTCGTTCCAGAACACGAGCTAATGGTCACGCATAAAAAGAGACACCGAAATCGAACTTCTGTGTTCTCGAACAATTCAAATATAAAACAAGAACTGTTCCCACAACGGAGCAAGTCTGTCCAGAAAAAAGTGGTATCTCCTCTTTCAGAACGCCTGCGACAAGGGAAGCCGATCCAAAATGGAAGCGGTAACTCCTCTTTCAGACTCCTGCGACAAGGGAAGCCGATCCAGAAAATAAGCTTCTCTTTCAGAACTCTTGCGACAACGGAGCAAGTCGGTCGAGAGCAGAAGACGGATCTCTTTCAGAAACCTTGCGACAACGGAAATCGGTCCAGACAAGAAGCATCTCTTGCACAATTCTTGCGACAACGAAGCAACTCGGTCCAGTAAAGAAGCATAATCTCTTTCAAAACTCTTGCGACAACGGAAGTCGGTGCAGAGAAGAAGATGAAGTACCTGTCTCTTTGAAGATCGTATCACCGTTTGTTCTTGCTCCAACCTCGAGTCTGTCCGACAGCAAAAGATCAAGCCATCATAATAGACGCCACTGCAACAAGATGCATACCGATGATGTATTGTGCGAACAACACCACGGCGAGGAAGATTCCACACTCCCTCCCTATTTTCCTCGATACCTATCGAAGAAGAAGAGGTTTCCACGGTCAATCAGTCAGTAAGTTAGCGGATGTATTCCCAGCTCTGCTGCTGCCAGTCACGGATCTTGCAGAAAGCTGATCTTCCTTCCTTCACTGCCGCGAATTGAGAAACTCCTTAAGAAGATGTCGGTGTCGTCGTCTTCACCGATCGCTTCGCTTGTGGAAACTGCGGAGGAAACATGCGAAGAAGATGTGGGAAAGAAGTCACACAAAAAGTCGAGGTTCCGTCTCTCTCTCTCTCCCCCTCTAAACCTAAACCTAGAACCCTCTTCACCGTGCGACTGTGCACGCAGTAGTGTTGTATGTGTTTTTGTGCGTAGAGATTTGTGTTTCTCGTCGAGAAGAGATCGGCAGTTTTCTTACGTACCTTGGCACTGCAGAAGAGATGTCGAGATCGGTCGCCATCGCGCGTCTCGTTGGAAGATCGTCACGTCGATCCTCTGCTGCCACTGTTGCATCATCGTCTCCTCCTCTCTCATCATCAATCGATGCCGGAGAAGCGTGGTGCGGCCGGCGGATGCTGCATTCTCGCGCCTTCAGCAGCGATCAACAGGCCGCCGCAGCAAAATGGACGCAGGTTTTATTTCTTTTCCTTCTTTCTTCTTCTTCTTCTTCTTCTTCTTCTTCTTGCCTCTGCAGCTGCTTCGGGATCTTTTTCTTCTGCTTCAAAATGCGTTTTCTCGCTCGTCTTCTCGCATGGCAGCATGTATTACCTACGTCTTTAACAGCCTGCCTGCAACAGGGATTTTGTGGAAGCATTCTGACTCCCAGACATGTCTTGAGAGGATTGCATACAGCAATCTTTCGGTCAAGGGATATGGAATCTCTAGGGCATGGATTTCTTTCTATTTTGTGCAAGTTCAAACATTTCTCTTGTGTTCTGCTGTATGAGGGGGAGAACAGGAGGCTAAGGCTTCTTCAAGCGGTGGTGCAGCAGCAGGAGGAAGAGAGCAGTCTTCTTCATCAGCTCAGACAGCAGCAGAGTCATTCGCAGCAGCTGCAGCAAAGACGGTTTATGCTACTGTTAGTCAAGGGTTTCAGACTGCTACAGCTTCTGCGGAATCCGCTTTTCACAAAGTGAGGGAGACAAAGTTTGTAGACTCCATGAAGACCAGTTACTCATTTCTAAGGGAAGAATTGAGCAACACTGCACCAAGGAGGAGAAGAACCAGAGCTGCTGCTGCTGCAGGACCACCACCAGCTGAGAATACACAGGTGACTGCTGTTGTACCTGTTGTGAAGAAGACAACCAGATGGGAAAAACAGTGGGAGTCTTTGAAAGAAAAGGTCTGAAGAAAAACTCTGAATCACTACTCTACCCATCTCTATTTTGTTTCCTCTCTTGCTTTCTTTTGTGGCAATCCATGAAGAAAAACTGGAATCAATACCCTACCCATCTCCATTTTCTTTCCTCTCTTGCTTTCTTTTGTGGTTATCTGTGCTTGATGTTGTCATGTTTTACTTCAATCTCTCTAATGATGTTTGCACCATGCTGCATCATGTAGAAAAATGATCCACTCTTTTGTTGATTGAAGCTCAGTGTTCTAGTTTGTTTGGAGTCCATCTACTTGCTACTACTTGAGACTTCTGTCCATGCTTGTGAAGAAGGCTAATAGCAGTGTCTTTGGGTTTGCAGGCACGGGCACATCCAGCATTTAGACAACTCAGAACTGTGAAGGAGCACCCAGTGGTCACAAAAGGACAAGAAGTAAGCTTCAGATTGCTCTGATTTCTTCTGCACTTCTTCTTATGAATGAGCCTGATTTCATGTCCTGTTGAATAAATTGACCTATATTTCATCTGCAACATCCGAGGAGCTTCTGCTTCTGTATTGAAGGTTCGCAGTGTTCTTTGGTGTGGCTGGCAGCTTGCAGAGGATTTGCGGGAAAGATGGGAGACCAGTGACAGTCCTGTTGTGCACAAAATTCAAGAGTACGTTTTACCATTTGTCTTTGTTGGAGAGTCTGGGACTAGTTTGTTGTAATGTTGCATATCAGTGTACATTAGAAAAGCAGTTCCATACATTTGAGTGTGACATGGCAATCTTTCTGGTTCTTGAAAGTTTGGTGGGTTACAAGATCCTCTGGTTTAAACTTTTCCTTCATTCTATTTTCTTCACCACTTCAAGTCAAATGTTTTCCTGTCTGATTGTTTGGATTCAGTTTGGCCCAATGTTTGTTGTTTGCTCTGCTAAGCGTGTTGTCATCTCATTTTTTGCAGCCTAAATGAGTCAATTTTTGGTGAGACGGCCACTGCTGTGGCCATGCGGGAGATTCGACAACATGATCCGTGAGTTCATTTTCGATTTTCTAATGGATTGTGCTTTATGGATCGAGGTGGACCTTTCTGTCATCACAAAGCTGATTCCTGTTGAATTAGTACTGTGGTCATCCATTTACACTGTCTGTGTCCTGTTGAATTAGTACTGTGGTCATGCATTTACACTGTCTCTGTGTCTTGCACCATCTCCAACACTGCCTGACTAATGTATACAGAATGATTTTCACACTGTATCCAGTCCTCAATGCCTGAGTCTGGTACTAATTACATGTCTTTAGTTGAGTGGAAACTTTGTGATGTGAGGTCTGGTGACTGAGTGCTACTGCCAAAGTAGTCTACACCCAACAGCTCATTGGCAGGATGCTTGCTAAGTTGGTTTTAGTCTAATGACATTGCTAGCTTGGGTAAATCCTGCATAGATCAAATTCCTGGTATGCAACATCTGCAACCTGCAGTAGAAGAAATCGGTGCATCAAAAGTAGATAATGTTACTTACTCATCAGTCAGATGGGAAACCCTTGCTTGCCATTCTTTTATCCTTGTATCTGAGTCCTTCATTGGTTGTGGATATGGGTCAGGTCCTTTTCAATTACAGAGTTCATTTTGGAGGTGCAAGAAGATGTTAGGCCAGTCCTTCGAGCTTACCTTAAGGTAAATAATCTGCTGGATGTCAGTCCCTGGGGTCTGGCAGACTGCACACGATCATCCCATAGCTTTTGTATTCATGGATTCTCACTGCATGATGCAGCAAACCTGGACTTTGCTATCTGGTGCACATGGCCTAGTCACTGGTATTTTCTCATGTAGGTTGCATCAAGTTCCTGGTGTGCAGGGTTGCAGGTTTTCTTATTGGATGACATGTGAGCTTTAATGTTGATATTATGTGGCAGGGTGATTTGAATGTGTTGCGGGAAAGGTGTAGTAGGGAGGTAGTGGAACGTTGTCGGGCTGAGAGGCAAGCACTAGAGAGCCAAGGGATTTTCTTAGATAATAAGGTGAGACTCATACATGTCACAGGTTTTTGTCTGCATTCCTTTCACCATGGTTTCTATTCTCCTTGCATTGGATTCCACCATGAGGTTTTTACTGTGTTGTCTGCTGGAACAGATTTTGCACATTTCAGATGTTGAAGTCAAAGATACCAAACTGCTGGGCAATTCACCCATAATTATTGTTGCTGTGAGTACCTGTATCCAGCATTTGCCTGTTGCTGACTGTTTCTTTACTCTAAACACATTGGAGATGTAACTTAAGCACAATTGTTATGCTTCATCCATGCATGGGCTGGTGGTTGCAATATGGAATGCCAAGAGCATGAGATGTGGATTATTCAAAAATTTGATTTTGTCAGGAAGGGAAGCATTTGCATGAAATGTGATCAATGAGAGAAACACAAATTGTTAATGACAACCTTCTGAGACTGCAGATGGAAGTAGGTGTTCTTATGCTCACTAATAGAGTTCTAAAGAGTAACATGGCTATGTGAATGTTTTTGTTCTCTCTCAGTTTCAAACACAACAAATCTATTGTGCACGGGACAGAGATGGCAACATTACAGAAGGAGCTAAGGTGTGTATTTGACCGTTACTGTGACAGATTCTGCAAACTTTGTTAGGACCTTCATCTGCAGGTACAGTGCCAATTGTTGCTGTATCACATTTTGATGCTGTTCATCCTTTGTGGCAGGATGAAATTCACACTGTGCACTATGCATGGGCAATGCAACAAGTGATACCTGGAGAAATGCAAGAATTTGACATTCACAGGCGCTGGAAGCTAAGAGAGATGCAGCAATTAGGCATACAGGCTCTAATTTAGGCTTATAAGGTGCAAGTGGGCCCTCCTAATCCGGCTTGTGCATGCTTGCAGTTAGTATTGATTCATAGATTGAAATGAATCTACCCTGGCCCTTTCAAGGTGAACTGTAATTGTTTCACCTCATATAGATGCTTATTTTACTGGGTTTTATGAGGTCCAATCAAATTGGTTATTAGTTAGGTTCTTGGTTATTTTGGTCTAGGATTGGGATGCCTTTTAACCCTGTTGAGTTTGCCATTCTTTGGCCTGTCAAATGGTATGGCCCAAGTAATAGAAAACAGAAGAAACAATTGCTCAAATATCTCTGTGGGGGGTCTACTTAGACCTTCAACTCATTTGCAGATTGCAGCTAACAGAACTGGAAACATTGCCATCAACATGGCCTCAATTTTTAGTATGCGGTGCTTTGTAGTTAAATCTGATTTGGCTCTGGCGCATTGTTTCAGGTGCTCCAACTTGTTTTTTGTGTGTATGGGTTATGTATAAATTGCTTGTCCAGGTGGGACCACTTCTCGTCTCATCCTTGGATGCTGCAAAGGTGCCTTGAGGTACATACACTGTTCTCTCCTTTCATGGGGCAAAAGACTGTATGATGTTACTTCTTGATGCTGGCTGATGTTGAGAAATAGTGATAATGGCATCAGAAAGACTGGAATTCATTTGGTGACTCCATTTTCTATGCCTGAGCAGAATGGAGTTGTTGCATTCCTTGTGCTTTAGTGGTCAAATCTTATTGTTGTGATTGTTCTCTGTTAAAACAGATGTTGTGGTCTACGTTTTTTTCTGTGTGTCTGTCTTATTTATTCATTTTCTACCTCTTTTCTTTTTTGTGTTCTCTCCTTGTGTTGTTGTTTGTTACTGGCCAGTTTCATGGTGGAGTCTTCCCATTGCTTCCAGACGTGCAACAGAAACTCAGTACGCAGGTTAGTGGTTACACTGGCCTATACCCACTGTAGGGAACTGACGAAGTCAGTGGGGAAGTTGTGATAGAGAAGTCACGACCATACATGTTACTGCTGATGGTCCCTGAACAAGTGAGAGACTCTTCACTGTTGTTGATACTGCAAGCAAGTACCGCTCTTGTGGATTGAACTCCTGGACCTGGATCTTCAATTTGCAGGACTTACATTGTGAGCATACAAAAAGCAAGACTGAAACCTCCTTAAGAGAAGGTTTACAAGCTCCTGTTCCAAAAATGATTTCCAAAATCCAGAATCAAAAAATGAGGAATATTCTTCTCTACTCTTAGTTTTCTCTCCCATTGTTCTGCATGGTGTGTCTCCTCCACAAATAAGTCCTCTGAGATCTTTTTCTGGAAGCTTGATCCTGAAGCTTGGCTGTCAACTGTGCTTCCAACTGTATCTCCCACTGTGTCGAGGTATCCTTCATTCCCTTCTTCGTTTCCCTCAATTGTGCCAATGACTTATCTTTTTGGACTGCAGCAGCCTTCAGATTTGAGATTTGACTAACTAAACCCTTTCCCTCCTGTAAGCTTACAATACCCTTGCCCTGTTGCCACCATCCACAAACCCCATCATCAATAAGTGAAAGTTCATAGCATTGCCAAAGTTGCACATCATCTCAAATTTCAAATGCAGGGCATATCTTCTTGATGTCAACCAATTGATGCTATAGCATAAACAATCTTAAGCAAAGCCCAAATTCTATAAGGCTGATGATTCTGATGCCATTGTCCAAATCTGGAGCTACAATGCAGCACAGCCAGCTGGTTAGAGATGCATGCTGTGGTCGAGGTTGTAGCCAACAATGTGAACTCCTCAATGGTATCATGATTGCAGTCTACATGTCAAGCAAGTAACTCTAATCATCCTTAACAATAAGGGGGCTTCCACCATTGCCAGATTCCTGTGCATCAGACAACAATGTGATGACTATAACTTCAATTTTCTTCTGAGGGTGGTACTACCCAAGTAGGCATAATACAAACTTTTCCTTTTTATGACATGATGTTTGGAATTTGAGCTCCAAGTTTCTACTCCCCTTCTCACTAGCTATTAGTAAGACAACAATTGAATTTCATTATAACTTAGGTTTCTAATGTTAGAGTGAGTTTAGTATTTCAAATTTCAAATTTAGTTAGGGTTACTACTAGGCCTTGTTGCCTTCCTTGAGACCAAATTAGATCCAATATTTGCTTCATTCCCAAAACTTAGATCCTTCTTATATGAAATTTGATTCCTTTCAGGACCAACTTATACCAATGTTGGGTGATTCTCACTTTTTTTTAAAATAATAATTAGGGTCAATTCTTACAAATTTTTAGGTGAACTAACTCAGTTCTTGATTTTTTACTTTTTATTTTTAAAATTTGTATACCCATCCATGGGTTTAAATTTTTTATTAATTAAATAAAATAATGATTTTCAATTACAATGGTTCTCATCAATTAGAGAACAATTGGGTATCAGACCCAATTCTCAATTGAAGTCAAAACCCACAAACTTCAAGAGTCCGAGGAATGTTTCCACCATTAGACCACAACACTACACTTGTGGGAAGTTGAAGATGTTTGTTAGTTATTCATACATAACAATAGTGAACTACTACCATGTATACATTAAATAGCAAATTTCTACAAGACCTTCTTAAAAATATATCTTGTGGTTTAATGGATAAGGATAGTACCTCCTCAAAGGATCATGGAATCAAGCCCCAATTGGGAAGTGTCTTTTAATAATGGCATTGGGTTATAAAGCCTCTAGGTTGAAAACCAAACCTAATCCATAACAATTTTAACCCTTGAGTATTAGAGATAGGATGAAAAATACCATGGGCGTTTCTAAGGTGGTTGATTCCCACATCCAAGTGAATTGGATGGTTATCGCTTAAGGTTTTAACCATTGGGATTCATGTGTAATACATACTAGGTCTTTTTCCATTCTTTCATAATATTAAAATACAACAACACACTTGCTTTCCAATAGAACATCTAATGGACATCATCTAGACATGGCAAAGGGGAATGGGGGCACCCAAATAATCCTATCTTCTATAAACCATTGGCTTTCTTATCCTTCCCTTCAAATTATGACAATGGAAAAATAATCCTTTCTAGGGACCTAGGTGGGCAAATTTCAATAAAGTAATTGTATTGAGTAAAAACAACTTGTCAATACATATGTAAAAATAGGCAAGTTGCTTTTATATAAATACATATGAAAAATATCTCATTCAATTTTGAACTATTACCTATATCCAAAAGAACTCAAATGTCAAAATACTCCAACAGCCATATGACTACTAAATATGAAAATCAAAATAAAAGAGAAAAGCTATTGAATCTAGATCTCAAGGGGATAGGTCTTACAATAGTTATGTAACCTAGATAAGAATTAAATATCTATTGGATCAAACAACAATGATCGATTTCGATTTATTATGAAAAATTTATATTTTTGGGAAGGAATCACCATAATCCTTGGCATGAAGTTTAGTAGTGTAACTTAACTTTAGTAGTGATTGTTTGGAAGTATTTTTTCCATTAATGAACATTAATGGATAGAACAACTTCAACACATATTTGCCCCTAGGTAACACATTTCTTATTTTAAAATATAACCCATTTTTTTCACCTTTATTTCACCATCACACAATATTATAAAGTTGTTAAAATAGTTTAATATCACTATTACAATCCTTGCTTAAATCTAATCTACATACACCCTCACACACTCTTCTATTTACAAATTTCCACATATTCTTCCTTATTCTAAACAACTATTTAAGTAGTTTAAAATCTTAGGGCTATTTTCAACAAGGTTAAAAGACCAAAAGCCCAAGGACCAACTTGAAGCAAATTGAACCTTGAATTGGACCTTTCTTCACATTAAAAAAAACATTTTCTTCTTGAGATACAATGAATGTATCTAAAGGCTTGGGGTCCAATTTGAGGATCTGATATCAAAAATGTGTGATTGCCACATGAGAAGGTTAAATTAACCTTTGGTCTTTTTTTTCTTTTTTCTTTTTCTTTTTTCATGGTTTTTTTATTTTGGCGTTTCAACCTTCCAATTCACCTCCATTCCATGCACTCCTTCTAGCAACCACCTTGTGAAAATACACAAATCTGACCATGTCAACTATAGAATTGGTCACAAATGGGGGAGTTGGTGTGTTCTCAACAATGTTTTCAATCCATAGCATGTCTTCCATTCTCACATAGTTTGAGTAATAAGGATTTTTTTTTTAAAAAATGAGCAAAAAACAAAGAAATAACCAACTTTGGACCTTACCTTACAATTTGGTTCTTTAAACCATGAGCTCTCCTTTCTTTAAGTTTTTTTTTTTTTT
>Ga0116229_10006974_pt1 | contig 18026 bp, 10 predicted proteins | sample S1TSphgellanicum_3_FD_87313 | JGI IMG/M metagenome (GOLD analysis project Ga0116229, IMG submission 87313) | Host-associated microbial communities from peat moss isolated from Minnesota, USA - S1T2_Fc - Sphagnum magellanicum MG | ecosystem: Host-associated > Plants > Peat moss > Unclassified... | reverse complement strand
CTTTTTAATTTTTGTTGTTGGTTTTTGTTTTTTTTTTTTTTTGATGGAGGGTAAACGCTGACCATCCACTTTGGGCAGCTCCTCTAGGCTTTTGGGCCCAGGAAAGAAAATGAGAATTGGCTGCCCAAACATTAAGCCTCCCCGAAAAATGCCTAGCTAGACTTGGTGCAAGTGCCTCAACTTACATTGGTGGCTGTAAGTTTTCTAAGCTGACCACTTGGGGAAATTTGTTATTCGGGTTGCCCAGGTGTCCTTCCGTGGTTAATATGTTCATGGGTTGTATTCATGCACCCACTCACGACCCTTCCCCTGGAAAAAAGAAAAAAAAAAAGAGCATCCCAAAGTTTTAAAATGGTCAGAAAAAGGGTCTCTTTTTTATTTCCTTCTCTTTTTCTTTTGCAGAGTGCAAAAAGTTTGATGAAGTGCACAAAATTAGTTTCTTGCCAAAGTGTTCAATAAACTTTTAAAGCCGTGAAAATTTTAGACATTTTCTCAGGCTGCCCATGAACCTCTCTTTAGACACGCAAATTTTATATAGCCCTGCCATGTCCAAAAATGGGGCAAGACCTGACTTTCAGAATCAGCCCGGGAAAAAAATAACTATTTTTATTGATTGCCCTGTTGGTTGTTTTGGACCACCATCTGAACTTTTTTGTTCTTGTACCTTTTTTGTGTGTGTGTGGTCACCTTCTTTTTTTTGGGGGGGGAGGGGTGGGGCTGCCCAAGAAGATTACTTGTTCCAAATCGCACGCAAAGAGTATACACATGGGTAACCATCCCTAAGGGCCCAGCATCACGAGAAAATTAATTTCTATTATTTTTCTCATGATATTTTTTAGTGGGTGTCTGCCATGTATCATGCTAAAAGAAGTGAGATTTTGGTTTTCAGAACGGTCTGCCCTTTGTCGAGCCCCTTGTCATGAAGGAGAAATTCGATTTAATACGGTGCCTGAAGGATAGACTAGAAACTTTCTGCCAGTGTTTTACAAAATTTTGGAAGAGGGCTTGAGATAAACCAATGGATAGTTTTTAGGGCAAGATGGAAATTTATTCAAATTACTCATTGGTTTGCATGAAAGGGTGAAATAACATCTACTTACATGCCCAGAAAACAATAGAAATTTAGCACCTTGTTCTATAGGCTTGGAGCAAATTTAATGGTGACAATTGTGAATTTGAAACCCTATTGCTAACATCCCTTTTTGGCCGGCCGTCCCAAATTTGGAAGAGAGGCAACAAAACAATGGGAACAACAATAGAATGGTGGGAACAACAATAGAACGATGGGAACAACAAAATGATGAAAACATAACAAGAATACCTTAACCCTAAGGTCAGTTTCATCATTAAATAATCCTCGAAATAGTGAAATGAAATTTTGTGAAAAAATGAAGTTGAAATGTTGAAACTCATCATAATTATTTTCACAGGCTACACTCAAAATAATTTCATTTACTCATATCACAATTTTAATAACAGATGATGGAAAAAATACATATAATTTTAAATTTTAGAAATGAATTCGTTTTTTGAGAAAAATAATTATTCATTTTGTCAATGTGGAAATTGACCCTAGGCTACGGTAGAAGGAAAACAACACCAAAAAAATTGAGAAAGATTATGAGGGGATTGCAAGGTGCTAGGAAGCACATGGGGGTGCCAAGAAGGATACCAAGAAGGACAACAAGGGCACCAATAAGCAAACCAAGGGATGACATCAATGATGGGAAGCATGCAAGGGCATTAGGGAGCCCCTTAGAGGACATTGTGAAGGATGCTAAGTGCACTACAAAGAGGTAAGTTCAAACCTTTGCTCAAACCAAAATATTGAAATTGAATTTTGGTTAGTTAGAAAATTCCAGTGATGAATAATCAGAATTGGTATATGGGGGATTTTTTTGGAATCGTTTGTATGCTTGTCCATGGACCATTCCAAAGACAATTTAAAAAATAACTATCTTATTTCAAGCTTAATTATTTTATTTTATTTTATTTTATTTATTAACTTTCTTAATAATTATTTCTCACCTTTCCTAATAGCTACTTCCATTTTATAACTATCTCATTTTTTTCCCTTATCCACCAACATGGATTTGAAAAAACAAAATTAACATGTGTTTTTTCATGTTCATGCAATGTATAGTAGTTTAAATTAAATTAGACATTGACATAAGTAATGATGAATTATTGAAAACCACATGAAACATAAGAAAAAAAAAGTTGATCGTCACTTGTAGTGCACAATAGCATGGAGCTCAAACTTATTTGGTAAAAATTTAAGAAAAAAACATTGCTATTATGGATGCTCAGAAGGTCTTTAAGGACTTGTTTGTTAGGCATATACTAAAAAGCATATTTTTTTAAGGACTTATTTGTTGTTGGAACCTAATCCAATGTGAATATGGTTATAATTTGTTTGTTGATAGAAACTTAATCTTGTGTGAATAAGTATTTAACTATTTTGTGTTTGTTTGGTATTATCACAAGGATTGTTTCCAAAGTATCATCTTTGGTGATGCTTTTTAAAAAAACACATATGAGTAATGAAAGCATGGTTGATGTTATTTTTGTGTAAGTGATTCATTTCTATAGGTGTTTTGAACTTATTTGGATTCTTCTAGTTGCAAATGAGTAAATTTTGTAACACCCGATATTTGTGTGCATGCTTTTATGTGTGTGTGTTTATTAATAGCGTTGGGAACTAATCCAATTGTGCACAATAACCTTTCTATCAACCTTGCAACAAACGACATTAAAATCCATATGCCTAATGAAGTTCTTGGGAACCAAATTAATAGTTGTTTAATCAAATATTGTTGTATTCATAAAGGCAACTAAACCCTTGATAATTATCAAAATGATTATTAAGGTTTGTAATTATGGTTTTCAAAATCATTTAAAAATTAGTTTTAAAACATAATTGTGCTTTAAAAATTTCTTGACTACATGCCTTATAATCGTTGATTCTTAATTGTCAATTCTTTGAACTTTTTGAAGTAATTGGAATTGACAACTATAAAAAATCAAGTGCAGCAAACCCATGTTAATTTTTAGTGAGGTTTAATTATATACAATAACTAGAAATGAAATTGGTAAAGACCCATGACACACCTCATATTTAGGATTTTTGAATTTCTTAAACTCACCCCTAAATACATACCTTGTAGACTTCCATTTAACATAACCATAAGCATACCCAACCTATCATAAAATATGTGAAAAAGATATTTGAAAAAAAATTCATTTCAGGACCTAAGTGCATACCTAGAAAGGGGTTCTCATTTAGCTTGGATTCATTTTGTTGAATAGATAGCAAATCAACTTGAAACTTAAGATGACATGGAATGTGGAACAAACTAAATATCCTTTTGTTTTGAATGTGTGATTTATGAAAATGGGCACTACACTATTGTGGTGTCACATCAATGTAAGAAAGTGATGATGGTTTAACATCATTGATGACAAGTGGTAGCATGAATGGATCATTGTAGGCTATGGATTGTGTGGATAAAGTTGATGTTGAAGATCATATTTTTTGACATGCACATGACTAGTTTGAGGAAGAAAGGTGTTGTATGGAAGCCTTTCAATTGGAATTTGTTCACATGGGCATTTTACAATTTGAAAAATAACCAAGCTATTGGTCTTACTCAAAATTTAATCATGCAATGCATCATTTGTCATAATAAGATGGTGGGTCTTGAAATTCTAACCTTGCACACTAGGTACTAGAAAGGTATCATTGCTTATTATAAGTCAAAATGGCATGTTTGCCGTGTAAAAACATGCAGAGGTGGGGCACAACACTTTATTGAAAAAATATATAAAAAAGACAACTTACTAGTTGCCCATGAACTTTACTTGATCATGAGTCAATCAATAAATGACCACATCTTACATCAAAGTGTGATATTTATATATATTTTTTTACAAATCAATTTGTTGCAACCCTAGCCTTGGGCTTCTAATAAGGTTGGGGCATGAAAGAGAACTTTGATTGGGACAATCGCTCAATATTGAAGCATATTCCCACAAATGTGGGAGAGTGCAAAGAAGTGAGTCCCAACTAGGTCGTGTGAATTAAATGAATTTGGGTTGTTTGTGATTATGTCCTAACATCATTTGATTTGAATTTGTGCTAACCAATTGGTTATTTGGTTTGTGTAAATTAACTTATCTATGAGCTTGTATTAACACCTTCATCCTAATCCCATCCTATTTTTTCATGCCCTTTTGACTTTCAACTACATGCAATGAAAAAGTGCACCATGGGTTACATTCCATTGTAATTCCAAGAATTTAAAAAAAATACTTACCCCTAATATCATTTGACAAGCCCAAAAACATCTCCATTCAAAATAAAATATTGAACACATGTTGCTTTCTTGGAAGATGTAATTAGCTTGTTTGAGGTTACAAAATTAATAGTGCAACTATGGCTCCTAAATTACAAATGTTCCTTAACATGTTTTGTTTAGTTTAGAAAATTCTTGTGTATGTGAAGAATGAGAGGTTCAATTTGCAAACTTGTGTAACTATTTTGAACTCCATGGTTTCGTGTAAGAACTTGGTTGGGCTAGAACCATTTCATAGGTTTTGTTTTAAACATGATTGCAATCACAATCAAATGAGCCAATAATGATGAAAGACTCAAGGATTATAGTCCTTTTTGTGGTCATTTCACTTTTTCATAGAAAGGATTTTTGGGATGAAATCTTTTGCAATATGTTACTAAAAATACATATATATTTTTTCAATACATCACATTTTTTGTATTAACTTTTCATGAATAACTAAGAATTTATTAAAATTTTACAAATTTTACCAAATTCTACGTTTTGTTTTGAAAATTTATCTTAATTTCAAATTGCATGAAATATATTAATTATTTAATGATTTATTTTATTTTTTTAATAAACTATAACTTTGTTTTAAATGTCATGTACATTGCACCCCATTTACATGTGGTAAAGGACTCTTGAAAATTTAAAATTTTGTTCAATAGATTTTTAATTTTTAAAATTTTAAAATTTCACAACTTTCAAATTGTGAATGCTTTTTGAGTGTGGATAATCAATTAACATCATCTCAAATTTTTTCCTCATCAAAATTCCTTTATAAAGAGAGTCTTTAGTTTAGTAATTTGCAAAATTGACTGCTTTTGATGCAACTATTGTTCAAGTTCAAAGGTCCTTTATTAAAACCAAAACCCCAATTTGTTTATTTGAAATTTTTTTTTGAATTTTTCAACATTCATATTAGTCATTTAACACTGCATTCTATGACTAACATGACATTAAAGTGGCACCACAAAAATATATATCTAACAAAATTACAATTTTTATAGAATTTTGATGGTTGCCCGATGTGCTTTTTGGCTTGTTTGATTGTGATTGCACCCACATGCCTTATCCAAGTTTACTAATTCACACTAGTACAAAAACATGTTTTCTATGCCTTTAATATTGTGGCTACAAATGACAATGATCATGGAGTTACTTGTCCAAAATGACCGTACCAAGTTGTTTTTGTTCATTTTGGCCTCCCACAAATATTAGGTACATCCGATATGACTAGGTCAACTATTCATTCTAATCAAATCAAACACTACCAATTACACATGGATTGCGTGATGCCTACATGGTGGTGTCAATGCCTACAATGGTGTGACTCATTTATGTCCCTTGAAGTATATTGTGACTTGCAACATGTTATGTGTGCATGATCTCAATCATTGAGAATGTTGCTTTGCGTACTTATGTGCCAAGTGTGTATATTTGTTCCCTAGTCTTCATTTAAATTTGTGTGACAAGAAAGTAATTTCTTTTTTGCCTGCAATTGTGCAACCATTGCCAAACCCTACAACAAATAAAATGAAGATGTAAAATACACAAGAGCCATGCCATGATATTTGCATTCTTTATATTTAGTTTCTAGTCACTACTTTTCAGATATTGTTATGGACAATCAATATAACAATATGTATTACAATAGTGTTTTGCGAATTGTTGCAAAATTTCAAAAACAGCCTAGTAGTCAAGTGCAATAGCAAATTGACAAATCTGAATCCACAATTTATTGTGAGAGGAATGGAAGAAGTTCAAATGTACATATTAGAAACCCTGGGAACCATTGTTATGGTCACCTTAGAAATCAAAACTATGGGGAGGTCCCATGGCCATTTTTTCAATGGTACCACATCAGATAACCATGTTCAACTATGGTGGTACAATGATACTCCTAACCATGCTACAAACAAAAATGAATACAATATTTTGGTTGCCAAGACATGAGAGTACCGGCATCACCAATAGTCCTTGCAAGAACAAACACCATGCTCATCTGTGTGCTCTTGATCGCCTACTACAAATGTATGCACCTCATTATTCTCTTCAATTCAAGTTGTTTGTTCACACCTCTTTCCAAATTTCTCTGCCATTCAACATTCACAGAGAGACAAGCATCCATGTTGTCAGCAGCAGCATAGATGTTCAATAGCAACACATAACCTGCAGCATTTTCAGGCTCCAATTCAAGAATTCATTTAGTGACACAACCTCCCATCTCCATCAACGACCCACATTATTATGGAGCTCTGCTCCGGATACCAAAGTTCCAAATAGCCAATATTTGTTGGATATCTGAACTAGACATTATCATAAACTTCAAGTCTGGGCATTGGATATGCTCAAGGCAAGCAAGCAGGGGCCTAGGGATCAAGTGCATCATCACTGTGCACTCTGTATGCAAAAGCATTTTAAGTATGCAAAGAGTTTTATATCTCTGACTGCTGCGGCATGTGGATGAAAGATCCTATTGTATCTGCTGCTGAGTAAAGAAGAGCAGATTTAGTGCCTTGGGTCCTTGATGCAGCATTAGAAGGTGGGATTGCCAACAAGATTAAAGGCAGATATAGAGCCTCCAACCTATCCCAACCTTTTAGGTCAAGATCAGCATACTGGTTTCCTTATGTCCCACCATCACATAGCTACCAGCTTTTGGTTTAGCACAATAAAGTCTTGCACCTCTCACAGTTGCTAGACATCTTGCGAGAATAGGTTGCTCAAGCACACAAAGCAATGTAGATAAACAGGTAATGGACTTGGATCATTATGGGAAGCACAGCAACTTTTTCAACCATGACCCTGACTGTGATACTTGCATGCTGGGAGGCACTTACCATGCATTTAGAAAGATTTGCTGCCTCTGAGCGGCAGTCATAATTAATGACTTCAGATATCTGCCAGCATTTGAGGGTCCTGCAAATCTTCACCAGGATCCTGTAGATACAAACACTGCAGATCTGCAGACTTCCCAATGTAGACAAGCACATATCTAGCTTGGCTGGTGCAAATGGGTAATGTCATTTTGTTGCTCTACACATTTTGTAAATGACATTACCCATTTGCACCACCCAAGCTATATATATGGTTTCTAGTAGTCCCCCCTTGTGTGTTGCTCTAGCTTGGGTGGTGCAAATGGGTTATGTTTCATTTTGTTGCTCTGGCTCTTGAATCACAATAGTGGTGGTAGTTAATTTGTGCAGAGTAAGGCCCACAGTCAAGGGCCTTACAGAAAGTAACGATTTGCTGAAATTTTATGACAGTTGAGATTATCCAAGAAATCAGAAGGCGAATCATCTACAAAGCTAAAATGCAGAAGATACTTGAGAAAAAGCCAGAAGATACTTCCCTTGGGCTGAAGAGCCCATCTTGGAACTCAAAGGCCCTGGCATTTATTAGAGGTCAAATTCTGTCTAGAATATGCCATCCAAATACACTACAAATAAGTCATCAGGTCTCTATGGAGAGATAAAAACTCAGGTTGGATCTGGTCAATGCTGAAGAAGAGCTGACAAGCTTGATTTGGATGTCTGATAAACACATTGCAAAGCATATGCATATTGGAGATTTTATGTTTCACTGAACTAGACAGCTTAGTTCTGGGGTTTGATAAAATCCCAATGGAGAACTATCGTAGAACTATGGCATTATGACTTATAATGATGGATATAGAGAAGTTTGTCTTGCACTGTTGAATACTCAAAGTGAGCAAGATTGTAGTTTCTGGGTAGACATTGACTAGATAAGCAACCTAATAACCTAATGCACAACATCTACGTCTGTTACATACTTTCCCCAATTGAACCATGTTCCATCCTTGGCAGCATTTCATGTTATGACAGATGGATGTCATACCTTGATTGATTGGTGGGTCTTGAGTGCAAGATGTGAGACAAGATAAATTTGCGAAGAATACAACCTTAGCAACAATGATTGGCATGGCAATCATAAGAAGAGAAATATGGCACTTGATGTTCCCAGCTATCTCCAAGAGGCACAAATCAACCTATCAATGTAATCTTTCATGCAGTAAGTAAATTATGCACATATAAGTTGTGTCGGTCGATAGGAAATGCATGAAACTGACCTTCATTTGTGGGCATTGAACTTGGCACCATAGTGCAAATGGATGTGGAGTTCAGCAGTGATTATGTGAAGATTTCACCCAAGTTCTACCTGGGTGAATTGGAAAGGCCTTAGTAGAAGTGGCTTTATTTTGGGATGAAGTGTAATATGTTGATACGAACTCCTTTTGGGATGACATGAAGATTTTTTGTGCGCATTGCAGATAATATGAAAATACAAAATCTTTCTCATGAAGACATGTTTTACTACCATAGTAGAGTACATTGGCAGCTTTGTGACACCAATTAAGTTATTTGTAGAAATAGTGAAATTTTTTAAACAGATATTTTTTTCAAAGAACAAAATTTTGTGAAGGAAAATAGAATGGAAGGGAATTAATTTTTGCCTGACATGGAACCTGCAAATTTAATTAATTATTCAACAGACATGTGTTGAAGCTGCCCTTGCACTACTGTATAAGCATGTACCTAACTAAACAAGAAGTAATGAAATTAGGGGATGGTTACGGATGTCAAGGTGTTTTGGGGGAGGGGGATTCTAGGGTAATGGGTTTTATTGTAGACTCCCATTTGACAAGGAGAATTCAAGTAGTAATAGGAGCTGAGAAGATTTTGCTGAACATTGCTTGATGTCATAAACCTTCCAATTTCAATGAAGATGTTGTATTGGGTTGAAATTTCGTTTAATTGATTGGATGTTTTTAGAGTGTCGCAATTGAATGTGCTTGAATGTGTATTTGTTAAACTTTTGGTTTTAGTTCTATGTGAATATGCAATTGTAATGTGTGAATATGTGCACACAAGTGTTTTTAGCTAGCTTTCTTTGGGTTTAGCATTTGGTTGAGGTTGTGTGTGACATGCATGTGCATGTATTGTGTGTGGATATGTTGTGAGAAGTACACAAAATATATGGCACTTGCACACACAATAGAACAATATAAATTGCATATCCTAAATGTTGAACCCTAATCTAGCAATCTAAAATTAGTAGACATGTCCAAAATTATATAGGTAATCTAAGATGTTCAATACATGCCACGTGTGCTCAAAATTAAAAAATTGTTTCTTAACACAACAAACAATCAAGTTAGACACACAATGTTGACATTTTCAACATTATATTTAACATTTACGTCAACAAGTACTATTGAATGGTTAGTCAATAGAATCATTACATGTCACACCACATTCACTAGCATCATTAGATAATCTAGTCCTAACAAACAGGACACATGTTATCCGTTCAGTTATCATTACCTGTGGCACTTTATTCAAAACATACATGATATGCTAAACATTGTTAGTCATTTTCTCAAGATTCATGTGACTAACTTGTTACTTTCTGCTTGCCATAGATAATTAGTTGTTTTTAATAGCAACATTAACCTATTTGGGAACCCATTTTATTTCATGATAAAACACACCATAAAAGACATGATTTATAATGGTGTCAGGGAAAAAATTACACATTTATAAAAACATGTGAAAGTTGACATCCAAAAGTGTATTATTTGGTTGAAAAAATTGGGCAAGAGGAAGTAATGTGCACAAGTTTTTGATCGAGGTCTAAACATTTGAAAATGACAATGAAAACTAGTTATGTGATTTGATCCAAACCATTTTATGTTTTTAATTCTAGTCATTTAATTATATGTTTTTGTTTTAATAAATCTTGTTTTTGTGCCATGGTTTTTTATAATAGACATGGAAGGTTTTATGGGTGTAGTTGCATTAACATGTATCATTAACAATCATAACCACTCTTTAATTTTCGTTATTTTAAATTGTAAAAAAGTTAAATTACAAAAGGACTTGCTTTTATATAATATTTTTTTCAATATATTGGTATACATATCCAAGAAATTTAGAATCAATTTAATGAATTAAAAACACACATTTAAAAAAAAATCTATGGAACCAATGTTTTAAAATAATAATTAAGCAACAAAAACACACAAAATGCAATTTGAATTTTTTTTAATGACATAGTTTTGGAATTTTTTTAATATAAATCTTAACATAATAATATTTTAAAAATTGAAGATTTTAAAAAAATTCAAAATGATGTATTGAAAAGATTTCAAGAATATTTTTGAAAAGAATAATGAAAATAATGGTTGGATTTTCATGGGTTTTTCATTTTAATGTGAAGGTTGTAGGGTTAAAAATCAAGTGTTGTTGTTCCAAAATGCATTGACTTTTCAAAGGACTATTGCTTTGTGTTATGGTTGACAAAATAAAGCTTTGTAAAATCACATACCCTTTCTTGAACAATTTGTGAATCAATGGTGAAAGTTTTGTTGCCAATTGTGATTAGTTGTGTTTTGAATTAAAGCCATGGGCATTGGTTCCTTGGAGATGCCTTACATTTTATCATTTCAACATACCATGAACTTCATGAAAACTTTCATGTCAAATTTTTCTTAATAGCCTTAATGGATTTAGAGGAAAAATAAATTTGTTATTGATCATAAATTTGAAAAATTTGTGTGTTGCATGAATTGATAGGTGTTGGAAGTCCTTTACCTTTGCTTAGATGTTGTTACTAATGAAGATTTGTGTGACACCATCAATATAATTATAAACACATTGAAAAGCCTTGTTTCAAGAGAGTTGCATGGTTATTGTCATTATCTTAGTAATGTGGATAGTTTCAAATGCACCTTGACCTAATGGCACATGGAAAAACACACCTCTCTAATTGTTGTTGTGTTCTTGAGATAAGTTTTAAACATATTGGCTAGCCAAATTTTTAAATACAAGTTGATTTTTGTTAGCAAGAATTGACTATCTAATCCACATGTTGGGCGCCCCAAGTGTTTTGATTTTGCATTTATATGTGGGCTAAACTTGGATTAATTAATAGAAGAACTAGATGTTGAATTTGGAACAAAATGAAATGTGAAGAATTTGCACATAATTTTGTTACATAACATGTTCATTTTGATGCATTTGATTTATGTTGGGTTTTTATTTGAATGTATCAATGTTTAAAGTTTGTAGTTTGTTGACATTGATGTGTAACTAAAGATGGATTAGTGATTTTAGAGATTTTGCTGATGTTTCTAATGAACAATCATCATGGAGTTCAACAAGATGAAAATTGTTAGTGTCTTATGTGTTGTTGCATGTGACACATAGGTAATTACATAGTGGATTATTGGAGATGATGAAATAAGTTCCATGTTAGGGTTTTAACATAGAAAACTCTTTCCATGCATGCTTCCAATTTTGGTGGGGGGTATTTGTGAAAGATACAAGGCTGAAAAACGCAGAATTTCTATGTGTGTTGTGTGTACTTTGTCATCTTTGTGTCTTTTGTCTATTAACTAGCCGTTTAGTATTTTGTGTTTTTTGTGCATCTTCTATGTGCATCATTTGGAAGGCTTTTGTTTTTCATGCCTTGTGTTTTATTGATTTGTTTTGTGTTTTGTGTATGTTGTGTAGCTTGTATTTAGTGTTTGTTATGTGTTTATGTCATTTGTGTGTCTTCTATGAAGCTTGAGTCAAATTAGTCTTTTGTTGTTTTATATATTGTGTATTTCATGTGGTGTATTTTCAATGTGTTTGTGGTCTTGTGTTTTTTTATGGGTGATTTTCAATCTTAGGTCCCATATGTCTTATGTCTCATGATCAATGTGTTTTTTGTGGGTCTTTTGTTTTCTATATATTTATTATATATTTTGTGTGGCAAATGATGACTATTTTTTTTGTTTGTTTTCATTTTAAAAAAAGGATCACATTAGCATGGAACAATCCATGTTCAATGGAGGATATCTATCTTTGTTAATCCTTAGAATGTGTGCACAATTTGTTGATCTAATTTTGTCGTTAATGATTTAATCTTTGATGGATATGAGTTAGGGGGGATGGAATTTTGAATATGGAAAGGACAAGAAACTTACACCTAATAAACCATTTTTGACAAAATATCATATTTGTTAATCACAAGGTTGTTAATTTTCAAATAATTTGTGTTAGGTTTGAAGGAGTATTTGTCCAATTTCAGTTGAAGGGCTTGATATTTGAATTTTGAAGTTGTACCACGAATACATAACTATAACATGATGCAAAAGTTATTGGGTCAAAACATAAAAGAAAGGTGCCAAGGTCACCAAAATAAAATTTTTTTTTCAAAGACTACACATGACACATGTCATTTCTATGTTGATTTATAACTTGAAATTTGTATTTTGGATACCTAGTTTAACACTACATGTTAGATATAAATACATTTTGACTACAAATTGATTTCATATCATATATATTATACATTCATGCCTACTATCACATAAATATGAACAACTTTTGTTAAGTTCACATTTTCAAAATCCAAAATTTTAAAAGTCAAAAGCACATTTGAACCAAATGTGTTCAAATCAATTAAAAAAATAACTTTCATGAATTCAAGTCCTTTTGCCCTTTTAATCATAATTGTTAAAATCCTTTTCAATTTTTAGAAGGAATAGTGCACATTTGGTTGTAAAAAAGAACGTTTGGAAAAAAAAAAAAAATCATTTTTGATGTTGAGTGCTTTGAACATGCAAAAACATTTTAAGGAATGTCTATTCACTTGGGTGGCTCCTTTGACTATGTTTTTACCCTATTGGATTTTTAGATCACATTAATAATATTTCATTTAATTTTTAGTATCTTAATACTTAGGTTGGTTAGGCACCAATTAAATCATTTTTGGAATAGCCAATTTTTAAAAAAAATACTTGCCAATCATGTCAAAAAGTTTAATGAAACTTTCAAACAATATTTTATTATTTAGTATGATGTTGAATTTTAAATTTTATCTATTTTTATTTTTGAAAAAAATTGAATAAAAAAAATATTACTAAACACCTTCATTTTTCATCTACATTTTCAATGAAAATCTTATATACTAGTCATAAGTTGTAGTTGCATCTACGACTATAATTTGGTTCAACCCTTCCTATAGTTGCATATTCAACTACAACAAATTACAACTACATGGACATGTACGATTAACACATTATTAGTTGTAAAATAAGTTGGTTTGGATAGTAGTCGCATAATAGTTGTAAAAATATGGTCATAATGGACAACATTTCTTCTAATGAATCTTCGGTCGACATGTGAAAACATCTAGCTATCAAGGTTAGTTCTTTGCCAATGTCTCATGTTAATTTTCTTTCTCATTCAAATCTCATGGAACATGTGCTATCGGAAATGGTTTAAAAGACCATGGATTTGCATGTGCTGCCTAATCTTGAAACTATAACCATAGTTTCTGCATGTTTAGTTTCATATTTAGATGTCCATAAGTGGGGTAGACATTTTTCCATTAATGATTAATTATTTGGATGAAAGTTGGATCACATAACATGCTATTGTAGGATTATTTGAAATTTAAGAACTAATGGTACCGGGTTTTGCAACTTTAAGGTTTGTTGGAAAAATTTGGATTAATCCACTATGTTCTTGCATTTGTGAAAGATGAAGGTAGAAATTTGGGATCCATGGCTACAACATTGTGATTTATTGTTGATTATGAGCCTTTGAAAATTTTGTGAATGTATGAAAATACTTGTTTTGGGCATGTCATGTTTAAAACTTGTTAATATGCAACAAATGATGATAAGGTTTTAGCAACACTAACTTTGGTGAATGTGAAAGTTGCTCCAGCTAGATTGTAGAAAATAATTATGTGGACAAAGAAATTGGGGAAAGGGAAGTAAGAAGGGGAGAGGGCATGCATGGATAGTGGGTTGCAACCTTGGAAGTTGAAAACTCTCGTCAAAACAAGGTTTGCTAGCAAGGTAATCATGTTTGAAGAAACTTTGGAGTTCAAAGCAACAATTTTATTGTGTTATGGCAAGTAGAAAACATCAAGTTTTCAATTGCAAGTCTCAAAGGCCCAAGTGTGGGCCATTGTTAAAGTTGTCATTATGTGTTTGAATGTAGTGGTGATTTCATGTGTGTTGAGTCAATTTAGAGCTCATTGGTTGCTATTTGATGCCTTGGTGACTACAATCAATCTCATTATGGTGGAATTTCAACAAGATCCCTTTGCTAATGGGAGTGAAACATGTGACTAGTTTGATGTTGAGTTCCATATATTGAACAAAAAATATTGTAGGAGGTGGTGAAGGTGATAAAACCCTTTTTGCAATTTTTGAAAACATTTGATTCTTGCTAGGTTCATAATATGATAGAATCAGTGTTGGATCCTCATTATAAATCCTTGTGGGTTGTTAAGAATTATGTGGGGCATGGGAATGCAATTCAACTTGCACTTGAGAATGAAATGAAAAGAATCATCCCACTTTTGATGATAGTTTTTGAAAGGTTAAACCTTTTTATCCAAGCACAAGTGGTTGTTTCAATTGCTGAGCTTCTTGTTGAAGAAGAAGAAACCCATAGGTTTGGTGTTGGGGCATTCATGGAAGAATTTTAATGGGCATTGGTTACTAGGGAATTGTCTTTATTTTATAACCATCTATGTGTGCAAAGCCATTTGTTTGGTGGAAGACCCAAACCATGAAGGCCAACTTTCGAATGTTGGCTTCTTTACAAAATATTTTTTTAGGATTTTGGGGTTTCAAATTGAAATTAAAAAAATGTTCAACTTGGTTAGTGTTTTGACATTTTTGAGGCGTTGTTGTTTACAAGTCAAAAATTTGGATTGCATTACTAATATCATCAACAATTGGCCTGATGATTCACATTTGAATTACAAACCAAATGCAAATTTGAAAAACTATTTGAAGGTTGAAGTTGGTTTAGTCAAGGATAATTATGAGTTGGTCGAAGAAGTTAAATATTTCGAGGAACTACATGATTATTAGATAATTCATTCAAACCTTAAACCAATTATTTTTCTTTTTTTGCAATTCTTGTCCAATTAACCAAATGACCTTTATTTTTTTGTTTGATGTGGTAAGTTTGGTGATTTATAAACCAGTTTTTGAAGTTCAACAAGTTGTTAGAGGATTTTGGTTTCTTGGGCTTCTATTTTGTGGGGTTGGGGTGGTTTGATGTTTGTGTGGGTGTTGTTTTGTGTTTTGGAGGAAAATTATGCTATAGTGGGCAAAACTTTGTGAAGAAATGAGGTTTAATTCTCTTGCAAGCTACTTTATGTTTTTTTGTTATTTTGTTTGCACATGAACTAACATGTTCAATGTCGCAACCTTAACATTGGGTTTGTGACTAAGTGTGGATTGCCAGCGCCCATGAGGCCAAGAGAGTGTGTTTAGGTGTGAAACACACTCTCAAAAATGGGGGAGAATGCAAGGGATGGAACTTAATGACTCCCAAATGCACTCCCATTTTGAGAGTTGCATTCGTGCGAGAGTTGTGAATGTTCAGAACCTTGGTTGGAAAAGGCAAACAAGCACCAAATTGAGTCACCAGGAAACCATTAAAAAGGTTTTGAAGCTTAGATGCTTAAAGTGCCTTTGCATTGTTCATTTAAATTTGATTTGCATGAGTTATGATCAAAAGAAAAAGTGGGAGTCAAATTGGAAATTTGATTCCCATCACAAACCCCTTGAAAGCAATTTTGGGACTCCCATTTGGAAGTCTTGAGGAAAAGTGACATTTGGATGTAGTCCCTATGGAAAGGTACATAATATACTATAGGGAAGGGAGTGGTGCCTCTTCCCAAAGGTTGCGGGCCGTGTGAAACTTGTGTTTGAAGTTGTTTTTATTAAGTCCGTTGCACCATTTCCATTCAATTTACATTAACCACATTCTTTTTTTGGTGTGTAGGTTGATTTCATTTTGAATTATCGCTTGTGAGTTTGTTTTGATCCCATCGCGGAGCTCCAATATGCTCTTTTCTTTTTAAAGTGCTGCGAGTTAAGGAATGTGCCCCAACTTTTTTCTTTCTCCATTGTTTCGCTCTAGAACCCACATTTGGGTCTTTTAGGGATTTTGGGGCGCAACATTGAATTTGTTGATTGTAACCACTATACATAACTAAAGGAAACTATGATTTTGAAAACCAACAAATGCATATTTGAGAAAGAATGAAATTTGTTCATGGATGCATAATTGGTAATATAATATTTTTTTGATAAGATATTTAGATGCATATCCTTATATATACTAAGAGAAAATTTTAATTTTGTATTATTCATATCATGTGGATAAATCTAAAATCCTATAATTGGCCAACTTTGGTTGATAACAAGTATCTAACCTAAAATGACCATTAACTTGTTCATTATACTAATTAGTTCATGTTATAAATATGTTTTTAGCCTTTAATTAGCTAGAGGCCTTATGCTTCAATATTTATAATTTGTCAAAAGTGCACCTCAGTTGTAGTACTTATAGCCACTAATCTCATATTCAAAATAGGTATGCAAAAAGAAAATTGTGAAACTCAGCAAACATTCACAAAAACAAAATAGGCACTCTGAAAAACAGAAAAACCTCTCCTTTCCCTACAATCAAGAATTTTAAGGAAAAAAGGGAAATTTTCATCAATGATAATGCTTACGTCAAACAATTTGGGGGGGGGGGGCTGGATGTGAGAATGTCTATGAAGATAATAACGAGTGTGAATATTATATAAGAGACCTCGCCAATGAGAGCATGCCCAATAGCCCAAAAATTTGGGCTAATATTTTCAAATTGGGGTGGGCAAAAATCTCACCGTTGAGGAAGTGTCCCCAACAAGGATCCTTGTCAATTTAAATTCTTGGGTTTGCTCAAAACTTTCCCCCACTACTTCACTATCTAGAGTGCACTAAGGGAGTGAGACTTCTCATGCACCCTTTACCTTTCGTTGGTCCAACAGTAGTCACCTTGTCAGGAAATTTTTCTCTTGGAAATCTCTATTTGCTTCATGGCAACCAAAGGCAAGTGCGAGAATGGTGAGAGGGGTAGGCCAAAGAGGATGTCAAAGTATTGAGCCCCTTACCAGGAGAAGTGGTTTATGCCCTGTGAAGATTCATGTGATGGTGGGAGCTTTTGGGGCAGGTTGCTTTGTGGCCTCTCTACAAGTGCCTCATTCAAATAGGGTTGGACCCATGAGTGAGTTTGGTGAGCTACTCCTGGGCATGCTCTTATAATTCTGCCAAGTAAGCCATCATTGCGTGACCATGGTGGCCCCATCCAACATTGGCTTCGGGTTTTAGGGTTTACAAAATGCACCATAAATAATGGTCCATTCCTTGGCATAAAAGGTTTCAGTAATGCCATGGCTAGTGTCAATAGAGCAACAAGTTGGATGGGTGAATCAGCGGTTGGGTGGCCACCGCCTTACCAATTTGCGCACCAAATCCACCATTGAGGCCCTCTAGAGTCAAAGTGACACCAAAACTCTCACCATTTGAGTTTTTTCTCCTTGTCTATCACAAATTCTAATCTACATATAGGCCACTACACTAAGTCACAAGTTCTAAACCTAATTGGACAATAGGAAGAAAGTATCATATGGGAAGCATGCAAAGGCATAATAAACTAGAAAAATGTTTATAATTTCTTCAACTAGGCAAGACAATTAGGAAGAAAGTATCAAATGGGATCCATGCAAAGGCATAAACCACAAAATGTTTACAATATCTTCAACTAGGCGGTCCGTGCCAAGAATAGATTGGGGGGAGAGGGAGAGGGAGAG
>Ga0116229_10006972_pt1 | contig 18031 bp, 9 predicted proteins | sample S1TSphgellanicum_3_FD_87313 | JGI IMG/M metagenome (GOLD analysis project Ga0116229, IMG submission 87313) | Host-associated microbial communities from peat moss isolated from Minnesota, USA - S1T2_Fc - Sphagnum magellanicum MG | ecosystem: Host-associated > Plants > Peat moss > Unclassified... | reverse complement strand
TTGGGAGTGTGAGGGTTCACTCCCTCACACTCTTTGGACTGTTTGCACTCCCGGGAGCATGTGATGTGACTCCCGGGTCTACTACTAAGCCCGCAACCTTGCAACCCCCCCTTGCCTTGGTCGTAAGCCAAGGCTAGGGTTGCGACACTTTCCCGCACTAGAAGAAGAGGTCAATGTCCTCAATGACACTTAGAGTTTTTTTGTTTCACGGTTGCACTCCCGGGAGCATGCGATGTGACTCCCGGGTCTACTATTAGGCCCGCACCTTGTAACCCCTTTGCCTTGGCCTTGAGCCAAGGCTAGGGTTGCGACAATATATAAACTTGTGCAAGGGGTGAATAAATATTAATGTGTTTGGAGCTATTCACAATTGGTTGATTTAGGTTCCAATTATGTTAATATGTACCAAAGTAGTTGTAACCAACATTTAATATATTTAATATTATAAGGTGGTAACTTAAATTGGTTAAACTAGTGTTGAATTTTTTGGATTTACTTATATAGTAACATTCATAATGTATTATAAAAATATATGGGATAAGTTTGAAATCAATTTAATGAATGAAAAATTACACAAAAAACATGTTTTAAAAATATGTAATTAATCTTTTTAATTCAAAATTTTTTTAGAAGGACTTGAAAAGATTTGAAAATGACATATTTAATAAATTTTTTTAACATAATAATATAATAAAGTTCTTTTGAAGCATAATATTCAAAATTTCAAAATTTCAACTTATAATTCATCATGAAATTAAAAATATTTTTCATGAATAACCAATCTTAATTTGCCATGTTAACATTACAAGCTAATTCATTATCTTTCAAAATGATTCATTTAAGGAGGCAATGTTGGCTCTTTTTTATCATAATTGTACCTTTCATTATATCCTTTGTGGTTTGTGAAAGGCAAATGTAGCTTGATTGGAAAACTATTATTACCACATATCAAGTGGATACAATATTTTATATCAGGCAATAGTGGATGATTGTGTGTAGTTGATTGATATTTTTGTTGAACTTCCAAGGATTGCCAACAACTTTCAAGTTTTTTCACAAATTATGTTTGTATTCTAAGGTGCAACAATGGTGAGCTTTTCGACTCGGCAAAAGACTCTCATAATGATATTAAGTTGTGTTTCCTTGTAGACAAAGGCTTTCCTCTTTTGGTCAATGGTTCCCCATAGGGAGAGGCATGATCAAACAATTTAAAGCAACTAGACTAGAAATCAACAAAAGAGGAAACAACATATGACATGCTACAAGTAGCAAGCACTTAGAATTTGAAGTAGGCAAACACATTGTAAGCAAGCATGCACCCTCTATAGCACCATAGTGATGAAGGGGTGCAAGAGGCACATTGTAAGGAGTGGGAGGTGGGAGTTAATAAACTGCTTAGATATAAGACATGGTTTTATAATGGGATTTCAATTCATGTGTTGTAATCTAGAGTTGTGAAATGGTAATCAAACATTTGATGATAAATTGTCATTTGTCATAACATTCAATGATAAGTTAGGTTTATGATGGCAAGGTGTGGACATGTGTTGTAAATCGCAAATTCAAAATTGGGCACCTACCATCTAGATATCTCTATTGTGAATATAGACCTTTAGTAAGCAATTGCTTGACTATGTGTCTTTAGAGAATAAAGCTATCGCAAGTAGGATGTTAAATATCACTTAATGAGCTTTGTTCAAGCTTCAGTGGGACACCTTATGCACAGACGCAAGGTTTTGTCACAAGGTTTGATTGATGTTGACCTAGTTATAAGCTAAATTAAGCTGAGCTCACTGCTTTTGTTAAGTGTGCAGACAGAGGGTAATGATAGGTGTCCTCACTCTTTCTAAAGAGGTGGTGGTTACAAATTTGATATGAGGATAGCAAAACATGCATGACAGAAGAAGCAGAACCATGCAGAGTTTTGCACAAAATTGTGCATGGTGCAAAAAGTCAAGCCAAGACAGAGCTTGTGAGCGAGAAGTTAGGGTCCTCCCTATCTCAAAGAATGCTACACTTAAGCGGACGATTGAGGCTCTCACTTAATGGAGGGATCTAAACGGTGGGGTGGAGACTTTAGACATATTTTGGAATGCTACTGGTTCTAACCAGCTCTGCTTTCCTTGCAAAGAGAACTGACTCTACTAACTGCTCTTTGCTTCTTTTTATGAGTTAAGCTTGCTGAACAGAATGTAGGTTCAGCATTAGCCGATGAAAGAAATACAATTGTTGGGTGATTCTATGACTGTTGCACCAACGCAGATTTTTCTTCAACGCTTAAAAGATCCAACTCACGGCATTTGATTCTTAACTTAAAGCCTTCGTCACATAACTCCTTGATCAGTTTTCCCTATTTCACATGCTGAGTTTTATATACTCATATGCTATAAATGAAAGATATGAAGCACCCAACATAGGAATTTGAGTCTTTTGCCCTCACATGCTTTTATCTAGTTGGTATGTCCAACTTCTTTCTCAGATCAAGATTTTTCCCTCAATATAGGCAGGAAAGTTGCACAATGAGAATGTTTGTTGTTAGCCTTGCCTACCAAGGCAAGGATATTGTGTTTAGATTCGTTATAGAGTATAGTAAGCCTAGGGGATTTTGGCCTCTAGGTAATAGGTCTATTTTAGTATGAGGATTTTTGAAAGATGATATTTTGGCTTGTGTTGAAACTTGAGATCAGTTTATAGAGTTATAATTTGAAGGATTTTGGTTTCTTTTAGAGGATTTTTTGAAGATTGCATTTTTGCATGTTGAAATATTTGGGTTTCCATAATTCTTCTTTTGCCTTAAGATACTTTTTAATGTGAATGGCAAGATCATAGTGTGACACACCCCCTTGTTTTCTCCTTATTCCAATCATTTTCCCATGGGGTTGCCCAAGGGTTTCCCAAGTTGTTCCTCAAGATGTTCCAAATTCCACCTCAATTTTATCTCGTACACATTTGTTTCTATTTTGTGGTTGAGGTCCAAAGAGGTGCTTCTATTGAGGAGTGCCCAATGTTCCATATTTTTTATGGTGGGCCAATCAATATGGCCCCTTCCAAAAAAAAAGTGTGTGAGAGCACCCATGAACTAATTAATATGAAGCACAATAGGTAAGGTGTTCTTTGCAAGGGGTATTAGCCCAGACCAAAAATGGTGACCAACTCTTTTGGGAAGAGAAATTTCATGCAGCCAATGGTAAGGCCCAAGCATGCACTCAAGGTGCCTTGCTTTTTTTCCTTATAAGTTTTGTGAGGGGAGTGACAAGAATTTCTTTTCATTTTGCCCTGGTTCCCAATGGGTTCCCATCAGGTTCTCCATTTCTCAATGTGTTCCCCAACATGTTCTCAATAGCACCTCACTTTTATCCTATATGCTTTGGCAAATGTTTTCCTCCTTTCACCCATGTAGGTGGGCGAAAGGGGAGGAACGCTATACTTCAAAATAGAACCTTCTATTATAGAGAGCCTCCATACATGTAGCTTTTGTTACTACCTATGATGAGCTCCAACATTATATGTGCACATAGTTGTTATTGTAGATTGATCAAAAGTACTGCCTGCCTCCTTTTTTCATGGTCTGTCCTTGGCCTGATTCATCTTTTTGAGAAAAGAGATGGATGATGACCAGACATGCTTTGGGACCTCCTATGCACCAGGTCTCCATTACAAGCCCAAAACATGCATACCATGGGTCCAAAGTGCAATGGTGCAGCACTGAGGGAAAAAAATGCCCATCACAAAAGAAAAATAATTGAACTTTGGGGGTTCCCACAACCATGTACCCCAATTAGTGCCCTTGGGATTAGGTGAGGCCAAAATTGTGGCCAACAAATTTAAGAATCAAAATCATGCTCAGCCAATGAGGAGGTGTAGTGTGCACCGTAGATACATAAGAATGTTTTTTTTTTTGGAAGGGGGGGTTAGGGACGCGAGTTTTTTTCTTTTTTCTTTTGAAAAGGGGATTGTGAGTGTTTTCTTTTCTATTTTGGGTCAAGGGTGGTTTATTTTGTGTCACGACACACCTTTTTTTTTGGTTTAGTTTGCAAGGTGGTTGTGGAGGTCTAAAATAAGTTTTATTCTAAGGGGCCAATCATTGATTTAATCATGATTGACCCATCAATCTAAAATAAGTTTTATTCATTTGGGTGATTGGCTCATTGGACCATCTAATTGGACCCTAGGACCTCAAAAAAGGTTAGTTTACAAGTGGTTGTGGAGGTCCAAAGAAATTCTTTACTTTTCACTTACATAGGTGCGCCACATATATAACAAAAACTAGAGGTTTTTTTTTGGCTTTCTAATTTTATCAACCATTTTCATGAATTCATGGCTCCCCATGTCATTTTGTTTTTCTTTGTTCTCTTATTCCTTCTTCTTTGTGCTATGGAGAGATGAGAGAGTTGCATGCTTAGTGTAAATAGAACTTGTCTTTTGCATGGAGGTTTAAAAAAGTTCCAATTCTTTCACTTAGATCAATGTCAACTGAGCTATGGGGACAATTTGTATGTTAGGAGTGTGTTTGTGTGTCTAGAGTGGGTTTTTTTGTTTTTGTTTTGGGTGATGAACCAATCAGAGAGGTATATCACCAAAATAAAATAAAATTTCAAGGTTTTCTCCTCCCCCTCGCCCCAAACTAATCAATATGAATCACACTATACTATATCGCATACATGACTTGATTTCTCATTGGTTAGATGAAAATTCTATTCCTAAAATTGGCTGCCATTATTTTTGGCCTGGACTAATAGCCCTCCCTAAGAACACCATACCTATTCACATACAAAGTCGGGGTATAATGAGAAAAGGATTGAAAATGGGGAAAAAAAGGGAAGTATTGAAAAGGAATTTGTCTAAACTTTGGACAATTTAAAGGTTTGAAAATTATGAATACACTAGGTACTGTGTTGTTACCCACCAAGAAAACTTCATTGAAAACTTGTGAAACTTGGTAATGAGAGAAACTCATACCTACTTTGATGATGAGGAAAACCCTGTGATATAAGAAATGGGCGGAGAAAGTCCCATGCTCGAAACAATCATATTTATCAAACACGTTTGGGAGTCATGTTTGTTTCTAGTCCCTAAATTTGGTAATATATTAAGATGCTAACAATTTAAAATTAATTGGCTATTTAAAATTAGTTTTTGGCCATTGGGTAAATTCTAATAATGAATGTACATCAAAATAATTTTTGGCTTTTGGGCAAGTACTACGTCCACAAAGACCTACCAGAAGTTTTCTAGTGTATTTGGAGGTAATGTTACCAAGTGGAAATTTTTATTTACAAAAGGCAGACATTTTCATAAACCGAAATGACCATAGGAATGCGCATTTCCATTTAAAAACTAAACACTCATAGGAGTTAAGATTTTTTGGTGAAATAACCAACCTATTTGTCTCTCTCTCTTTTTTTTTCTTGTGACAACCATTGGGTATCATCAAAAAAAAAAATGAAAAGAAATTTTCATAAGTCTTTACAATGGGTAAAGCTTTGAGAAGGGGTGTTATACTATATGTAAAGAAAATACAAATTTTAAGAAAATAATAATTTGAAAGCACCTCATTGATAAGGACTTGATTTATTACTGTGAATATTTGAGATTCACACAAAAAAAAAAAAAAAGAAAAAAAAATTTGTTTGTCAATTGAAAAAAAGCACCTTGGAGAAATACCATATGATATGTTATGAGCCTCCCCTAATTCTCGAACCTATTATTATGTACATCCACCCTCAGACAACCACCCTCGAGGCTACAACCCTCAAATTAGGGGAGGCCCTCAGGAGCAGACCTAAAAAGTATGATTGAAAGTTGAAATGGTGAAATATTTCAGCACATTCAAGAAAAGTAGCTAGCTCACATTGATGGTGCTCAGTAGTACTGCACTTGTGGACTTGGTTGGTGGGTGACATGAATGTGAGTGAGCTACTTTTTTTAGTCGACAAAAACTACTACTACTACTTAAGGTAATGAAGACTGCAGAGAAAAAAAATTTACAAAGGGAAGGAAGTTCAAATGAATGAACATGGACTCCCCTGCAAAATCGCAATAAAAAAAAATTTAAAATTGCTAAAAATAAAATGCTATATCAAAAATAATCAAAAGTGCTAAAATCATGCGACTTTTTGAGATTGTCAATAGCCAGAAATTTCTACTGAGATTATTCAAAAGAACTGTCAGATGTGTTTATTCATGGGTTCAATTAGGTAGCTCAAATTATAGAAGGATGCATTTTAAAGAAAAAAAAAAGCTTTCATAATTTAGCTTAATCACCAGATGTGCCTATATGTGGTTCAATTAGGTAGCCCAAATTATATAGAAGGATGTATTTTTAAAAACAATTATGTTCATAATTTAGCTTAATCACCATATGTGTTTATAAATGTTATAGAAGGATGGTTTTTGAATTTTTTTTTTAATATTTTAGCTTGTAGTCAAAATTTGGCTAAATCTTCCTGTGAGTGATTACCACATTGGCTATAATTACCAAAAAAAAAAATGCCACAATGAACAAACATGGCCTCCTCCACTTACAAAATTGCACATATTTAGGTAGTAGCCAAATTTGGCTAAATATTCGTATGAACCATTTGCCACATTGGCTATAATTACAACCAAAAAAAAAATTGCCACAATGAACAAACATGGCCTCGATATCACTACAAAAATTGCAAATGTTTTGCAATAAATTTTTTCAATAGTTGATAGGTAGTTAGGTAATTCATTTTATTCATTAATTAATTAATTCATTGATTGATTGGCGTGAGAAAATCCCAAGTTGCAAGTTCCAACCGACCTTCACGAATATCTCGCTCCACCGCGCATTTATGACGACGACAACAACAACAACCCCTTCGCAGGCTTCATTTATAAACGCGGCTTCTGTTGAGTACTACTCGAGTGACCGTAACACACGTCTAACGCATCACCGACTTTGCATTCAATGCCGCATTTATGTACCCATTACGCGTGCATCGCCTTCTCCTCACCTTCCAACTTCCATGTACTTGTTGTGCTATCAAATGGAAGTAAGTAATGGCTCTCTCAATATACAACTCTTTCGTTTTTGACAAAATCCCATCTCTCTCTCTCTCTCTCTCTCGTCTGCCGTCAGAGACCGTCTTTGGCTGCTGCTGCTGCTACTACTACTCCTACTACCACTTGTGGTTTCATTGAGTCCTTTTGTCAATGGGGGAGGCAGAGAGTTTTCATAGAATAGCAATGAGTCCAGCAGGGAATGCGGAGGTGAAGGCACAGCCGCCTATTTACAAGAGGCGAACATGTCGGATTTGTTGTGGGGTGACGGCGCTGCTTGTGTTGGCTCTTGTGGTGGTGATTATTGTTTTGAGCCAGACGTTGTTCAAGTTTAGGGATCCCGAGGTGAGTATCATCTCCATGAAGCTGGAGTCCATCAGTGTGGCCTTGGATGTGCTTACGCTTTCGGCAATGCTCAATATCTCGGTGGCCACTGACGTTCGGGTCACCAATCCTAACCATTACAACTTCAAGTATACCAACAGCACAGCAATGATGTTTTATCATGGTCAGCAGGTGAGAGAATGTGCCTTCATTGTGCCGTTTTGAACATTCTGTTTTATCTTCTTTCGAAACGAGGAGATTTTTATTTTTTTCCCTGCTCCTCTTAGGCAAATAGAGAGGACTTCAGAGACTTGCTCGTCCCTTTATAGAGAACTGGAAACACCTACTGCAATAGGAGGAGGAGAGTGTTCTTTTCAGTTTGATCCCTTAGGTCTTTGTGGAGGTGGAATCAGTTGCAAGAGAAAGAACGTCCAAGGTAATGATCTAGCTCGATCTTGTTAGGCGAAAATGCTTTAACATTTACAAACGGTATGCCTCCGGATATCAGGAATGGTTCGGTATTATTGTGGCAAATCATGACCAGCAGACTGTGCTGCTGTACTAGTTAAAATGTCGAACCCTAGAGGCCTTGTACTAAGTTTTTGAGGAGTCCTCGTGCCACAAACTCTTCATAGGAACTGACCAGGGGTGCACACAGACAAGAGAATTGATTGACCTGGCTAGGATTGAGTGGCAGGCTCCAGGCTCATTCCTGTGTGTAGGTTAGTATGGAATATCAATAGAGACTTGGGAGCCATGAAATAATGTTCTTAGATGTTATCAAACGTACACAGAGCGGGCTAATGACAGAAAGTTGCATCTCAACTTGCATTACTGCAATGCAATTCCATATGGCAATTGGTTTCGTGGGCCTTTTTAAAACTATTAGTAGGGACTGTGGAACCTGAAAGTTGCATTGGGATTTGGGAGTCCATCAATGTCTGTCTAAATGCACTGTGAAATGTGTATGTTTATGCACACCGTCCAGTATGTATATGTATGTTGATTGTTGAATGTGTTGATCAGATTGGCGATATTTCACTTGGTGCTGGTGAAATCCGAGCTAAGCAGTCTGTGGATATGGCAGCTATCGTCACAGTTGAAGCATTGAAGATTGTGGAGAGTCCAAACGTGCTAAGTGATTTGGAATCTAGGATTGCTCCATTGAACCTAACTTCTTCCATCCCAGGGCGAGTGAATGTGGCAGGGATTTACAAGCATCATGTTGTGGCAACTCTTGATTGTAATATGGAGATCTGGGTCACCAACCAGACTTTGAAGGACTATCAGTGCACACAGCACGTGAAGCTGTGATTCCCATTTGCAATGAAAGGGCTACAGTCTGTGGAGTTGATGGGAAAATGCACAGTCTGTGTTTGCATTCTCTGACTTGGCCTCAGTGAAGCTTGGGATGAACAGACAGCTGTATTGTGGAGGAAATAGTCAAGCAGCTGTGTACCAGGACAGTACTTGATGCTGCTCTCCAATTCAGCAGAATGCACGTTTTATTAGAATAGAGGGTGGAGGATGTATAAGGGGATAGGTTTCTCACAGTGGTAGCTCAAAACTCAAAGGCGCCTTCCACTCTACACAAGACAAACTGGGTGTTGGAGCCATGGTAGAGTAAGTCCATGGGAGCATCTTTCAGTACCCTGTGAACACATTGGAAGAAGACTTGCTGTTGAAAATTGCAGTAAGCTTATGTAAAAGCTTGACCTACTTTATAGACAACATCACAAGAACCAAGGTCAAGTCATGTGACTGAAAATATGTGCATCTTTGGGACTTCAGTGCATTCTCTGTAACCAGAGGACAATAGTAGGCTCAAGATCCTTCCATTCTAGGAGGGATATTCACCCTCATGGTGAACTAGGGAATTCCTCTGAATGCTTTGGGCTGGAATCTAAGGCGAGACTTATACCTAGTATGAGACTTTGGTTAATTGGGTATTGAGGTGCATGGTGTATGCAGCAGGCCAGGGTGAACCAGCACCTACACTGGACCCGGTATGTTCACCTTTCTTGAGTGAGGCCTTTTAGGGGCCATGTTTCACTTAGGGAATGTTTAAAATTTGAACTCGAAGATTCTGATTTAGTTTTAGGATGAGTTAGAAGGAACCCTAAAAAATTGGGATTTTCACCATGGTAGCAGTGTAGGTAGGTACTGAAGACTAGACAACAGAGAAACAGCTAGGAAAAGAAGTGTATTATGGAAAGTGCTGGGTACAAGCCATTGTGCCTGGTAATGGTGCCTTCAAGGAGTTTTGGGCAAGCCTGGTAAGGTGAGTAAAAATTTCTGAAAGGACAGCAAAAATAGGCACAATAGCCTGTACCCCACAAGTGCATGTTCCATAACAGAATGGTTTTCATGAATTGCACAATGGGCATCTGGATTTTTAACAATGGTTAGGTCATGTAGACCGAAGAAGACTAAGTTGTCAATTGTGCCTTGTTAAGGGGATCAAAAAGAGGCAGAAAAGGTCACATGAAAACCACTTAATAACCAGCTACCTTAATGGTTATGCCCGAGCCTGTGTCTCCAGAGTTATCAACACATGCACACACACAAAACCATGTAGTAACGTTTTGCAGTGTATGGGGTCTCACCCATTTTTTCTAGTGCTGCTATTAGTATGTACTATATACTAAATGCAACATCAGTTTGAATTAAAATGGATGCTTTTATTTTGGGTTGCATATGAGTATGGCATTGATGTATATACGGTTTGCGTGATACTAGGGGTATATGAACATTGGTATGATAATTTTTATTGCTCACCATGCATGAAAAAAATGCCATAGAGATTTACAAAAATCAGTTTCACTGATCACTTAAGTACACATGCTGTTTGAGGTTTCAGGAAGGTAGTTTGTTTGCTGCAAGTCAAAAAGATGCTGCTGCAATCCCCAACCACAATATAGGATATTCAACAAGACAGATCCTATCATAGCACGGATGTAAATGCCTAATGCCACTGACCTGCTCAGACCTAGCTACATCGACCAAAAGCTTGGTATTGGGACTTTTTGCACTTGTGAAAAAAGAAACAAGTTTGGTATGTGTGGCTGAACCTTAAGACGTTCTCCCTACAATGCAAATTTTCACCAATTTACTTCAGTTCATTCATACCCAATTGGTATGTTTTACAGCTAAGGGGTACAGCAACATGTTTTTTTGGTTTTTCTTGATGTTGCTCAGTTGGCCACATCTATCCAAGCAAGGTAATTGCAGGTTGCAATCTTTCATTTTGGCATATTAGTAGAATGGCTACGCACCTTCATGCTACACATGTTGTTTGGGGTTATGAAGATGATAAAATTTTCAGCTTAGAATTCAAAGTAAGCAATGATGTTGGGATTATTAATGGTGCAAGTGAAGCTTAAGTTTGGTAGAAAAGTTGGTGGATGGGAATTATGCAATATCCAAGCTAGTTGCTAGCAAGTTGTCACTTGTGCAAAGCGCTAGACTCATATTTGAAGACCTTGCATCATGACCAAATGCAGTAGAAATGTTAGTACCATCTAGGGGAATTGAATTCCAATTCAAAAATGTACTTTGCCCAGTGCAATGGATGGTGGACTTGCAAAACAAAACCCACTTCACTACCAAAATCCCCATTTACAAAGCAAAGAGTCGTGGACAAGATGATACAACTCAGCATTGTTTTCAACATATGTAGGCCTAATTTCTAGAAGACAATCAAATGCCTATAACTCCAATCCATAGCAACCCTTCATCTCATTCCATTATCTAATGTTAGTATAGAATGGGAAATCCTAAATTTTATAGAATTCTTTTGCAAGCTTCTTGACCACCCACTATAATAGATCTTGTCTTTTACTCCATTTTTACATGACAAAATTTTAGTCAAAACAAACTCTTGAACAAGTTGATATTAAATTCAAATTGGACTAGTCATATACGACAAGCATAAGTAGTATAGGTCAATCATATTAAACATGACCAAATGACTAGTTATGTTCACTATGTCGTGTCCATTTTGACTAACAACCAACCCATCATTTTGTTATGTTTATTTTGATTTAATATTAATTTGTATTGTTAATTGATGTGACAACTTGTTTGTTTTGATTAAAAACTAACATAGGTGCTAGTGGATGTTGATTGATAAGTAACATATATCATAATTGTGATCTAAGTTTTATCTATTGATGAACTTGTGCTTCGCATTGGATGCACTACTAATGGTGATCAATAGATGAGAAAAATGAATTGATTTTGTGAAAATTAAGTTCCATTTAAATGAAAATGTTGAATGAAATTGCATGCAATTTCAATTGAATTGAAAAGAAATCGGATGCAAATTGGTGCAAAAGATATTGAAAATTTGCTCGTGACTGTGATGTTGAAATTTTCTTTTGGAAAGACATATTTTCATTCCTCTTTACATGGGAATCAATTAAATAGATTCTATTTGAAATTGTCCAAAAAATGATTTATGAAACTTAAAGTTGTCTTACTTAAACCGATTTTGATGCATAATTGTCATAACAAACTAATGACAATTCCTAGGGATATAAAATCTAGGTAAGGCATGTAGGTGTCTAGGCCCCCTACCTTAGGCATGTACACCTCCCTCCCCGAAGCATGTAGGCCATTTAAACATGGTTGAAATCATGTGTAAGCATTTCCTCAAGGCATGTAGGCCATTTAAACATGGAGGGCATGTCATAGGAAAAAATTGAACCCTTCATTTCCATGGCTAGAAGTCAAGGCCTTAATCATACAACCACTTCACGTGGTAACAAATAATGTCATTGTAAAAAATATAAACACACATTTATTTTAAATTTTGCACATTATAACATTTATATTCACCCCATTACAACTTTAATTAACATATTATGTTAACACATAACTATAAACATGAATCAATTTCAAATTGTCTTGTGTACATGTATTTCACATCTACATTCTTTAAAGAAGAAAACTAGGTATAGGAAGGTAAATAATAGGTAGGTAAGTTGTAAGTAGGTTATAAATAAGTAGATGGCAAACATTTTGATACAATTACTTCTTGCCCACCTATTACTTGGCCACTTACCTACAAGTTATGTATTATCAACCTTTACCTACCTATTAATTATCGACCCCCAATCTACTTACAACCCATTTATTATTTATTTACCTAATAATTACCTATGTACATACTTATTACCAACCTTCAACCTACTTGTCACCTACCTATTGAGTTATCTATTATTTAACTACTTGCAAAAATTATTTGTTTCCTATTTATAACCAAACCCAACCTATTAATATTACCAATCTACAACCTACCTACATATTTAGGGGAACCCAAGTGACATTTAGTACATGCCTAGGGGGCCTACACACCTACACATGGTATGTATATAAAATAACACTCTCAATGATTAAAATTTGGCACATAACATGTAGTAAACCAGATCACCCATGGAATGACTTAAATTAGTCACACCATTGCAAACATTGACATCATAAAACGTTGACGCAATCCATGTGTTACTAACATTATCTTATTCAAAGAAAAATTATAGTCAACCTAATCAAATTAAACATGCCTACTATTGGGTGGAGGAAAAAAATGGACAAATAATTATTTCATGTTAAAAACTTGTAACTTAATCATATACATGTCATTGTAATAACATTATAGTCACAATGTTAAGAACATAAAATACATGATTTTGTTGTAATGACTAGATATAAATGAGTTTAAACTGATTTTTCAATTTAATTAGATTTCATGAAGTTGAATGTAGATCTAATGTATGGTTGCACTCCACATTCTCAAAATTAACCACATTTGTGATCTCAACGAGTTTGAGGTTTGAGATATTCAAACAACTTGTTTTTCAAAATTTGATTATTAACCATATTGATCCACACATGATTGGTAGGGTTGTAATCAAAGAGAGGTTTAATAGCAAATGGGCAATTATATTTCATCTAGAGTGCCATAAAAAAAATGAAATTAATAATAAAACTTCATCCAATAAGGTGTCATATGCAGCAACTTCATATATTTTATTGGTATAAAAGGCTATAATAATGTGCCTTCAGGATTCCCAAATGACCATGAAATAAGGTTTAAGCTTATGGTTAAATTTAATATTAAGGGTAATTAATATCATAGTACTTGGGCGGTTTTAAAAATTATCTGTTGAAATAAGTTATTTAGTCCAAAATTTTTGGTTAGACAAATTCCTTTTTAATTCTAGAAATTTCAGCATATGTGTAATATATGTAATAAACATTGTTAATATTTTATAGATATTTCACTACATTAGTGGTCAAATGGATGTAAAGTAATTGATTTGGTGAGGTAGGTCCTTGGTTCAAAATTGGTTGGCAATTTGAATGTGTTTTTGAAAATTTCAGTAGGAAGGGCTGAATTTTTCTAAAAATTTCAACAAACTTGAAAATAATTTAATTTATGCCAAAGCTGCCCAAGTACTATGGTAATGACATTCATTAACACTGCACCAATATGAATTTTGAATAAGGATGTTCAAATTTGGGAATTTTTGTTAGGTTGATGTCCCATTTTGAGATGTCCTTTTAAGACCTTGGCCGAACAACAATCATAATGATTTATAGGTTTTTTTTAATATAGAAACAAGTCAAGTTTTCACTAATTTATAAAGAGATTAATGTTGAAAGAGAAAATACATCTATTGATTTGAAAAGAAAATGTAATTAGAAAGGGGGAACAAATGTTTACCCATTCCTAGGAAAGAGTGATTAGAAAGGGCAAAGTAAAATGTCCAACCCCAAATCATGTATGGAGGAGATATTAAAAGATTGTTAGATCCCACTTCCCATTGAATATTAATATATTTAATGTTTAGAATGATTTTATTGAATCTAAATAATTTCATAAACATAAATATTGATGTAAATAATGTAGACTTGTCCAACTTTGATAAAATGTTTTGATGGATATTTCATTTTCAATGTTGATTTGAATATGTTTTTAATTATGATTAAAAAATGTCCATTAAAATATTACAAATTTTTTAAAGATGAAATATAATGGTTTTATGTTTTTATATTTTATTTAATTGATAAAAATGATAAGTATAAATTTATTATACTATTTTAAATTTTGATTAAAATCGTCATTAAAATGAAAATATCAATATTAGTTATAAAAATGATCAATAATTTAGTTTTAATAGTATAATTATAATCTAATTTCATATTAATTTATTTGTAATTTTTATTACAAACGAAAAGTTACCATCATGTTGAATTAAATGTTACCAATTGTCGGAATTATGAACATTATGAAAGTTAATCAATATCAAAGGGTGCAATCACAATAGGATGTACCATAGCAAGTGTAATGCTTGTTTGATTTTTCCATGTTTTAAATTTGTAATTTAATTTGATGTTAAAATTGTAAAATTTGTGTATATAATTATATTCTTAATATATCTAGGAACACGTGAATTAATTTGAAATTAATCCAATGGATAAAAAATAAACAAAAACATTCATTAAACACTATAATGCTTGTTTTTAAGTAGTAAAAGGACTTGTAAATGGATGTGAATTTTTTTGAAAATGACGTTTTTTGTCAAAATTTAAACATAAACCTTAATAAAATAGTATGACGAATTTTTTCAAAAATTTAAAAACCTTTTCAATATTTAAAAAATATTTCACACAAAGCAGTCACAAAAACAGTCAAAAAGCAAGTGGGTGTGGCTCATGTTATCCCTTTTGCACCCCAAATCCATTAATAAAATGTGGATGTAGAATGTGGTTTAATGGTTTGAAATACACCAAGACACATTGAAATTTAGGACATTTAAAACATTTTGCAATCATGATGTGTAGGTCAAAAAATCTAATTATAATTTAAGATTCATCTTTCAAAACATAAATAATGTATTATTTAGTAAACCATTAAGCTTTAAAATGTAGTTGTTGAATGAAAACGTGAAACACAAATGCATTTGAATGTGAATCATGGACTTTTAAATAACAACATACACAAAATAACCTCAAGGTTTTCAAGACCTTAGTGTGATAAATAATGATAGTAGGTTGAGAGACATGTGATTTATAATTAATATGCAATTGATTTGATCAAAACATTATATCTTTGAATAATGTAGAATTTGAAATCAAGAGCCAAACTTTGAACATGTGTCAATTAAATAAAATTTGAAAAATTGTTATAATTAAAAAAAAATTTAATTGTTGGACACATCAACTTTTATGGGTTTTAAGTCTTGCCCAAATTTCATTTTGCATCCAATGTATTGCCCACAAACAAGATCATTTTTATTTTCTTTTTTTCTGGTTGCTTTTTGTGTTCTATTTTTTCCATCTTGTAAAGCTTCTATGGCAACAAGTCATTCATCTTTGCATGTATTTGTCATTCAATTAATGGCACACTAAAAAAATTGTAACTTCAACATTTTCATAGGATGTGAAAAACACAACATGATTTAATAGATTCATAATTTTCAAGATTGCTTTAAAAAGTTGATTAATGTAATACAAAGACAAATTGAACACATGTTTGTAGAGTAATTAATAAACTTTGAAAATTTCATCTCAAGGATAAAATATTCTTGAATATTCCAAAAGATTATATTTTTCTTGACAAAATTTTGTTCTTTGAAAAAATTAAATTTGAAGATTACAATTTTTTTACAAATAATATAATTAATGTCAAAGATGCCAAGGCATTACAATAATAAATAAAATTTAAATATAAAAATGACATCAATGTACAATAAATTATGCAATAACCAAGATGGATAGTTTTATTATAATAGTTTATATTTGTGTAAGGGATTAGGATCACCAAATGAATTTTAAAAGGTCTACATACAAAGCTTTTGATCTCATCAATTTTTGTTTATTTTACAGCAACAATTTCATCTTCTATCCTAATTTTTTTTTATCATTATTTTAATAAATCGTCAGTAACACATTAGTTTTGTCACAAGACATGCACAATGTAATATTTATTTATTTATTCATATTATGTATGTCATCTTGTAATAATGATCAAATGGTATTTTGCATATATAATGTCTTGTAAATATTCATAAGTCCTTGATCAATTTTGTTAAAGATTGATTTTATGAAACAAAAAAAATGTCAAATGTGAATTTCTATGATAATATTATCTACAAATATACTTGAACCATTCTTCGATTTTTTTTGCATTATTACATTTTTAAAAAATCATCTTTTGTTTTATTTTGGTTAAGTAATTTGATAAACATCTAGGTTTTAAATGTTTCAAAATTTTCCCTCTCTTTTGAAAGATGAATACCCATGTCACATAAAACATCCTTGTAGAGCTATAAATGAATTGATATCATATGGATTGTGCTACATAATAATTATGTGATGCATAAATTCAAGTAGATTATCAAAACCCATATTAAACTAAATTTTTAGCTATATATATATAAAGAAAAAACATTGAAGAGAATAATAGATCTTTTTTCTTTAGTACACGAATTCTTTCAATTGTTTCTTTCTTCATAATGCACATATAATGAAGTGAACATCAATTGTTGTGTAACAGTTTAAGTGAGTGCAAATCACAATTATTTGAAAAAACACACTTTTAATATTTTAAATTCTATGATCAACCTTCATTCTTGTTTTGTGTTTGAAACACATTTTCATTGGATTAATACCAAATGAGTCATAATGTGTTTTCACATTTGTTGCCTTTTGCCTTTTATGCATATAATTCACACATAATGTTTGCATAATTGTAAGAAATCAAACAGATTGATACAACTTAAGATCTATGAAGCAAAAAAAGAAGCAAAGAAAAGATTGAGCACCATGCATAATATTGAAACAACTCCATCATGGTTGTTTCCACATGTTAAATGCAATTTTTTCTTCCATTCTCACCTTTTGTATTGACATTTGCTTCTTTGTTAACAATCTTTTGAACAATGTCAACATATCCACATGAAATTTAATCAGACAACACATGTTCATACGTCAATGACATGATATGTTAAAATAACCTTGATATAAATGAATTTCAACTAAAGGTTAATGATGATATGATGCAATATGTAACATGCAATAAATTATCCTTATTTGCATCAAGATTAAAAATATTGAAAAAACAAGGAAAAAAAAAATTTATCATTGTGGAACAAGAAAAAAATTCAAGTGTTCTTGAAATGAGAGACTAATTCATTCTTATATCAAATTGAGGCATGAACAACATTGCAATGCAACTTGAATTAAATTCAAATACATTGAAAGAAATTTGACTTGAATTGAATTGAATAAAAATTTAAAAAATGAAATGCAAATTGGTAAAAAAGATATTCAAAATCTTCTTGTGAATATGGTGGTGAAAAAAAAAACTTAAAAAAAACACAAATCCAAAAAAACACCTTTTCATGCCTCTTTGATTACGAATGGGTTAAATAAATTTTAATTTGATACTAAAATTTATTTAACTATGAGGACAACTCATGAAACCTAAAGTTGTCCTACCTATAGCAATTCCAATGAATCATAATCCTTGAAATTATATAAAGATTTTTTTTTTTCTTTTTTTTTTTTTGTGGCATAATGTCCCACAAACAACTTCCAAAAAAAAAAAAAAATTTCCAAAACAAAAACCATCCTCTTTATAAAAAAAAGGTTGAAAAAACATGATTTTCTTTAA
>Ga0116229_10006969_pt1 | contig 18042 bp, 6 predicted proteins | sample S1TSphgellanicum_3_FD_87313 | JGI IMG/M metagenome (GOLD analysis project Ga0116229, IMG submission 87313) | Host-associated microbial communities from peat moss isolated from Minnesota, USA - S1T2_Fc - Sphagnum magellanicum MG | ecosystem: Host-associated > Plants > Peat moss > Unclassified... | reverse complement strand
ATCCACCACATGGTTCCCCAAATAATCAAAAGAAAACAAAATCACATGGTTCCCCATGTGATTCCCCAATTAATCACAAGGAACAACATCACATGGTTCCCCATGTGATTCCACAATTAATCATAAGAAAACAACATCACATGGTGCACATGACATAAGTCAATGCATTATGCAATCCTACATCCATCTTACCCCATAAAACAATTACCTAAGTAATTGTGCAATCAAATTACACATGAAGTTACTTACACCCAACTTACCCCTAAGTAATTGTGTAATTGAGTTACACATGAAGTTATAGAAACATTGTTTAAAACCCTAGGTGCTTATACCTTCAAAGAACCTGAAAGTGTTTTACAAGGACAATAGCCCCCATTGAGGTTCCAGTTTTTTAAAGAGGCAATTTTGATATCCAAGATTCAAGTCTGATTGAATTTTCTGAATTGTCTAGATCTCGATCGAACCCTTGGTGTGAATACACCTTCAAAGAAGTTATTATAATGCACCTTGAATCATAAGTGTTGCCACTAATAATCCCAGCCAAAATTATTAGGAACAAGGTATAGAAGCTATCAGTGTGATTTGGTAGTATAGTGAAATTCATATTAATTAGTTGTGGGAACCAAGTGTTTCTTTTTTGTGGCAAAATTTTTTTTCAAAAGGATTTTTTTTTTCAAAATATTGCCAAAAACAAAAAAATTCTAAAGAATTGCCATGTTTATACACATTGTTCAAACAATAGCCAGGATATAAAAGGATTTTAATAGTTTCTTATTTTTGTAGCCAATCTATAGCCATACATGGCTAAATCTCCTTGTGGATGATTGCCAGTGTGGGAACATCAGAAAATTGAAAAAAGAAAAAGAAAAAGAAACACTGGTTGGGACCCTCAAAGTTCAATCTTTGGTAGTTGAACCATGGCCAAACAATATGGGATAAAATTGGGGGTTATTGGGAACTTCTTAAAGAACATTTGGAGAACCTGATTGGAACACCTTGGGAACACATTGGGAATAGACAACATATGAAAAACAAAAAGCACACGCCTCCCCTCAAAACCCAAAAGAAAAAAAACTAAGCCAACTTATGACATCATTTGCACAATGAAAGAATTAGTGTAGTTGCTTGCATATGGTGAATGATAGAAGACCAAAATAGAGGTGGACTGTAATCACTATTTCATTTTGAAGACCATTACCAAGCACACAAGGGTCTTTTCATTGTTTTGCTTTTTGTTTGACAATACACCTCCTAAATTCACCTCTCATAGGCCTGTGTTGTTCACCCAAGTGTGAACTCATTACCCAACTAATCGGCCACAAATTTAAAATTCCCCTAAACTTTTTTTTTTTTTTTTGATTTTGTTGAATTTTCTTTGAAAAATTTATTCAATATCCAATAATTCTCATGCTATAAGTCTAAAAATTACAAAAACACCTTGGTGCACCCCTATTCATTAAGGGCTTTTTAAACAACACCAAGCGCATGGGGTGGGGGGAGGCATTATGGTTGGGGAGATCTCAACATGACAAACAAACAACCTTTCGTAAGAGATAGATTAGTGTGGCATGTGTCACTAGCCCAAGTGAACATGACTTTAACCATAGAAACCAATTATCAAAAAAAATATTTAAAATTTTAACTTAATTGTCAATGACAAAAATTGCTCAAAATTCAATATCTATCCCACACTAGGTCTAAAAATGATGAAATCACCTCCAAGAAATCCCATGAATCAACAACTTGACCAATAGTACCAAGAGCTTGCCCCAATTTCCCTAATATGTTTAGTTTTGGTTTTTTTGAAAATTTCTTCCCCAAAATAATTCAATTTCAATGAGTATTGCATTGTAGGTCTACACATTATGAAAATTCCTCGTGCACCTCTACTCATTGAGGGTTTTTCAATGGTAACAAGAATGTAGTGCAAGGCACTATGATTTGGGAGATCTCAATGCGACAACAAAACAAACTACCTTCTTTAATAGATAGATATGACAGATGCAATTGTTCTTGGTTTGAGTCTGGGGGTGTAACTTGCACCACTTTTGCGTGATTTGCACCACTTGTATGAAATGCACCAAATTATAGTCACATCAAAAATAAAACAAATAGAGCCAAGAGAAGAAGGGAGTAAAAGAAGGAAGAATGGAAGTCTTCCTTGGGCTAATGGTTATTGAACTAGAACCATGTATGAGGTCCAAATATCACTCACCTCACCCTCACCATATGCCCTTTAATTGTTCATCCCTCACACTTTGCCCCCATTGGAAACCGAGTATGAGTTATGACTCAGTTGTGGATGAACTGCAACTGAACATCCATAACTGAGTTACCAAGGCTCCACCTTGTTAACCTTTTGTGTAAACCCTCCCACTTCCTCCTAACACTAGTTAAATAACTACTTATGTAACTGGGTAAGTACTGTAGTAGGCAAGTAGGTAGCAAATGCTAGTGGTTACTATGTAGGTAGCTAGGAACATTGAGCCTCTTGGTGGCTATTTACACATTTGGATGGTTGGTACATAGCTAACCACTATGGTTAGCTAAGGGACTTCAATACAATGAAAAATGGTTTCTTGTCCATAGACCATCCATCCCGTATGTATGGTGCTGGTGGGTACTGGTTCATTCTGGCCCACGTTTCTCCTGTTGATTCTCTTCTAAGTTCAATTGTGGGTGTTCTGCATGAATATACAAAATTAACTCAGGTTAATGTTAATTGCTCACATTGACCCATGATGAGTCAACTAAAAATGAAGCATAAAAATTGGGGATAGTTTCATAATGTCAATAGGCGCTACTTAGTATAGTCATGGTGGGCATTGATTGGTGCAAAGAGCAAACTTGGGTGCCATCACACTATATACATAGCTAGCTAGCTACAACCAGATCCCATCAGAACTATCCCAAAAGTTTTGTAGAGAATTGTTATCAATTAATGTTAAGTCTATCTTGAGATGTTGGCTAGAAAAAACCTTTGTTTTGAGGTTGTTGGAAATCATCCATGAAATATGATGATGGCCATAGTGAACCAGCACCCACCAGTGCTCCATGTAGGATGAATGGTAAGTGATCAGCAAACAGTTTTCTGTTGGGTTCTAGTTCCCTATCTAACCATGGTGGTTAGCTTAGTTGCTTTTCTTTTCTTTTTTTCTACTTACTTACAAACAACCCACAAGCAGGTTGTTGTTAGCAGATGGGTAGTAAAAACAGCCCTTACCTATGTATAAACAATCTATGTAGCTAGTAGTTACCTATTTTCTTACCTATCTACCTATGTATGAGACCTATATGTTTCCTACAGAATTGGTTACCAATGTGAAACCAAATATTAACTCAGTTGAGGTTCATCCACAACTGAGTAATAACAGGCATCCAATATGGTGCACTGGTGGGTGTTGGTTCATTATGGTCAAAATATGACCACCATGACTTATGAAGGACTAGTGAGAATAGGTTTGTGTTGGATTCCCTCCCTCTCCTCTCCCAGCTATTAAGCTACATGTTGGAGTGCAAGACTTGTTCAGGAGGAGAGTTGATTTTAGTGTGATCTAGAAAATGGCATTAAATAGCAATCTCACTATATTGGTCCAAGTGTAACCAAAAAGAAGGGTGTAGAAAGAAGAATCTGTTGTGTAAGACTAACTCATAGTAGAAACACAACTCTTGGAAATCTAAACACCATTAATTCCAACAAATTACATTACCAAGACTACAGACCTAGTGCTATCAGAAATTCCATTGTTGCTATTGAACTGTTGGAACAAAGTTCAATGTTCTATGTGTCAATTGCCAATTGGTACACACATGGTAATCTCTCCTTAACTTGTCTTAATGGTAGCAAACAATTGGACCATGTACATAACTATACATTAAAAGTCTAAAATCTACTGAGGTATAGCTTGAAGTTAAAACCCTCAATGTTCGGTCAGTCCATGTCAGCTATTAACCCCTCTCCAACAAATGCAACAATGCAAAGAAACATTAAGTTCCCTATATGATAAACCCTAATCTCGAAGATTCTTGAATTCAAAGTCCAAACCCAAGTACTAGTGACATATACTAGGTTGACTTAAAATCATTCAGGAAGGACATTTTTTGGGTGTAAATTTGGACTACATATATGTTTATATTAACTTCCCATTTCTATTTTCATTCCTTTCATTTTGCCCAACCCAAGGACACCCCAATTGAGGCTTCTAGTGTTCACTCAAATATCTGACCTACGACATGGATTAAAGAGAAATTCAACAAATATCTATAGTACCCAATTCAAATCTATATTGATCCTCTACATGTTCCTTTCTCTACAGTTTGTACTTTCTCCCTTTTGTCATCAATCTTCAACATCAACCCCTTATAGAATCTATTCCTACCAAGGATACATTACTTGTCATAGTGTAGTCACTAACGCAACAAAAATCAAATACAACAACTACTAATCATGACAAGTAAAATTTACCATCTCTTGAAACTAATCATGAAAGAAGAAAAACCTACTTGCATTATTTCCGAATTCCCCTTCTTATTTTGCCTTCCATTATCATACTCTCTAAGCCTCCATTCAATGCCGCAACTTCCTCAACCATCCATAGCTCGGCGTCAATTAGTTCTACATAATACATAAACAAACTTGACTTCCTACCCATCTTCACAAGCTTTCTTGAAACAATTATTGTTGCAGCTATCTTAGAGAAATAAACAGTGATGAAATAATTTTCATAGTTAACATGCAAAAAGTTGACGGCCACTAAAAACAAAAATTAAAACCGTAAAAACTTGTTATGTTGACACGAGAATATTATCCAATTCACTTCCTGTTAGATCACACAAACTACTTTTTAAAACCCTAAACCCTTTAACTTATTTTTAAATGATTTGATGCAATTGATTGATCAAGAGCTCAAATTTTATACATTCAATTTGAAATGAAATTGGGAGTGACAATAACTATGTTAACAAAAGAAAAAGGTGATTTAAACAAGATCACGGAGGAACTCCAAAGCAATTCAAAATGAAGTTTTTCAGAGAGCTTAAAGTTTTAGTTTTGGTGTGCAAATTTCTGTGCTTGAGTTCTGACTTGAGTTTTGACAAAGGCCCAAGGTTTAATGATATATTGTTGTGTTTCATTGTAGTGGTTTGGTGTGCACACTTTAATAATTGAGAGTGTCATGAAAGAAATGATAGTTTGAAAAGTGATACGTGCTCATTTTAGCTAGTTTGCCATAACTTGAGGGAATACTTCAAACAATTTAACAACGTTGAAAGAGGGGAAACCTTGGGCTTTTGTGAATTGCAAGGTACCTATTTGAGTTTTTAATGTTCCTCACTTCTTCTGAAAATGTTGTTTCCTTTTCCTAAAAGTTTGCGATTTTGTAAACTAGCATGAACCCATGACCTTGTTCACCGATGAAATGGCCCCAAAAACTCGACCGCATTCCATAATATCTTGAGACTACTAGGATACAACAATTTGTACAATTGTAATTTAGGATTGTGAGTGATTTCAAGAATGACACAAAAATGTATTTCATAGGTCAAATGCAAGGTTTGGCTTGGAATGAGGCCAAAGACAATGCAGCACAAACCCACACAAAGTCAATGTGTTTGGAAATAAAGGGAAAGAACTCTTAACACTTTAAACATGAATTTTCATTTTTAAAATTGGAATTATTGTGGAGTTTTAAATGTTCAAAATGAGATTGGAAGGATCAACCTTTAGATTGAATGATATCCAATTTATTGGAAAAATCTCAAAAAGAGTTGCAAGAGAATGTTGTTAGAATCCCAAAACAATCTTCAAACAATGATTTCAAAATTCAAAACAAGTGCATTCAATTAATTTAGAGGGTAATTAGGGGAAAGTGATTTCTCGTTGAGGAACTTAACATGACTTTGAAAAGTTTTTGATGCATGTGATAGGAAATATTTTCACATGTACCATTTGGTTTAATTTCCTATGAGTTGTGCAACTTTGCATTCATGAAACAATAAATTCTCAATTTTGGGATTATAGTTTGAAAGCACTATGATTTTTTTCATCTCAATGTAGGTCTCATGGGGAGATAAACTATATATTACCTTGAGAACATTGTTTTGTGTATTGATTTAGGCCATGATGAATTCCATGTGACTTCATGATCCAATTTTGGCTCCAATTGCACTTAGTGTCTTCTTTGTGTATGTTGTATGTTTCATGTGAATGAAAATTTCTATGAAACATTTCAATTTATCTTGGAATCATCCCATAGTTCTAGCTACCTTGATCTTGACACATAGACCAACATGTGCCCTAGGTTTCCAACATTTTGTTATTGCAAAATCAAGAATTATTATTATCTATCAATTGACAATCTAAAAATGTTTCAACCAAAACCTAAGTGGTAGTTTAAAATTTGGGATTTTGATTAACTCATCATTTGGCCTTTTGGAATGTAAACCCATTTTTTCGTGGCAAGTCAAAACAAAACAAAATAGTTATATGGTTTTGGAAGGCATATTATAAGTATAACCTATTTGAGCTCCATGTTGCTATGCATTATTAGTGACAATCAATTATTTTAATTTAATTTTAATGTTTCCATATGGTTTTCAATAATTCATCATTGTTTATCTCAATGCTAAATTTAATTTAAATTAATATGAATTTCATGGACAACCATACAAAGGACTCCAAAAACTCCCCCATATATAAAATAGTTATATGGTTTTGGAAGGCATGTTATAAGTTATAACCTATTTATAGGTAGGCTATTTATAAGTACCAAACATTTGAATTTTTAGGATATTTTTTCACTTTTAAAAATATCTTTATATTGAATCACAAGTTTTGTTATTTTCATTGTTAATTGTTTTTAGTAATTGGTTGAATTGGTTGTCACCATTCATTGTGAGGTTAAAAGTGCAATTTTTGAATTGGGGATCAAACAATAACACTTTCAAAGGTTGACAATCAACACTTCAAAATTGAAATTTTTTTTGGTTGATCAACTTGTGATAGTTTGAAAGTTAAACTTTCTTTGCGATGTAGTTTGATTATGAATAGAAAGGTATCTAAATGAAATAATCGTCACAATTTTGGGGAAAGCCATGGAACACATAACTAGGATAATTAACTTGCCTTCATGATACCTTTCTAACATAAAAGATCATAACATCCATGAGAAATGATAGTTAGATTAATTCATTAATCATAAAAGATTGTTATGTCTCTCAAGGGCTTATTCACTTTATTATTAATAGTCCTGGTGGAAAAAAAAAATTCAATTCATTTGGAAGTAGGTGTCAAACATAAAATCTATTAACATATGTACTACATGATAAGATTGAGATATCTTTCAATGTGATTTTTGTCAAAAAAAAAAAAGGTGTTGGGTGCATCCACATTAATAGAAGCCATAACAAGTGTAACAAAAAGGTGTTTGGTTTTCATATTTTGGTGTCAAAAATGTTATTAATGTTGTAAATCTTTGATGTGCTCACATCACAATGGTTTTAATATATTATAAAAACAAGTGGGTGTGATTTGGATTGAATCTACTAAGGATCAAATATTTAAAAACACTCATTGACATTGTAACCAATGTTTAAAAAATTTACAACAACTCCTATTTTTAGGTAGATTATTTAAACACATCATTTACATAATAATATAATTCAACAATGTCATAATAAAAATTTAATGATTTTTTCAATTTACAAAAGTGAAATATTTTAAAGATATTTTAGGATAAGCAATCATTTAAACACATAGGATTGGCTCTTGTTAGTTTGGATGCACCATGTTGTTTCCTTAAAAAATGAAGCTTTACATTCTTAACATTAACACCTAAATATTTAGCAAGCCCAATCTGGGCCACCTACCCCTAAGTCTACCTATTCTACCTAGATCCAAAAAAGCACATGTGGCACACAATGCCCACACAAGATGATTTATCCATGGAGTGCAATGTGAATCCCAAGCTTGCCAAAACTTGGAGCATGAGAAAAGGTAAGCGCAAAGCTTTAGACAAAACATCTTTAAAAATTCAAGCTTTACTTTGTGTTTGCTTACTAAAAATGAAGCAAAACATTAATGTCCTATTTTTCATTCTTGGAGTTGTTCATTTTGAGTCAATAATAGCTACACTATTGACATTGGTAACTTGTTAGTTGAAAATAAAAGCTTGTGTTTACCAAAGGCCAATCGTCGAGATTTCATGTTTTTTTTCTCAATAATTTTATTTGTGTTGGGCCTCATGTAAAGCTAGAATATTAGTTCAAGGAGCAACACTAATCTAATTTGATTGTATAACAAGTGTTGTTGGTTTTGGATGACATAAAATTAAATATAATGAAGAAACCAAAAGAAGCGATTTGGCCCAAACAACTAGGTCCCCAAAAAAAATCATTTTTGTTTAGTAATTACATTCCATGGTTGCTTGTGTGGGTTGATAGGGGGCATGAAATGAAACATGGGAGTTTCTCTTCAAAGCTCAATCACAATTTTTGTGAAAAATGGTGGCTAAACATTGGATAAACAACCTAGAGTTTTGGGGCTAATGCAAATTCCTAACAAACACCTTGAAGCAAAAAAGGATGAAACGGGGTTGGCAAGGGTTTGAAGGGAAATTGGAAGAGAACTTTAAAGCTCTTGGCAATGGTAGAGGGCCTTTACTTTTGTCATGAATTTTATTTTAATTACATGTTTATATCCTAATTATCCTAAGTGAATTAGGGTAAATTACCTTCGAAACAAGTTTAATATGAACATGGTTTCAAATATTTTGTGTTTAGGATATAATTTCAAGTTCTGTGATCTAGTGATTTGAGATCCTAGAACAAAATGTGTTTTGTTTGCTTTGTAATTTTTGTGTGTTACGTAGTTTCATTTGTATATGATTTTTATGTTTTGATTTTCATTGTATGTTTTGGGCTTGGATTCTTGCATAGTTGCAAGTGAGCTTGTTTTGATTTGGATGGTAATCATTAAATTAAAATAATATTATGTTGTTTGATTTATGCATGTTGACATTGAGAGTTGTAAATGTCAACATAGGAACACACAACAACCTTCCTTAATAGATAGATATTAAGGTAAGTGTTTGGTTGTTTAGATGTGATCCCATCATAGTTGTAATCCTCCCAAAATGTTAGGCCCCTTCTTTATTTTTGATACCATCAAAAGCCCTTGACAAAATGGTGTGCATGTTTGTTATTTCACAATTTTCAAACCACTGGAGCAAAAATTGATTAAATTTAGGATGATTTTCACCTCTTTGAATAACTGATTTTTCATAGTTGGGTTTTTGTAAGAACTTTTGAAGTCAACCCTACTTCAATGGAAATGGTATTGAGATTGGTGACCTTATAAGTGGTTTAATATACTTGTTCCAATGGCACAAGGGCTGTCTACTGTGTATGGAAGGATAAACAGTTACAAAGACCCACTGGCTGGTGTTTTATATCACATGTTGGGAGAATTTCCTATAGTTGGATGGGAACTTGTCATTAGGTTGCCATGTCAAGGCTAACAAATGATCCCTAAACCCTAAGAGATGATACTTTGCTTGGAGCTATATAATGTTTGTATTAATATTCTCAATTTGTTTTTCTTGTGATCCTTAAATTTATACCATATTTTTTGTCATGTATTCCTTATGTTGTTCCCATAGTTCCCATGTGTCCCACAAAGGTATTTAAAAATATTATCCCATATGCTTTGGCAAATGTTTGCTAATGTTGTTTCTATAGTCCCATGTGTCTTGTGTCCCAATAGCACCTCACATTTTATCCCATATTCTTTGCCCAAATTCCTACTCTTTTGGCTTAGTTAATTGGGGACAAAGGGAAAAATAAATGTGAATTCTATATTAGGAGTGTCCAAAATTTTTGAAACTTTTTGTGTGGTGATGGGCCATTCAAGAAGGCTCATCAACCCAAAAAGAAAGAAAGAAAGATGAAGTGGTTAAATTTGGATGCAACCCCAAATGTATGGTGGGGCACCATAAATATAACCACTCCCAATGGATGATAAATATCCCTTGACAAAACTGAAATACTCATGAGTTGTAACTTGTAATGATCAAGGTATATCTAGCTGCACAAAAATAGGGTGTGATAGTCTGCTTGCTTGGAGGACTTTCTACTCACCAGAAAGTGGAATGGACTTTAAAAAGATGTTCACACTAGACACACAAAATTCTAGCTCCCCTTCTGAAAGTCCAAATTGGCATCAAAAGTCTGTCAGACAACTGAAAACACAAAAGCCAAATCAGAATGCTACAAACTACACTACTAACTTTAGTGGTCTGCCTTCCTTCCTTCCTGCCCTCCCTCACCAAGACCAACAAACACCCACCAGAGTACCATCCAGGATAGATGGATGGATGGTTGGATGAATGGTATGTGAACAGGAAAAACTTTTCATGGATGATAGGATGGATGGATGTGAACAGAAAACACAACTTTCCATGGATGAGAAATAGTTTTTTTCATGGATGATAAAATGGATTTGTGAGTGGACAGGAAACACTATTTCATGGATTGATAGATGGATGATGATGTGTGGGCAGGAAAACAAAATTTCATTGGTATTCCTGTTCCATAGCCTAACCATCCCACATGCATCTGCCTAGCTAGCTAGTAACCACCAACAACTGCCTTACATACTGACCCGCCTACAAAGCTTGGTCAGGCTACAAAAGAAAAGGCTCAGCTCATGTGAACAGCATCTCTCTGCAGTTGCTGCAGCTGGTGATGAATTCCTTCCTGGCTCACACAGCACAGCTGCTAGCCTAGCCTAGCCTGCTGCTGAGAGTTTCCTTTTTGCACAAACTTACACAGCTGCAGCTGCTTGAAGGGAAAAAAGAAATGTTGTCCTTTTCCACCCTCAGTTCTTACCCGATAGAGAAGACTCCAAAATATGAGTCAGGACAAAAAAATGGAAGAAGAGAAGAGAAGAGAAGAGACGGTGCCACAGGATTCCAGGACATTGCTGGTCGTTAGGGTGCCATGTTCAGCATTGCTGTTGTCACACCTTACAACAAAAGCTCGTCAACGGGGCTGGTGGCCATGGGTGGCTAACCTACTCACAGCCTTTCTTATCTTATTTTATGACTGACTCCAACCCCACCTTGCTCTTCCTCCCCCCCCCATCCCTAATAATTTTAAATCAATCTGTTCATGAAGACAAAACAGTGATTATTTAAAACAATATTCAAATTATTTTTTCTTTGAACTCAATGTTAGTTTCTGTCTTTTGTACGGACTTAAGTTGTAAGGGGGTAGTGACATGCCTTTCTAGATGTACGTTCAAGTGAGAGGATTCACTTAGTTAGGGTTCAATTTCAGACCACCATGGGTGACTCCGTAGTGATTTGGGTTGTGAGTCTCATTGTTGGGCTAGGTTCAACTCTCGGTTTAACAACGTTCATAAGTTGTATAGGTGTCAACAAATGAGGGTTCAAAGAAAGGGGGCCAAAGGAAATGTCCTTAATATGTTAAGTTCTTGAACTAAGCGCAATTTTACAATTAGGTTGAAAAATGAAAAATGATGATCCCAAACGACAAGGCCTTGAATCATTTGGGAAATCCATATCAAGTTTAGTCTCACCCATCCAAAGGTCGAAGTTAGCCCTAGATTGCAAGACGAATCTGAATGTCAAATCTCACCAATTCGTGGTTTGCCATGTGCATGTAATAATGTAGGTGTTTAACAAGGTGCGTGAATGGAGGTGAAAATGCAAGAACACCAAGCTGAATCCAGGTACAACAAGGAGGTTCCTGAGTATACTAGTGGGTTCTCTTGAGGGCCACCTGAGGGCATGAGCCCAACCATGTTCCTGAACCTCAGGAGAGCCCTCGAGTACAGGAACCTCCATCTACATAAATGACTCTCTTTTATGAGAACAGGGAACATGCAAAAAATAGGAGGATCTTCCACTGGCATAAAACCCTATGGAGGAGGATGGTTCTTCTCAAAATTCAAAATACACATGGAAATAAAAGGAGAGTCACTTAAATAATGCTTCTAACTTCACAAAAAAGCTTAATATACATCATGTTTGCCCTTGGTTGTGGTGCACTGATTCTGCAATGCTGGCATCCTGTCTATCAAAAAAGAGAGAAAATGAAAATGAAACAAGAGAATTAGGTCAAGAACTTCATGCCTTGACATCTGCTTTAAGACCTCAAATCGGGACGGGTGAAGCGCAGTGGCGGCTTCTACACTAGCGTCCAGTGTTTCTGAAAATCTCACAAATCCTCCTCCTAAAAAAGAAGTAATAAGGGTGACTTTAGATGTGGATCCAAGGTCCAGGGACCAGTGAATTCAAGCAATCTTATTGGTCAAAAGCTTTAAATTGGTCCCAAAGCCTTTAGACGAGGGTCCAAACCAAAAAGTGCCAAATTGAGAATGACAAAACAGGATTCAAATTGGAGAGAAAATCAATTGGTTCAGAGTTCAGACCAAAAAACAGTGCTCAAAGGAGAGCTGCTGATTTGGAGAACCAAAGATTCAGGCTAGGGACCAAGGTACAGTCCAACTCAAGGATTCAATTTGCTTCAAATCAGTCCAAATTGGTTCCTAGGAAATTGGACTCTGGACCCTCCTCTAAAGTGGGCCTAAGTATTGGTTGTAGTTCTGAGCAGCAGCAGCAGCTTGTTTAGTCTTCATCACAGCCTCCACATTGTGCTGAAGGAATGAGTGTCAGGTACCGCAATATTGGCCTGTGGGTGGGTAAGCTAAGTAGTAGTTTCTAACTGATGGCCTAGCTGGATGAGCTTGTGCTCCTCCATTAGCCAGCCAGCCACCCTGCCTTTCACAAAACCAAAGCATCTACTGACTGATGCTCCATAGAAGAAGCATCACTACAATTTATTGTAAGAAAGAAAAAAATACAATAAATCTGAAAGAAGCCAGCGCCACACTTCCAAGAACGAATGCAAGATCTTAAAAATCCTTAAAATTTGCATTCTTAGAAATCCTTAAATCTTAGAACTTTAGTGGTAGGTAAGGCTTGCAGATGGGGAGCATTACCAAAATAAGGCACCCACCCACCCAGCCACCCAAGGTGTCATCAGCTGAGGGGCAGTGTTGAGTTGAATTCAATTCTGGCAACGCACCCATCCAAGGGCCTTTACCTTGGGTAATGACAATATCAGCTCCTACTCATCACACAAAGAAGAATTGACAGGCCCTTATGAAAATGTAAAAAGCCTGCCAAGAAACAGAAGATGATGAGCTCTGGTGTACATGAAGAAGGAAGAGTACAAATTGAAGGCACCCTTCAACTACACTGGGAAATCTCTGACACTTCATTCCAACCCCCAATTTTTTGTCCAATTGTTATGTGCATCATGTAAATCAGTATAGGTATTAAAAAAAATTTATACTATACAAGTGATTATACCAACCCACCCAGAGAATAATTTTGGACAAGCTAGCTGAAAGAGGTCATGTTAGAATGATAGAAGAATGTTTCCATGTTAGTTTAAAGTGGGGATGGGTCTGGTAGCGAGTAGTGGGACCTTCTCTTGTCTCTGCTGCTCATAGAGATGGGGTGTGGATCTCTGGTAGGGAATTCCAGTGACTCATGGAGCTCATTCATTGTATATACAGTGTATTATACCAGTTTATTCTTGTGTGTATCATTGCAAGTTAGTAGGCCCTCCAGGGCATCTCTTGTTTTAGACTACCCCCCGTCTTCTTGCCTGTAAACAGGCTTTGCTTCCTTCTATGGAAGAAGTGAGGGGTGGGGACAGAGCAGGTCAGAGTTTGTTTGGAAGAAACTTGCTGGTCCTGGAATAGAACAGACAAAAGGTGAGAGACAAAGAGTTGCAAATAGGCTGAGGCAATGCTAGTTGCACAACCAAACATCCAGCCCCAGATCAACAGCAATTATAGAGGGTAAAAAACATTTGCTAAGTTGCCCAACTAACATCCAGACCTTAGATCAACAGCAATTCCAGAGGGTAAAAACAAAAAAACATTTGCTTGGCACAAGCTGTAAGTGAAAGGGGGGGGGGAGGAGGACAAGGGGAGGTCCAGACTCCAAGGGAAGTTTGGAAGAAACTTGTGGGTTCTGGAATAGAACATACAAAAGGTGAGACAAAGAGTAGCAAATAGGCGGAGGCAATGCTAGATGGAGCTAAGTTGCTGAATCAACATCCAGTGACCAGTTCCAGATCAACTACCTACTAATAGACCAACTCCACTGGTGCTCAGTATGTAACCCTGCAAATGCAGATTGGATGAAGAAAAGTGAAAACATGCAAATGCAGATTGGATGAAGAAAAGTGAAAACATGCTGATTTGGCAAAGATGCTGGGCCAAAACCATTTTTCTGAGATCTCTACATGCAACATACATTTTGCAAACCATCTCCAAACCCTACATTTGACACATGCAATAACAGCACAGCACATAACCTCTTCTTGTTTCAGTGTAAGTTAGCATGTCATTTGTGGTACCTTCTACTTCAAGACTTGTAGTGTTGATAAAAAAAAACTTTGGGCCTTCCTCACTGTCATCATCAACAACCGGTTCCATATGAAAGTTCTTGTCATGGAGTGTTTGTTGTAGAGTATTGTAATAGTATTGTGGGTGATCCTGTTTTTGTATTCAAGTCTTTTTTTTTCTCCCAAATGGACCTTTTATCATCAGGATTCAGGACTTAAGGGGGCCCGGGACCAGAGTTGACTTGAGCACTCAAAAACAGACATGGTGGGGAACTAGAAGTGAATTAGGGGAAATGTTTATTATACGGTTGTTCCCGATATAGGCAACACAAGCATTGTCGTTGTTGTTGTTGTCGTGGTTGTAGGGTATGTTAGGTTGTACCTTACGATACGTCAAGACTTCTGTACTCCCTCTCACTAGTGCATGTGAAAAACCCCTTTCATTAGTGGATTATCAACTCATTTTAAGTCCCCAAAATGCTGCCATGGAGAGTTGAATTTGCACCCCCAAATATTAAAAATTGTTGTAATGCAGAGATATCCATGTCTTCCCCTACCCACAGACAAAATAAAAGGGGGAGGAGGGCAAAGAGAGGGGCGGGGAGAGAGAGAGAGAGAGCTACCTCTGGATGCTGTGGTTAATGTCTCTTCAAACTTCCAATACCATAAGCACAATTTACCTGCACCGTCTGATTAAAAGTCAAGAGGGAAGTTACAACCAGTGTTGGCTGGTTATTGAGTTTTGACTCGGTTATCAAGCTAGTTATTATATACTAACCTGCCAGTCAGTTGTAGTTGGTTCTCGATTGTTTTTTAAAATAACAATTAGTATTGATTTTTCAAAAATATAATAACCTACTTGGATGAGCCAATTATTGCCAAGGTAAGTTATCAATCTTTATATACTAATGCCACAAAAAAAGAAAAAAAAGGGAAACTATTAATTTTAATTTTAATTAAGAAAAGTACATAAATGGTCAATAACTGACAAGATAACACATGGTTATCAACTGGTTATTTTGTAACCTACTCAGTAATCAAAAAATTGATACTAATAACCTGTGTGATGCCCAAATTTGATTAGAAAAAAAAAAAAAAAAACCTACCCAGTGGTTATTAAAAAAAAAGCAATAACTGGCCAACCCTGGTTACAAAGGGGTTGCCAGGATCACTGATTCCCTAAAGGGTTGGTCCATTGGTCTCAGATTTATGAACTACCAACTTCAAGTTGACGATGCGCTGGATTTGTCATGGTTTAGGGTATAACTAGAGTCAAATATGAAAACAACCTTAAGGTCATCAAAAAGCCATTTTGAGTTCTAGTGGGGACTTTCAAACTAAGGGCGATTTATTTTGATGTTGTCATTTACGTGGAATTCTTGGCTTGAAAAGAACAAAAGGCTAGTGATAAAAGAAAGATGTTTGATGGATGATTGTACTTGTTGATTGATGGACACTTATATAATTTGCCAAAAATCATGTTTATGGAAATGATATCTTTTAGCCTCAATGTAGATCATCAGGCTCAATTGCCGGTTACAATTTGGCCACGACCCATTGCTAAAATCTGCAATCCAAAGGCTGGTTGATTGATTTGGTCGAGAGTGCATGGCAGTGTCCAAACTCTGGCCGATCGCCCACCCAAACAAACAAACAAACAAACAACACTGCTTCCAACTTATGTGACAAAGCCTTGTGTCAAACCTCACCAGCTCAGTGATCAGGATTCAGGAACCTTGCTGTGAGAGAGTGTGAATGACACAGAATGAATGGGCTCCATGTTGCTGGGCAACTAAGCTGCTGCAGGTTTTTCCAATAAGTAAAAATGGTGGTACTTTCTATAACTAAGACTCCTTTGTTTGGTACTTAAGTTAACATGGTACTATCCCTTTCCACCTGCCCATCGGACTACGACAAAATATGATTTTGTACGTCAAATGATTTCGCTAGATTTTGAATGAATTCACTGATCTTAATAATGAGGGACTAATTGAAAAAAATAGTGAATTCATTGGACTAGTGAACTGAGACTAATGAACTGCACCCACATTCTCTTACATACAAGAGCTTCACCTTCATTGTTGTGCAAATAAAGAAAAAAACCCAATACCCAATTCTGCAGAATCTGCATTTTAGCACCATACAAGAAGCAAGTAGGAATGACATAAGTGAGGTTCACATTTATATATAATTGGCTAAGTGACCTACATGTGAATCCCTAGCAGCCATCAGGTGAAGAACAACTCTACAATTTAAAAATATAATAATAATTATAATTATAATAATTATTATTAAAAATAAAGTAAAATAGGAAGAACAACTACTCTAAGAGTTCTGGCAGGTGCAGTGCAACCACCACCAGCATGTGCTGATGAGGCCGACCACATCTCTTTCCAACACAACTAATCTATGTCTCTTGCTCTGCCAATTGACAAAGCTTTCGTCTCTCCCCTCCCCACCCCCTTTACCCTTACAAGACTTTATGATCATCCAACTACTGCATGCTGCAATTCATCCTCTTTTTTCTAAAGACATAGCTCATTGATGATGGATGGAATGGATGGATGGATGGATGGTTGGTTTCAGAAGTGCATAGAGTTCTCCTTCAAAGTCAGTCCCTCAGAGTACAACACCATCATCCATAGTTGTAGTCGAACATGAGTAGTTAACATGCAGTTTCACCACTTTCAACAGAAATCAACTATTGCACATCATCCATAGCAATGTGAAGGTGACCTTGTTGCAGACTTTATGTGCTGAGGAACATTATGATCCAAATGCTTGCAAACACCCAAAGCTGAAGGTGATGATGCAGTGCTCCCTAGTGTGGGGAAGTTGGCCCAGCAAGAGGACGAGGTTGGGCTGAGTACACTTCTTTGGGTTTTCTAAAAACATTTGTTGCCATAGCCTAAACTACTTATGGCAACTATTGTTTTAAAACCTCTAATGGCTTTTGCTTTTTTCCTTTATTGCAGGGGACCTTGTGATTCTTTTTGTTTCACATGTGCATTTTCTCTTTCTATCTCTTATGTTCCCTTTTTTCTTGGTGTGCTGAAAAATATGGGAACAAAACATTTGGTAGCCAAACTCATTTAGAAAAGCAAGTGGAAAAACACAACATCTCTAGATACCCTAAATATCCTTATACCTTTATCTGGAGCCTATTTATAAATTGTTGTGTGATCTTGCACATTGCAATGCTTGTCCTGCTTAAGGACCCAATGATTTTGACTGTTCTTTTGTTCCTCACCAAGTTTGAACCCATGTTGTGATGGAAGTAGGAATCAAGTACCTATTATCGCACACCTACTTGTGGTGTTTATAGCAAAATAGGATTTATTATTGTATTTTTATTTTATTAGTCAAACTTTGCATACAATCACATAGGGTGTCACGAGGATGCCTGCATAGAGCTCATTAAGAGGGGTATTTAACATCTTCCCAACATCTCCCCACCCCACATGACTTAGAAAAAAATTATGAGGCTTTTCATAGACAAATAAATATAATTTAATAATTTTCTCAAAACTTTAGTACGAGATACCTTAATAAACCAAGAGTCATATTATAAACATTTCCAATAGGCTTCTTGAAATCATT
>Ga0116229_10006968_pt1 | contig 18044 bp, 17 predicted proteins | sample S1TSphgellanicum_3_FD_87313 | JGI IMG/M metagenome (GOLD analysis project Ga0116229, IMG submission 87313) | Host-associated microbial communities from peat moss isolated from Minnesota, USA - S1T2_Fc - Sphagnum magellanicum MG | ecosystem: Host-associated > Plants > Peat moss > Unclassified... | reverse complement strand
CCCCCGAATCGCCGACGTTGAGCGAGAGCACCGCGGGCGGTGTCGAAGCGGATTCCATCACCTTCGCGCTGTGCGCCGAGGTCATGCATCGCGGCGTACTCGTCGGCGAACAGGATATTCTGAGCGCCATGCGCTGGGGCCATGCTCGGGGATGGGCCATGGAGGGCGCGAGCGGCGTGGCGCTTGCCGCTTATTTCAAGGAAGCGGCCCGCTACGCACACAAAAAAGTCGTCGTGCTCATCTGCGGCGGCAATCCTTCGCCGGCCATCGCCGCGATGTTGGACGCTTGACGTGTTGCACGGATGAAATTTTCGAGCTTGGTCGAGCGTGTTTCCGGCGCCGGCGCGGATGCCTGGAACGTGCACGCGATGGCGCGTGCGGCGCGCGAGCGCGGCGCGGATGTGATCTTGTTGAGCGTCGGCGATCCGGATCTCGACACGCCTGCCCCGGTGACCGAGCGAGCGATCGAGTGCTTGCGTGCCGGCGATACGCACTACACACCCTCGACCGGACGCCGGCCGCTGCGCGAGGCGATCGCCGCCCAACACCGAGCGCGCTGCGGCCAGAATGTCGATGCCGACAACGTGGTCTTCCTGGCGGGCGCACAGAATGCCCTGTTTGCGGCGTCCTTGTGTCTCGCCGGACCGGGCGACGAAGTGCTGGCGCTCGAGCCGCTGTATCCGACGTATCCGGCCACGCTCGAAATCGCGGGTGCGCGCATGGTGCGCGCACCCGCGCCGGCCGCGGGAGGCTTTCGTGTGGACGTGGCGGCGCTCGAGCAACTCATCTCGCCCGTGACCCGCGCGATATTTTTTGCCACGCCGAATAATCCGAGCGGCGTCATCTTGACCGAAGCCGATCTCGCTCGAATCGGCTCGCTCGCCGAGCGTCACGCCTTGTGGATCGTCGCCGACGAGGTGTACGCGGGGCTGGCACTCGGAGGCCGGGTGCCGGGCTTGGCGGCGACACTTCCCGACCAGGTCGTCACCATTGGGAGTCTGTCCAAATCGCATTGCATGCCCGGTTGGCGGGCGGGATGGATGGTGGCACCGAAGGCGTTGGTCGCGCACGTGGAGGCGTTGTCCTTGTGCATGCTGTACGGCTTGCCGGGGTTCATACAGGAAGCCGCGCTCGCGGCGCTCGCCGTTGCGCCGGCCGCTGAGGCGGCAATGCGCGAGTATTGCGCGGCACGGTGCGCGGTGCTGCTCGCCGGTCTCGAGGGCACCCCAGGTCTGCGCTGCGTCGTGCCCGATGCGGGCATGTTCATGCTCGTGGACGTTCGCGCCACCGGCTTGTCGGGACACGATTTCATGAGGCGTCTGTATGCCGCGGAAGGGGTGTCGGTCATCGACGGCGGCGCATTCGGCGCCGACACGGCGGGCTTCGTGCGCGTGTGCTTCGCGGCGGAAGAGGCGGCATTGCGCGACGCGAGCGCCCGCATCCGCCGTTTCGTCGCATCAATTGTCGCTAGATCGTGAACGAGGTCAATCATGACGAACCCCTCTAGATTGCATCTGCCCCATCCTCCCGCGCGGCCGGGTGAGGCACCTGATTTCAGCTACGTGCACTTGTCCGCGGCCGGCACGGTGACGCGGCCCGACGTCAATGCCCGGGCTCGTGACATTGGGTTCCTGTCGACCGAGTTGGTACGGGTACTCGACGATGAGGGCGTGGCGCGCGGACCGTGGAATCCGCACCTCGACCCCGCGGAATTACAAGTAGGGTTGAGACACATGTTGCTCACGCGAATATTCGACGAGCGCATGCAGCGCACCCAGCGCGCCGGCAAGATCTCTTTCTACATCCGTTCCCTCGGCGAGGAGGCGGTGTCGGTCGCCCAGTGCATGGCGCTGCGGCCGGGGGACATGCTGTTCCCCTCCTATCGAAATCAGGGGTTGCACATCGCGCGCGGCACGCCGCTGGTCGATCTGATGAACCAGCTCCTGTCGAACACGCAAGACATGTGCAAGGGCAGGCAATTGCCCGTGATGTACCACTCCAAGGCGGGCAACATCTTTTCGATCTCGGGCAATTTGGCGACGCAGTTTCCGCAGGCGGTGGGCTGGGCCATGGCCGCGGCGATCAAGGGGGAGGATCATCTTGCGGCCAGTTGGATCGGCGAGGGCAGCAGCGCGGAAGCCGATTTCCATCATGCCTTGCTGTTCGCCTCCGTGTACCAGGCGCCGGTCATTCTCAATGTGGTCAACAACCAATGGGCCATCTCGACCTTTCAGGGTTACGCGGGCGGCGAGCAGCGTTCTTTCGCGGCGCGAGGTCCGGGCTATGGTATTGCGGGCATTCGCGTCGACGGCAACGATTTTCTCGCCGTCCATGCCGTCACGCATTGGGCGGCGGAGCGGGCGCGAACCGGCGCCGGACCCACGCTGATCGAGCTCGTCACGTACCGAGCCGCCGCGCATTCGACCAGCGACGATCCGGCGCGCTATCGCGCGAAGGACGATCATGAGCACTGGCCGCTCGGGGATCCGGTGCTGCGGCTGAAGCAGCACTTGATCGCCCTGGGTGAGTGGTCGGAAGTGAGGCATGCCGAGCTCGCCGCGGAACTCGACACCCTGGTCGCGGCGAGTTGGCGGGAGGCGGTGACCCACGGCACCATGACCGAGGGCCCGCGTCTCAACGCCGATTTGATGTTCGAGGACGTGTTCAAGGAGATGCCGGCGAATCTGCAGCGGCAACGTGCCCTGATGCGTGCGGAAAGGCGCTGATCGACATGGCCAACATGAACATGATTCAAGCCTTGAATTCGGCCATGGACATCATGCTCGGCCGCGATCCATCGGTGGTACTGATGGGCGAGGATATCGGCTATTTCGGCGGAGTGTTTCGCGCCACCGAGGGCCTGCAGCGCAAGTACGGTGAACAGCGCGTGCTCGATACGCCGATCGCCGAGGGCGGCATCGTCGCGGCCGCGATCGGCATGGGCGTGAACGGTCTGCGGCCCGTCGCCGAGATCCAATTTGCCGACTACATTTATCCCGGCTTCGACCAGATCGCGAGCGAACTGGCACGAATCCGTTATCGCAGTGCCGGCGAGTTCCATGCGCCGGTGACCATCCGCACGCCGTGCGGCGGCGGCATTCGCGGCGGTCAGACGCATTCGCAGAGCCCGGAGGGCATCTTCACGCACGTCAGCGGCCTCAAGGTGGTGATGCCGTCGAATCCATACGATGCCAAGGGATTGTTGATCACATCGATCGAGGACGACGATCCGGTGATTTTCTTCGAGCCGAAGCGCCTCTATAACGGACCTTTCGACGGTGACCCGAACACGCCCGCCGTGCCCTGGAGCGCGCACCCGAAGGGCCAGGTCAACGAAGGCTATTACACCGTGCCGCTCGGCAAGGCCGACATCGTTCGCAGCGGCACCGACGTGACGGTGGTGACCTATGGCACCATGGTGTTCGTCGCGTTGGCGGCGGCGGCGGCCTTGGGGCTCGATGCGGAGATCATCGACCTGCGCTCACTGGTGCCGCTCGACGTCGACACCCTCTGCAGCTCCGTGCGCAAGACGGGGCGTTGCGTGGTGGCGCATGAGGCCACGCGTTTCTCGGGCTTCGGTGCCGAGATATTGTCGGTGGTACAAGAAGAGTGCTTCTGGGATCTGGAAGCGCCCATCCAACGCGTAGCCGGCTGGGATACGCCCTATCCGCATGCGTTCGAGTGGGAATATTTTCCCGGTCAGCAACGCGTGAGGACGGCCCTCACGGCCGTCATGGAGCCAGCATGAGCCAGTTCGTATTCAAGATGCCGGACTTGGGGGAGGGCACGGTCGAGGCGGAGATCGTCGCATGGCATACCAAACCGGGTGAGTCGGTCGACGAGGACCAGGTCATCGTCGAGGTCATGACCGACAAAGCGGCCGTCGAAGTACCTGCGCCGGTGAGCGGCCGGGTGGTCTCGATCACCGGTGAACCCGGCGACAAGATCGCGGTCGGGTCACCGTTGATCGTGTTCGACACGGCGGCGGCGCCGACAGTCGACTCCCCGCGGGCGGCGGCCGTTGCGGCGCAGGCGGCAGCCGTCGAGGCGCCGGTGGTAGCCGTCGAGGCGCCGGTGGCGCCTGCTCAGGCGCAGGTGGTCGCCGCGGCCGCGGCACCCGTCGCGCCGCGGTCGGGCCGGGTCATGACCTCTCCCGCGAATCGCCGCCGGGCGCGCGAAGCGGGCGTCGACCTGGCGACCATTGCGGGTTCGGGTCCCGGCGGCCGAATTTTGCGCAGCGACCTGGCGCTGGGCAGCCAGCCGACGCCCCGCGACGTTTCCGCGGAAACGCCCGCCGTCCGAGCGACGGTGCCGGAAACCACCGAAATCAAAGTGATCGGGTTGCGCCGGCTCATTGCCCAGCGCATGACCGAGGCCAAACGCACCATCCCGCATTTCGCCTACGTCGAAGAGGTCGACGTCACCGAACTCGAGTCGTTGCGGCAGCACTTGAATGGGTCATTGCCGCAAGCGGTGCCGAGTTTGACTTATTTACCCTTCGTCGTCCTCGCGCTGACGCGGGCGCTCGATTCGTTCCCGCAGTGCAATGCTTGCTACGACGCGACACGCGAAGTGCTGGTGCGGCATCGCGCCGTGCACGTCGGCGTGGCGACGCAAACGCCCGATGGGCTCAAGGTGCCGGTCGTACGCAACGCCCAGGGCCTGTCGGTGTGGGACCTCGCGGCCGAGATCCGCCGCGTCTCGGAACGTGCGCGCGCCAACACCGCGACCCGCGATGAACTCGTGGGCTCGACGATCACGGTGACCAGCCTCGGCAAATTGGGCGGTATCGCCTCGACGCCGGTCATCAATGCTCCGGAGGTGGCCATCATCGGACTCAATAAGGCGGCGGAACGCCCGGTCGTGCACGGCGGCACCATCGTGGTGCGCCGAATCATGAACTTGTCGTCGTCATTCGATCATCGCTTCGTGGACGGTTATGATGCTGCGGCAATGATTCAGATGCTCAAGGGACTTCTCGAGCATCCGGCGACGATATTCATACCCAAGGTGCAGACTTCATGACGTCACAACCCCAGAGACCCTCATTTGGTTCCCTGTTGACCTCTCACATGGCGGTGGCCACGTTCCATGAGGGGCATTGGAGCGCCGCCGAAATCAAGCCCGTCGGACCGATCGAGATCAGTCCGGCTGCGCACGTCCTGCATTACGCCAGCACCTGTTTCGAGGGATTCAAGGCATTCCGACGCGCCGACGGCTCGATCCATGTTTTTCGCATGGATCGCCATATTGCACGCATGCAGCAAAGCGCTCGGCGGCTCGTGCTGCCCGAACCTGATGCGGCGCAGCTCAAGGACATGGTGCGCGCCGTGATCGACCGGTGTCGTGAGGCGGTGCCGGAAGCTCCAGGCGCTTTGTACCTTCGTCCCCTCCTGTTCGGTACGACCGCGAACATTGGCGCGGCGGCGACGCCGTCGGCCGACGCCTCCTTGTTGGTGCTGGCGAGCCCGGTTTGGGACTACTTCGCCGGCGGCATGAAGCCCCTTCGCATCCTCGTGGACGATCAGAACACGCGCTCCGCTGCGCAGATGGGCATGGTCAAGACCGGCGGCAACTATGCGGCCGCCATCGGTCCCACCTTGGCAGCGCGCGCCGAATATCAAGTCGATCAGGTATTGTTCTGCCCGGGCGGCGAGGTGCAGGAAACCGGCGCCGCGAATTTTCTGTTGGTGCGCGCCGGCGAGCTGCTCACGCGCCAGCTGGACTCGACCTTTCTGCACGGCGTGACGCGTGATTCGCTCCTCACATTGGCGCGTGACCAGGGCTACGCGGTGTCGGAGCGTATCCTCGACGTCGCCGAAATGCTCGAATGGGTGAAAACGGGCGAGGCGGCGCTCTCCGGAACCGCCGCGGTGCTCGCAGGCGTCGGCACGCTGATCTATCGCGGTGCCGAGCATCGCGTGGGCAACGGTGAGGTGGGACCGGTGACCCGGGCGCTGCGCGCTCAGTTGGTGGCGATCCAACAAGGCGAGGCGCCCGATACGCATGGATGGCTCGAAGTGGTTTAGTACTCTTCGTGGTCTTCGTCGTCGTCGTCGTCTAGGTCGTCGTCCTCATCGTCGTCGTCCTCATCCCAGTCTTCATCCTCTTCTTCCTCGTCTTCGGCGTCTCTCTCGGCCTTCGACCCGGACCAGCCCTCCGGTTCTTCGGTGAGTTCGAGGTCTAATTCCGCCCACCCGTCCACGTCCAGTTCCTCGACATCGCCGTCGAGGTGTTGAATCTCAACGGTTTCCTTATCTTCGTCCACCTTCAAGACCTGAAACGTTTCTTCGTTTTCCAGGTCCTCGTACCACTGTCCGACGGTCGGTTCGTACTCTCTGCCCACGTATGGTCGCCCCCTGTTGATCGTTGCAATTCATTTGAACGCGGATATTAGGGGACGCCGCTTGCCCAAGTAAATGGCAATATTGGCCACCATGACGCTAGCCGATCGTAAAGTTGCAGCCCGCCGCTTGACCGAGGCCAAACGTATCGTCGTCAAGGTGGGTTCGGCACTGCTCGTCGATGCCGAAAAAGGGCGCCTGAACCGTGGCTGGCTCGAAACGTTTGCGGCCGATGTGGCTTCCTTGCGCAAACGCGGCCAAGAGGTGATCTTGGTTTCCTCCGGCGCCATCGCGTTGGGAAGGCGCCATTTGAACCTGAGCGCGGGCAAGCTGCGTCTGGAGGAGAGTCAGGCGGCGGCGGCGGTCGGTCAAATTCGTCTCGCCCATGCGTACAAGGAATTGTTGGACGTGCACGGCATCACCGTGGCTCAGATCTTGTTGACGCTGGGCGATACGGAGCTGCGCCGTCGCTATCTGAACGCTCGCGGGACCTTGAATACGCTGCTGTCCCTCGGAGCGATACCCGTGATCAACGAAAACGACACCGTGGCGACGGCCGAGATCCGCTATGGCGACAATGACCGTCTCGCAGCACGGGTGGCGCAAATGGTGAGCGCCGACTGTTTGGTCCTGCTCTCGGACATCGACGGCCTGTACACGGCCAACCCGCACGAGCAGCCGGATGCCGAATTCATTCCCTCGGTGCTGGAGATTTCTCCCGCGATCGAGGCCATGGCCGGTGGCGTGAGCAGCAGCATGGGTTCGGGCGGCATGCAGACGAAGATCGCGGCGGCCAAGATCGCGGTGGGAGCGGGATGTCATTTGTGCATTGCCAAGGGAGCCGCGCCGCATCCCTTGAAGCGCATCGAAGGGGGTGCGCGCTGCACGTGGTTCGTGCCGTCGTCGTCGCCCGTGGCGACGCGTAAACAGTGGATCGCGGGAACTCTGCAGCCCAAGGGAGCGATCGCCGTGGACGAGGGTGCGGTTCGGGCCTTGCGGAGCGGCAAGAGCCTGCTGCCGGCGGGCGTGACGCGGGCGCAAGGGCGGTTCGAGCGGGGCGACACGGTCAGCATCTTGGGTCCGGACGGCCTCGAAGTGGCGCGCGGCATCTGCGCCTATTCGGATGGCGATGCGGCCCGCATCATCGGGCGCAAATCCACGGAGATCGAAAAAGTGCTAGGGTTTCGGGGTCGCGATGAAATCGTGCATCGCGACGATCTGGTGTTGTTGAAGGCCTTATGATTTCGGACATGATGACTATTTCGGGCATGATGAGGGACATCGGGCGGGCCGCCCGGGCGGCGTCCACGGCTCTGCATGTCGCGACCACCGACCAGAAGAATCGAGCCTTGCGTGCGGCGGCGGCGGCACTGCGCGCGCGGCGCCACAAGATCATTGCCGCGAACGAGCGGGATATGCGCGACGCCGCGGCCAAGGCATTGGCCCCCGCCATGCTGGACCGGTTGCAGCTGACCGACCAGCGCGTCGAGGCGATGGCACATGGACTCGAGGACGTCAGCCGACTCGCCGATCCGATCGGTACGGTGCTGGCCGAATGGACGCGGCCCAACGGCATGGTCATTCAGCGGCTGCGCGTGCCGCTCGGCGTGATCGGCATCATTTACGAGAGCCGGCCGAACGTCACGGCCGATGCCGGCGCGTTGTGCCTGAAATCGAGCAATGCGGTCATTCTGCGCGGCGGGTCCGAGAGTCTGCAGTCCAACACCGCGATTCACTCGTGCCTTGAAGAAGGTCTGCGCGTCGTCGGTCTGCCGGCCAGCTGCATACAGCTGGTGCCGAGCACGGATCGGTCCGCGGTGGGCTACATGCTGTCCGAGATGGTGCACGACATCGACGTCATCGTGCCGCGCGGCGGCAAGAGCTTGATCGCGCGCGTGCGCGAGGAGGCGCGCGTGCCCGTCATCGGCCATCTCGAAGGTGTCTGTCACGTGTATGTGGACCGCGCCGCCGATCTGCGCATGGCGCGCGACATCGTGATGAACGCCAAGCTGCGCCGTACCGGCGTGTGCGGATCGGCCGAGACGCTATTGGTCGATCGAGGATGTCCCGCCTCGCATCTGCCCGCACTCGTCACGCTGCTGCTCGACGCGGGCTGCGAGGTGCGCGGCGATGAGGTGACCCGGCAGGTTGACGAGCGCGTCAAGCCCGCAACGGAGCAGGATTGGTATGCGGAGTATTTGGACGCGATCATCGCGGTGCGGGTGGTCGATGACGTGGATGCCGCGATCGCGCACATCGGTCAATACGGCTCGCAACACACCGACTGCATCGTCACCGCCAACGCCGCCGCCGCGGAGCGTTTCTTGGCGCGCGTCGACAGTGCCATCGTGTTGCACAACGCATCCACGCAATTCGCCGACGGCGGCGAATTCGGCATGGGCGCCGAGATCGGCATCAGCACCGACAAGTTTCACGCCCGTGGGCCGGTGGGCGTCGAGCAGCTGACCAGCTATAAGTACCTGATACGGGGCAGCGGGCAGATCCGCGACTGATCACCCGGGCTTCGAGGAGCGTGCGGATACGATCTCGCCGAGCCACTCGCGCACGGCGGCGGGATCCGCCAGTCGATGTTGCGCCGAGACGCGATCGCCGACCGCGACCGCCATGCCGCCATGGGATCGCACCACCTCGAAACCGTCGATGTCGGTGAGATCATCACCGACGAATACCGGCGTCCTGCCCTGGAAAGGCGGCTCGCGCAGGAATCCTTCGATCGCCCTGCCCTTGCTGAAGCCTGCGGGTTTGATCTCGAACATCATGTTGCCGTTCTGAACGTGATATCGGTCACCGAGGCTGCGTGCAATGGCCGCGACGGCGTCCTGCACCACGCTCTCGACCTGCGGCGCCATCCGGTAGTGAACGGCGATCGTCCCGACCTTGTCCTCCAGCACCGTGCCAGGATGGGCGTGGACGAGCGCGGCGAGACGCTCGCGAGCGGCATCGAGCGGGGCGGGGGCGCCGGCGCTGTGAGTGACGCCCGATGCCGCGCGCCGTTCCACGCCATGCAGTCCCGCAGTCGGCAAGTGCAGCGGTGCGAACAGCGCGTCCAAATAATCGATGCTCCGCCCGCTCACGAGCGCGAGCGCGCCCTCCATCGCTTCCGCCACTCGTTGCAGCAGCGACTTGAGTGCCGCGTCGGCATGCGTGTGGAAAGGCGAATCGGTGATTTCAATCAACGTGCCATCGACATCCAGAAACAAGCATGCATTGCGCGGCGGCAGGGGAGCGAGGTGGTGCATCACGATGACAACATAGCTCAAGGCCGGTGCCCCTGCCTAGAGAGACTCGCCCTGTAGGCGTACGACGACAGGGGGGCGGGCGGGCCGAGACCAAGACTGGTGGATGCCTTTTTGCTATTTTGACGGGCCGGGCCCAGTGGGCTACCCATCAAACACGGAGGCAAAGTGCTTCGCTCGATTCTGTTGCGCTTCGTGTTGCCGGTGGTTTTCGCCTCCTGCGTGGTGGCTTTCTTCGGTCTACCCTATATCGAGCGCTTGCTGGCGGAGTGGTTTCGATCCGACGTCGAACTGCGTTCGCAGCTCGCCATGCACAGCATGGAGGAGCCGCTGACCGCGCTGGTGGCCAAGGGTGACGAGCCGCAACTGCGCAGTTATCTTGCCAAGATCACGTCCGACGAACGGTTACTCGCCATCCTCGTGTGCCGCCCGAACGGCTCCACCATCTATCAAACCGAGCGGACGCCGCCGTCCGTCACCTGCGACGCGTACGCCACCGCCACTCCGCCGGTGACGCGTGTCGAACAACTCGCGTCCGGTTCGGTGCAGATATCCCGTTTCGACTTCGATTCCGCCGAGCCCGTGCCGTTCAGACTGTTGATGCTGCATGATCTGTCTTTCGTGGATCGCAGGCAGCGCACGGCGCGCGATTTTCTGCTCGTGTTCTTCGGCATCTCCGTACTGCTGTTGGCGCTGCTGCTGGTGCTCGTGGCCTGGCTGCAATTGCGACGCTGGGTGAACGTGTTGATCGGCGACATCCGCGGCAAACGCTTTCTCGACAATGCCAAATCGCCGCGTTCATCGCTGCCGATCCTGAGCCAGGTCCGCCAAGTGCTGGCCGAGGCCGAACAGCAGCAACGGCTGGAGATCGATTTCCGGGAGAATTGGACGCCGCAGGCGCTCAAGCAAGTCGTGCACGATCATCTGAAATCCTCGCAGGTGCTGATCGTGTCGAACCGGGAGCCGTACATCCACAATTACGACGCCGATCATCACCCCGTGGTGCAGGTACCGGCGAGCGGCATGGTCACCGCCCTCGAGCCCATCGTCCGCGCGTGTGCCGGGACGTGGATTGCCCACGGCGCGGGTGCCGCGGATCGCGAGACGGTCGACCGCTTCGATCAGATCCGCGTGCCGCCCGACGATCCGGCCTATACGTTGCGTCGCGTGTGGCTGTCCCCGGAACAAGAACAGGGCTATTACTACGGTTTTTCCAACGAGGGTCTGTGGGCACTGTGTCACCTGGCGTACGTGCGCCCGGCCTTCCGACCGTCGGATTGGCGTACCTACGAGGAGGTGAACGCAAAATTCGCGGACGTGGTCGCCGCGGAGGCGAACACGGACAGTCCGGTGGTCATGATCCAGGACTATCATTTCGCGCTGCTGCCCAAGCTCATCCGCGCCAAGATACCGAAGGCGACGATCGCGCTGTTCTGGCACATCCCATGGCCGAACGCGGAGACCTTCGGCGTGTGCCCGTGGAAGCGTGAGATCTTGCTGCACATGTTGTCGGCCGACATCCTCGGCTTTCACACGCGCTATCATTGCCAAAACTTTCTCGAAACCGTCGACCGCTTCGTCGAATGCCAGATCGATCATGAGCAGATGACCGTGACTTTGCAGGGCCGTGTCTGCCGCGTGGCACCTTATCCCATCTCCATCGAGTGGCCACCGCGCTGGCTGCAGTTCCTGCCCGATGTGGCCGGCTGCCGCGCGAGGGTCCGCGAGCGCCATCACATTGGAGCCGATGTGGTGATCGGCCTGGGCGTGGAACGCTGGGATTTCACCAAGGGCATCATCGAGCGCTTCGGTGCGCTCGAAGCCCTTCTCGACAAGAACCCACGCCATCGCGGCCGGTTGAGCCTACTGCAGATTGCCGCGCCGTCCCGCAGCACGCTGCCCGCCTATGAGGCGCTGCAACGGCAGACCTACGATGAAGTGGCGCGCATCAATGCAAAATTCGCCGAGGGCGATTGGCGCCCCATCGTGCTCATCGACACCCATCAAGAACCCGCGGGCGTGTTCGAACTCTACCGCGCGGCGGACTTCTGTCTCGTCAACAGCCTGCATGACGGCATGAACCTGGTGGCCAAAGAGTTCGTGGCGGCGCGCGACGACGACGACGGCGTGCTGATCTTGAGCACATTCGCCGGTGCGTCCCGCGAGCTCACGGAGGCGGTGCTCATCAATCCTTTCGACGTCAACGAAACGGCCGAGGCCATGGAAATCGCGATGCGCATGGACCGCGAAGAGCGGCGCGACCGAATGGTTCTGATGCGCCGCACCGTCAAGGAGAACAACGTATACCGTTGGGCCGGGCGCATGCTGATGGACGCATCGCGAATCCGCCAGCGGCAAAGTCTGCCGTCGAGCAAGCGGCAATACGGGACTTGACGGACCGTTGACGAATAATCCCTGGCCGGACGACTAGGCGCTCCCGGCAAAGCGGCGCAGACGCTCGGCGGCGGCTTCGAGCGTCTCGTCGCGCTTCGCGATGCACAGGCGCAACAACGTCATCCGCGGCGGTTCGGCATAGAAAGGCGACAACGGAATCGTCGCCACCTTCGCCGCGCGGACCAACCGATCCGCAAATTCGATGTCGATGCGCTGGCTGAGAGCGCCGTAATCCACCAATTGAAAATAAGCGCCCGCCGCGGGCAGCGGCTCGAAGCCCGAACCACGCAGCAGACTGGCGAGGAGGTCGCGCTTGGCCTGAAAAAAAGTCGCGAGCCCCCGCCAGGCGTCGGGGAAATGCGCAAGATAGCGAGCGATCGCGTGCTGCAGCGGGGAGACGATGCTGAAGGTGTTGAACTGATGCACCTTGCGCAGCTCGGCCGTCATCTTGGGCGGCGCGACGCAATAGCCCACGCGCCACCCGGTGGCATGCAAGGTCTTGCCGAACGAAAACACGGCGAAGCTGCGCTCGCGCAGTTCGGCGTGGGCGAGTACGGACGCATGGCGGCGGCCGTCGTACAGCACGTGTTCATACACCTCGTCCGCAAGGATGCTGATGGGCCGATCGCGAACCAGCGCGGCGAGCGCCTCGAGGTCGCCGGCATCGGCGACCGTGCAACTGGGGTTTTGGGGGCTGTTGATGATGATGAGGCGCGTGCGGTCGGTGAGGGCGCTCTTGACCCTATCCCAATCGAATCGAAAGGTCGGCGGCATCAGCGGGATGCGCACGCAGCGTCCGCCGGCGAGCCGCACTGCCGGCTCGTAGGCGTCGTACGCCGGATCGAAAATGATGGCCTCGTCACCCGCGCGCACGACGGCCTGGATGGCGTCATAGAGGGCCTCGGTACCCCCGCAGGTCACGGTGATCTCGGCTTGCGGATCGAAGCGTCGCGCGTAGCTCAATAGCAATTTGTTCGCGATCTGTTCGCGCAGTTCGACGACCCCCTCCATGGGCGCGTATTGGTTGCGTCCCTCCGCGATGACGTCGATCAGTGACTGCGACAGGCGTGGATCGATGGGGTAATCGGGGAACCCTTGACCCAGATTGACCGCGCCTTCCTCGAGCGCCAGGCGCGACATCACCGTAAAGATGGTGGTGCCAACGTCGGGAAGTTTGCTGTCGAAAAGCATGTCAGCCGCCTGCACGGCCCAAGCCGCCGGCGAGCGAACGAACGGCGAGTCCCCGTTTGCGCAGTTCGCGGGCGGCCGCCAGACTGCGCTTGCCGGACGCACATACGAGCACGTAATCGCTATCGGCGCGGAGCAGTTGCGGGTTGGCGAGCAGTACATGCATGGCGATGTGCCGCGCCGTCGACGGCGCCGCGGCAACCTCGTCGGCCGTGCGGATGTCGATGATCTCGGTATGCGCGGCCAGTCCGGCCAGCGATGCGACCTCGATGTCCGGGCCTAAGTTCGCATCGTCGGCGTTCGCCCTGAGCCCGCTAATCAAGCCGCAGGCGGGCGCGGCGCATCCAGCGCGGCGCGCCGCCTTGAGCTTCGTCGTCGAGAAACTCATGAAGTCGAGCAGCATCAATTCTCCGGCCAGTTGGCCTGGCAATCCTAGGAGTATCTTCAAAGTCAGCAGCGCCTGCAACGAACCGAGCATGCCGGGAACGGGACCCAGCACGCCGGCTTCGGCACAGTTGCCGACGACGCCGTCGGCCGTCGCCTCCGGCCAGAGACAGCGCAGGCAGGCGTGGCCCGGGTCTGGTTTGTAGACTTGAAGCTGGCCCTCGTACTGATAGACGCTCGCGAAGATGGCGGGGCGCCGCGCGAGCACGGCCGCGTCGTTGATGAGGAATTTGGTCAGAAAGTTGTCGCTGCAGTCGATGACCACGTCGTTTGCCCGCACGAGGTCCAGCGCATTGTCGGGTGTGAACCGCGCGGCATGGGCGTGGACGGCGACACTCGGATTGATCGCCAGGATCGCGGCACGCGCCAACTCGACCTTGGCCTTGCCCGTATCGGCGAGTGCATAGATGGGCTGGCGGTGCAAATTGCTCGCATCGAGAGCGTCGGCATCCACCAGTTCCAAGTGCCCGACACCGGCACCGGCGAGGTATTGCACGACCGGACTGCCGAGACCGCCGATCCCGACGATCAAGACGCGGCTGCGCGTCAATAGCGCCTGGCCTTGGGGGCCAATTTCCTTGAGCAGGATTTGACGGGAATAATCAGGTTGCATCGGCTGGCGTGGCGGCATCGGCAGGCGTAGCGGCGTGGGGTGCCGCGCAGTGTTCGCAGTTCACCCAGCCGGAATGACCACCACGATAGTGCTCGCGCTTCCAAATCGGCACGCGATGCTTGACCTCGTCGATGATGAAGCGGCACGCGGCGAATGCCTCGCCCCGGTGCGTGGCGCTGACGCCCACCCACACGGCCATGTCGGTGAGATCGAGCGAGCCGACGCGATGGATGCACAGGGCCTGTTTGATGGGGAAGCGTGCGAGCGCCTCGGTCACGATGCGGTCTCCCTCCTTCGTCGCGAGGACGTCGAATGCTTCGTACTCGAGGCGTATCACCTCGCGACCCTCGTTATGATCGCGTACCCAGCCTTCGAAACTCACGTAACCACCGGCACCGGGGTGCAATACGTGGGCCCGCGCCGCCACGGTATCGATCGCCGTCGCGGTCAGTCGAAATCGCATCATCCGCCCGCCACGGGCGGGATGAACACCACCGAATCACCGGCCTCGAGACGTCGCGACCAATCGGCAAAATCGTTGTTCACCGCCACTTTCAAACGCTCCTGCGCCAATGTAAAACCGTAGCGCGCATTCAGCTCCGCGTACAAATCGGCCGGCGTGGCGGCGAGCGTCTCGAGCGTCTCGATCGAGCGGCCGGCCTGCTCGCGCAGTAGGGCGAAATATTGAATGGTCAGCTGCATGGGATGGTTTCCTCAACGGTTCAGGGCATTCTGCGCCTCGGCATACTCATCCGGCGTATTGATGTTGTCGAGCGCCCGCGGATCTTCCGGCTCGAGCAACTTCACGGGATGACGCATCATGAACTTGCGGGGGCAATGTCCGCCGGTGCTCTGATAGAGCGCCAATGCGTCGCGCGCCGCCGGTTCCCACACCGCACACAGCGGTTCCGGCAAACCATCATGGGCGCTGCGAAAGGCGGTGGCCAACACGCTGGGATCGCGGCCGGCCAGCAATTGCCGGATGGCGGCATCCGACAAGAAAGGCAGGTCGCAGGCCAGCACCAGCCAGGCGGCATCGGGAAATGCGGCGAGCGCCGAGCGGATGCCGACGATCGGGCCTTCGCCTTCGGCCGAATCCACGATGAGCGGGCGCCGTGCACGGTCCGGGTCCTCCGCTTGGCTCGATCGCACGGATACGAATACTTGGGACACATGCCGACCGGCCAATTCGAACGCGCGGTCGAGCTGGCGTTGTCCGTCGTAGACCAGCGCGGCCTTGTCGCGGCCCATGCGCGAACTCGAGCCGCCGGCCAGGATCAATCCGTGGATGGCGGCGGGCGAGTTCAAGACGCGGGCCCTGGTGCGTAGGAACTCTTGCCGCCTTCCTTGGCGACCAAGCGGGTCGCGGTGATCACGATGTCGTGCGACAACGCCTTGCACATATCGTAAATCGTCAGGGCGGCAATGCTCGCGCCCACGAGGGCCTCCATTTCGACGCCGGTCTTGTGATGCACGCTCGCCGTGCAGCGAATCACCGCGGTGTCGTCCACCAGGTCGATCGACACTTGGCAGTTCTCGAGCCCCAGCGGGTGACAGAAGGGGATCAACTCGTGGGTGCGCTTGGCGCCCATCACGCCGGCAATGATGGCGGTGTCGAATATCGGTCCTTTCGCAGAGCGCATGCCGTTGCCGCGCAGTTCCGCCGCGACGGCCGCCGGGAACAGCACCCGCGCCTCCGCGACGGCCGTGCGCCGCGTCACCGGTTTGGCGCCGACGTCGACCATGGTGGGATGCAGATCCTGGTCCAAGTGAGTCAACGTCATGAGAAGGGCCGCCGCATGAGTTCAACCGCCGATGTAGTACATCTCGATCTTCGCCGGCTGCGCGGCGCCGCGGCGCATCTCGTCGCGCAACTCGCTGTACCGGTCGGTGCGTCCCAACCACGTGTCCCGGATGGCGGCCGACAGATCGGCATCGCTGGCGCCGGCGCGCAGCGCCGCGCGCAAGTCCAGCCCTTCGGTGGCGAACAGGCAGGTATAGAACCGACCCTCCGAGGAAAGTCGCCCCCGCGTGCACGCGCCGCAGAAGGGTCTGGAAACCGACGAGATGAATCCGACCTCGCCGCCGCCGTCATCGAAGCGCCACCGCTGCGCCACCTCGCCGCGATAGTTCTCGGATACGGGATGCATGGGCCAGCGGGCAGCAATGCGGTCGATGAGTTCGCTCGACGGCACGACCTTGCCGGGCTGCCACTCGTTGCGGTTGCCGACGTCCATGAACTCGATGAAGCGAACGATCACGGGTTTGCCGCGGAAGCGCTCGACCAAGCCGACGACCGTGTGATCGTTCAGGCCGCGCTCGATGACCGCGTTGATCTTGAGCGGCGCGAGGCCGGCCGCGAGCGCGGCATCGATGCCGTGCAACACCTCGTCGAGCGCTGCGTACCCGCCGCTCATGCGGGTGAAGATATCGGGGTCCAACGTGTCGAGGCTGACGGTGATGCGCCGCAGCCCATTGGCGCGCAGGTCGACGGCATGCCGCGCGAGCAGCACGCCGTTGGTGGTCAGGGCGATGTCCTCAATGCCCGGTATGGCCGTCAGGTCGCCGATCAAGTCGGCGAGGTTGGAGCGCAGCAACGGCTCCCCGCCGGTCAGCCGCAGCTTTCGTACGCCCATGCCGGCGAACAGCCGGCTGAGACGAACGATCTCTTCGAATGACAACCGCTCCCGGGATTGCAGAAAACGGTAGTTGTCGTGGAAATGCGTTTTGGGCATGCAATAAGGGCAGCGGAAATTGCAACGATCCATGACCGAGATGCGCAGGTCATGCAGCGGCCGTGAAAATCGATCCAGCGGGTGTTTCGCGCCGCGAAAGTCGTGAATGACGGATTCCATGAAATCGCGGTCACCAGCGGTAGACGCTGGCGACGAAACCTCTGGGGTAAGTGTTGGGACCGGGTGGCAGCTCGACGAACCCGTGGGTCCCAGCGAGGCTCAGGAAATCGCCTGATCCGTTCGGAGGTCGCGGCTCGGCCCACGAGCGGCCCCAATCGTCGTGTTTTATTTCGATCGGCAAAAAGTAAGTCAGCGATGGTTGAAAGGTCACGGGGGACGCGAGTGCCAGGCGCTCCGGCGGCGCGCGGCGGGTGCCCATGGCCTCCGCGATGGCCGGAACGACATACCGGATCAGGCATACCAAGGTCGAGACTGGATTTCCCGGTAGACCGAATACCGATTGGCCCTGGGGGCCGATACCGAACCACATGGGTTTGCCCGGCCGCTGCGCGATGTTGTGAAAAACCTCCTGCACACCCAACTGCAAGAGCACCTTCGGCACGAGATCGAAGCGTCCCATGGAGACGCCGCCGCTCAAGATGATGACTTCGTGCGTGGTTAGATGCAGCTTCAGACGATCACGCAGCATGTCCTCGTCATCGCGTACGTGATCGTCGCCCACGCGCCCGAGGCCGCGCCGGCGCAGCGTTGCGGCCACCGCATAGGAGTTCGAGCGCCGCACCTGAAAGTCGGCGATGGGTTCGCCGGGTTCGATGAGTTCATCGCCGGTCGAGACCACCATGATGGCCGGCTGGCTGCTGACGCGAACGCGCGCCATGCCCGCCGATGCCGCGACGGCAATCTCCGGCGCCCGCAGCAGCGTGCCTGTCTCGAGCAACAGCATGCCCTGGCGGCTGTCGGTGCCGCGCCGATGGACGTTATGATACGGCGTCGCGGTGATCGATTCCTTCAATGCGATGAAGCCATCGAAAACATCGTATTGCTCGACTGGAATCACGCAATCGGCGGCGTGGGGCAGCATGGCCCCGGTCATGACTTCAATGGCGTT
>Ga0116229_10006966_pt1 | contig 18046 bp, 16 predicted proteins | sample S1TSphgellanicum_3_FD_87313 | JGI IMG/M metagenome (GOLD analysis project Ga0116229, IMG submission 87313) | Host-associated microbial communities from peat moss isolated from Minnesota, USA - S1T2_Fc - Sphagnum magellanicum MG | ecosystem: Host-associated > Plants > Peat moss > Unclassified... | reverse complement strand
CGCGCCGGTGCAGCAGCGTCACGCTGGCGGCCTGGTGCGGTCCCGGCTGCGCGAAGTCGAGCGCCCAGTCCAGCGCCGAATCGCCGCCGCCGGCCACGACGAGGTCCTTGCCGGCGAAGTCGTCGGGCTTGCGCACCCGGTAGAAGAGCTGCGTGCCGTCGAACTTCTCGATCTGCGGCACCCGCATCGGGCGCGACGCGAAGGCGCCCACGCCGGCGGCCACGACGATCACGCGCGCCAGGAAGCGCTGCGCGAGCGAGGTCTCCACCAGGAAGCGGCCGTCGTCCTGGCGCTCGACGCGCGTCACCGTCTGGCCCAGGTGGAAACCGGCGCCGAACGGCGCGATCTGCTGGAGCAGCGATCGGGTGAGTTCCCGGCCGGTGCACACCGGCACCGCGGGGATGTCGTAGATGGGCTTGTCCGGATAGAGCTCGATGCACTGGCCGCCGGCGCTGGCGAGCGAGTCGACGACCTGGGCCTTGATCTCCAGCAGGCCCAGCTCGAACACCTGGAACAGCCCGACCGGACCGGCGCCGATGATCAGCGCGTCGGTCTCGACCGGCGCTGCCGCGTGCGCAGACGCCGTGGCGGGCGCGGTCGCCGCACCCGTGCTCGCGGCGCCGGCTTCTTGCTGGATTTTCATGGGCTGGATCGGGTACCGCAGCATCCGCGGCGCGATGGCGACCACCGGCGCGGGAGCAGGTCCAAGGACAAACCGCGGATTGTAAAGCCTGCGATCGGCACCACGCCCCGGCACCGCGCAAGGCCACCACGCCACCGGCGGCCCGCGCTGCGGCCGAGCGCGGGCGCGATATTTCGCCGGATCCTCGATTCGACCTATCATCCACGAGCGCAGCGGGGGCGGCAACTTCGGAGAGACCAGGCGGCATGTGCGGAATCGTTGGAGCGGTGGCGCGGCGGGACGTGGTCCGGCTGCTGGTCGAGGGCCTGCGGCGCCTCGAGTATCGTGGCTACGACTCCTGCGGCATCGCCATCCAGCGCAACGGCAGCTTGGAGCGCGTGCGCAGCGTGGCGCGCGTGGCCGAACTCGATGCCCAGAGTGCGGGCATCCACGCCCAGACCGGCATCGCCCATACGCGCTGGGCCACGCACGGCGCGCCCACCACCAGCAACGCCCACCCGCACGTCTCGGGCGGCCCGGCCGACGGCAGCGCCCGCAGCGGCACGGCGCACATCGCGCTGGCGCACAACGGCATCATCGAGAACTACGAGATCCTGCGCACCGAGCTGCGCGAGGCCGGCTACACGTTCGAGAGCCAGACCGACACCGAGGTCATCGCCCACCTGGTGGACCACCTGTACGAGGGCGACCTGTTCGACGCCGTGCAGAAGGCCACCCGGCGCCTGCACGGCGCCTACGCGATCGCCGTGCTGCATCACCGCGAGCCGCACCGCGTGGTGGGCGCCCGCGCCGGCAGTCCGCTGGTGGTGGGCCTGGGGAAGGGCGAGAACTTCCTGGCCTCCGACGCGATGGCGCTGGCCGGCACGACCGAGCGCTTCGTGTTCCTGGAGGAAGGCGACGTGGTCGACGTGCAGCTGCAGCAGGTGCGCATCGTCGACCGCACCGGCAAGCCGGTGCAGCGGGCCGAGCGCCACCTGACGGCCGTGTCCAACGCGGTGGAGCTGGGCCCCTACCAGCACTACATGCAAAAGGAGATCTTCGAGCAGCCCAAGGCGGTGGCCGACACGATCGACCAGGCGGACTCGGTGGAGATCAGCCGCTTCGGCGAGATCGCCCCGGCCGTGCTCGAGCGCATCGACCGGGTGCTGATCCTGGCCTGCGGCACCAGCTATTACGCCGGCTGCGTGGCACGCAACTGGATCGAGGCGATCGCGCGCGTGCCGGCGAACGTGGAGGTGGCCAGCGAGTACCGCTACCGCCCGTCCGTTCCGAACCCGAACACCCTGGTGGTGGTGATATCCCAGTCCGGCGAGACCGCGGACACGCTGGCCGCGCTCAAGCACGCCGAGTCGCTGGGGATGAAGCAGACCCTGGCGGTGTGCAACGTGGCCTCCAGCGCCATGGTGCGCGAGACCGCGCTGGCCTTCCTCACCCGCGCCGGCACCGAGATCGGCGTGGCTTCGACCAAGGCCTTCACCACGCAGCTGGTAGGCCTGTACCTGCTGGCAAACGCGATCGCCAAGGCGCAGGGGCGCCTGGGCGCCACCCAGGAGGCCGATGTCATCCGCCGCCTGCGCCACCTGCCGGCGGCGCTGCAGAGCGTACTCGCGCTGGAGCCGCAGATCATCGCCTGGAGCCAGACCTTCGTCCACAAGGAGCACGCGCTTTTCCTGGGCCGCGGCCTGCACTACCCGATCGCCCTGGAGGGCGCGCTCAAGCTCAAGGAGATCAGCTACATCCACGCCGAGGCCTACCCGGCCGGCGAGCTCAAGCACGGGCCGCTGGCGCTGGTGACACAGGACATGCCGGTGGTGACGGTGGCGCCCAACGACGCGCTGCTGGAAAAGCTCAAGAGCAACATGATGGAGGTGCGCGCCCGCGGCGGTGAGCTGTACGTGTTCGCCGACGCGGACACGCGCATCCAGCCCGAGGAAGGCATGCACGTCATCCGCATGCCGGAGAACTACGGCGACCTGTCGCCGATCCTGCACGTCGTGCCGCTGCAGCTGCTGGCGTACCACACCGCGGTGGCACGGGGCACCGATGTGGACAAGCCGCGGAACCTGGCGAAGTCGGTCACCGTGGAATAGTACTGGCGGGGCTGCTTTGAGGGTGACTCTGGAAAATAAAGTCCGTCGGAGGAAAATAAAGTCGGGGGTGCGGCAAAAAACTTGGACTGATTTACGCTCCCAATCCCAAGCTTTCACAGTACTCGATCGGACTTCGGTAGCCAAGAGACCTCTTGATCCGCCTCTCGTTGTACCAACGGATGTAGGTGTCAAGGATTTGAATGAATTGGTCGATAGTCGTAGCCCGCCAGTCCCTGGGATAGAACATTTCCGTCTTTAGCCTGCCGAAGAAGCCCTCACGGGCGGCATTGTCCGGCGAGCACGCCTTTCGCGACATTGAGCGAGTCAGCCTCGCCTGTCCCACCCTGGAAAACCACCCCGGCCATCGGTAGTGGGCGCCGCGATCGGAATGTACGACAGGCCTGTCGTTACTGTCCGCCACAGTCTCGATGGCGGCGTCTAACATTGTATTTACGAGCTCGGCGTCGGGGTTCGTACCGATGGACCAGCTGACGACCATGCCGTCAAAGCAATCAATCATCGGCGACAGATATACCTTGCCAGCCGGTATTTGCTATTTCCGAAATGTCGGTAAGCCATTTTTCATTTGGAGCCGCCGCATCAAAATCACGGTTGATAACGTTCTCTGGCGCCACACCAATTTCTCCCAGATAAGATCTGTACCGTCGAGGCTTGGGCCTAGCGACGGCCAGGCGCTCCTGCTTCATCAAGCGACGCACGACTTTCTCCGATAGCAATACCTCCTGTCGGCACAGCGAAGCTTGAATCCGCCGGTAACCGTAGCAACGATGATTGTCTTCAAAGATATCCGTGATCGCGCGGCGTGCCTCGGCATACTTGTCGGCCACCCGTAGCTGTGTCCGATGATAAAAGTAGGAACTGCGTGCCAGGCAAAGCCCATCAAGCAGTTCTGGCAGCGCATAGCCCTCTCGCAGGGCGTCAACCAGCATCGTCTTCTCCCGATTGGTCAGGAGCTGCAGGTCGACGCCCAGGCCTTTTCTTATGATTTCATTGGCCTTCTTGAGTAGATCGTGTTCAAGCTGCAAGCGCCTGATATCGCGTTGAAGCGACTCGACTTGTCGTTCCAGGTCCGCTTTATCGTGAACTGCCTGCGTCGGTGGCTCTTTTTGACGTTTCATGGATGCGGGGGCGTTTCGGCCAAGTAGCTGGTTTTTCCAGTTGTACAGCGTCCCCCCTGTCCACGTCGAGACTTTGGGCAACTGCATCCGCGCTGCCCTGCCGAGTGCAAGGCTCATAGACAGCCGCCTTCTTGGCCGCCAGCGGGTGTCCGAGCCGACCAGCCTTGCTGACCGTGTATTTCCTGGTTTCTGGACACAGCTCACGAACCCAGGCAGTCAATTTGTCTCGGCCGGGATAGCCTAACGCCCTCAGGGTCACAGACATACAGCGGCCATGGGCCATGTAGTGTTCCACTGCCGCATTCTTTTGCGCCACGGTGTACTTCGAACCCGAGCGCGCATAACCATCCGGCAAATCGCCCTGCTGACAAAATTCTCGATACCAGCTTGCGAGGGAATTCTTTGTCGGATATCCGAGCTGCCGCCTGGTTGCCGCGCTGCGCTTACCGAGCTTGATGAACAGCTTTACCGCTCGAATGCGTTCTTCGTACGAAAACATGGGCTACCCCTAAAGTAGTCCAAGATTTTTGTCCGCACCCCCGGTGGGTCACTTCGACGTGGCAATCAACAGCTTTTTTTCCTGCAGAACTGGCTGCCGATTCTGATCGAATCGGTCAGCGTCGTGGCGCACGATGCGGCGCTGATTTCGACGCTCTTTTCTGTCGGCGGGACGGTCGGAAGTCTGGCGCTGATGCGTTTTTTGGACCGCCGGGGTGCGTTACTAATCGCCGTGCTGCCCCTGGTTGGCTTTCCGCTGGTTGCCTCGCTCGGTCTCGGCCTGTCAATCCCAACACTCATGGTCGCGGTTTTTTCGGTCGGATTCTGCGTGGCCGGAACCCAGGCGGGTTTGAATGCTGTCGCTTCTATCATCTACCCGACCAGCTTTCGATCCAAGGGCACCGGCACTGCCATCGGGGTTGCCAAGATCGGCTCGATCACCGGTCCGATCATCGGCGGGGTGTTGATCGGCAACCACTTTTCGACCGCGAGTTTATTTGAGTTCGCGGCCGTTCTTGTCGCGCTGGCAGGCGCTTTCGCGCTGTTACTGTGATTTTTTCAAGGGGGCGGCGGAGCTCTGACAGAAACCATCGAAGCCGAGGTGCCATTGTCGCCACAGCACGCAGCCGAAGGTCTCTAGGCTGATCGGCCCGCCCTTGATCTGAACAGCGGCCATTTGCTCGATGGCGCACGACTGCCACGCGGTCGCGCCGACGTCCTGGTCCGCGACTAACGGTCGCGGTGACGCAGTTCGGTTTGCTTTCAGTAGCACAAGCAACGCGATCCCACAGCTGCTTCACCGGTCTCAGACATCAGAAGTGGATTGTTGAGCAACTTCTGACGTCTGTGGCAATGCCTCTCGGGCAATTTGAAGCAACCCGCCACCAGCTGCGGTGCATTACACGAACTCGCCTGCGCCCCGCGACGATGTGAGCGATACCGAACAGATGGGGCTGAGTGTTTCTAGCTAAGGTAGCGCATTCCTGCACACCACTCGTTGGAACAATCCGTTTGCAAATGAATATGCAGTCCTTCCTCCTGCGCAGCCGATTGGCCTCCGTGTGGTCCCGCAACTGTGCCATGGCCTCCAGCTTCAGACGCGCCATCCGCATCGGCAGTTTCGTCGCCAGCGCCAGCCTGCTCGCCTCCTGCATGGTGGGCCCCGACTACCAAAAGCCCGAGCTACAGATTCCTACCGCCTTCAAGGAAGGCGTCGAGTGGCAGCGCGCTCAAGCCAATCCGCGAGCGGCAATTTCCAGCACCTGGTGGCAGATGTATGGCGACAGCACGCTCAATGGCCTGGTTGATCAGGCGTTGAAAGCCAATCAGTCGATCGCTGTTGCAGAAGCAACGTACCGAGCCGCACTGGCCACCGTGGACGTCAACCGAGCGGGCCTGTTTCCGACCGTCAAAGCTGGTGCTACCGGCTCACGCTCAGGCGGTGCCACCGCGGCACTCGGCACGGCATCAGGCAATGCGGTGGAGGCCACCGTGAGCGCCAGCTGGGAGCTCGACCTGTGGGGTCAGGTGCGACGCCAGATTGAACAGGCCAAGGCCCAGGCCGAGGCGTCCGACGCCCAGCTTGCCGGCGAGAGAATCTCGATCACCGCCAGTGTGGTGACGGATTACTTCGAGCTGCGTCAGGCCGACTACGACCTGCAACTGCTGGCTGAGCAGCAAGATATCGATGCCAAGATTCTGGTCATGGTGCAGGCTGGACTGTCAGTCGGCGCGTCGTCCACCGACGATGTACTCAACGCCCAGGCCAACCTTGAACTGGTGATCGCGGTTCTCCAGTCGACCGCGACCTCGCGCGAGCAGTACGAGCATGCGCTGGCAGTCCTGACCGGACAGCCGCCAGAAGGTTTTAAGGTCGCCGCCGATCCAACCTTCAGGTTCAACATCCCGTCAGTGCCTACTGGCCTACCGTCAGAACTGCTGCTGCGTCGCTACGACGTGGTCAGTGCTGAACGCACGGCGGCCGCCGCCAACGCCAACATCGGCGCCACCGAAGCTGCCTTCTACCCCAGTCTGACGCTGAGCGCTGAAGGCGGCTTCGCCAATACCCGCCTGTCGCATCTGTTCACCGTGCCACACCGTTTCTGGACGCTCGGGCCTGATCTTGCGGAGACGATTTTTGACGGTGGCCTACGTACAGCCAACGTCAACGTGGCGCGCGCCAAGTACGACGAACAGGTAGAGACCTATCGCAACACGGTACTGACCGCTTTTCAGAACGTGGAAGACAGTCTTTCGTCGATCAATCATCTACGCATGCAGGCCGACGCCTACAGCAAGGTGCTCGACAGCAATCAGCGCCTGTTCGCCAGCCAACAGGCCCAGTTCAACGTCGGTGCAGCGAGTCAGCAAAGCGTACTGAATCAGCGCCTGACACTCATCCAGGCCGAAGAAAACCTGCGTGACACTGAGGCGGCGCTGGCCGAAAGCAACGTGACGCTGGTGAAGAATCTGGGGGGTGGCTGGCAGCAGGGCGATGGCGAGGCCGCCGCCGCGCCACCGTCCGGGACCACCTCCGCGGCACACATCGCACCATCCCCCGTCTGACAGGCTGCACGGCCGGGCGCGGCCGCCCTGCCGGGTACCTGATCGGCATGCCATTTCAATTCATCTTGTGCGCGGAGCAGGCATGCTCTGCCAACCTGTAAGCGGAGTTTCCATGGAGTTATCTCTTCGACGCATCGCGCTGTCGCTGATCTTCGTGCTCGGGCTTGGCGCCTGCTCGAAACCGGCACCACCGCCACCGCCGCCACAGGTCAGCGTGATGAAGATCGAGCCGCAATCGGTGCCGCTGGTGCGCGCCTTCGTGGGACGCCTGTCACCATATCTCAGCGCCAATGTTACGGCGCGCGTGTCAGGCGTGCTGCTCAAGCGCGTCTACACTGAAGGCTCACAGGTACACGCCGGCCAGCTGCTGTTTCAAATTGATCCGGCCGTCTACCAGGCGCAACTCGACAATGACGTGGCGCTGATGGCGCAGGATCAAGCGACTTACATCAATGACCGCGTGACTGCTGAACGCAACCGCAAGCTGCTGCCGGTCGGATCGGTCTCACAACAAACGGTCGACAATTCCGACGCTGCAGAACGCAGTGCGGAAGCCAAAGTGAAGGCCGATGAGGCCGTGGTGAAGAGCGCCCGCGTCCAGCTCGACTACACGCGCGTGACATCGCCGATTAGCGGTATCGCCGGACAACAGCAGGCCACAGTCGGTGCCGTGGTTGGCAGCAGTACCTCTGATGCGGGCGGCAACGGCACGCTGCTCACCACCGTGCAGCAGATCGACCCGATGTACGCCAACTTCACCATCAGTTCGGCGGACCTGGCGACGCTCGAGCAGGCCAAGGTCAATGGCTCTGTCGACCTATCTCAGCAAAACCGGATCAAGGTGCAGATTACGCTTCCCAATCACACGCCCTATGGCAGCGCCGGTACGCTCGACTTTTCTGACATAACCGTCAATGCAACAACCGGCGCCGTCAATCTGCGCGCCCTCGTGCCCAATCCACAACGCCGTCTGTTGCCGGGCATGTACGTCGGCCTGATGGTGAACTTCGGCACGCAAAACAACGTGTTCCTGGTACCGCAAACAGTGGTGCAGCGCGACACGGTGGGCGCTTTCGTGATGGTGGTCGGCCCCGACAGCAAGGTGGCGCGTAAGGACATCGAAGCCAGCGATTCGCAAGACAGCAATTGGATCGTCACCAAGGGTCTTGCCAGTGGCGATCAGTTGATCGTCACCGGTCTTGCGATGGCCCACGAGAAAGCCACGGTACAGGTGGTGGCCGCCCCGCCTGCTGAAGCGCCTGCAGGCGCCCCTGGCGCAGCGCCTGGAGCACCGTCGGCCGGATCGGCAGCCGGCCAGCAGACACCGGGTGATGCAACTACCTCGGCACCTGCTGCTTCATCGGCTTCGGCCAGCACCACCAAGTAGGGATCCGACATGCCGAGTTTTTTCATCAGCCGCCCGATTTTTGCCTGGGTCATTGCCATCCTGATTTCGCTGTTTGGCATCATCTCGGTCTACAACATGGGGGTCGATTCGTATCCCGAAATCGCGCCGCCGCAGGTAACCGTGACCGCCAACTATCCGGGCGCAAGTGCCCAGACCATGGAATCGACGGTTACTCAGGTGATCGAGCAGCAGCTCACCGGCATCGACAACCTGATCTACTTTAGCTCAACCTCGAGTTCCAACGGCCAGAGCACCATCACGCTGACCTTCAACACCGGCACCAATCCCGACATCGCTCAGGTGCAGGTACAAAACAAGGTCACACTGGCCTCGACCTTGCTGCCGACCCAGGTCTCGCAGCAGGGCGTGGTGGTGGCCAAGGCGAGTCCTGACATTTTGATGTTTGTGGCCTTGACGTCCGATTCGCCCACGATCGATGCAGGTCGGCTGTCTGACATCATCGCCTCGCAACTTCAGCCGGTACTCGGGCGCCTGAGCGGTGTGGGCAACACCTCGCTGCTCGGATCTGAATACGCCGCACGCATCTGGCTCGATCCCGACAAACTGCAAAGTTACGGGCTTTCGACCACTCAGGTGATTAATGCGGTGCAGGCTCAGAATGCCCAGTTTGCTGCTGGCGCGCTGGGTGCAGATCCAGCAGTGAAAGGGCAAGTCTTCACCGCGACAATTACCGGTGACAGTCTGTTCTCGTCGCTCAAGCAGTTCCAGGACATCATTTTGGTGGCCAACAGCAACGGCACCACGGTGCGACTGGCCGATGTGGCCCGCATCTCGTTCGGCTCGCAGACCTACGGATTTGCGCCGGTGTATGACGGCAAGGCTGCCGGTGGCTTGGCGATCTATTTGCTGCCAGGCGCCAACGCACTGTCGGTTGGCAAGGCAGTCAAAGCCCAGATGGCGATTCTGGCGCGCGATCTACCTGCGGGCGTGACCTGGAGCGTGCCGTACGACACCACGCCCTTCATCACCGCGTCGATTACCGATGTGGTCAAGACACTGATCGAGGCGATCATCTTGGTGTTTGTGGTGATGCTGATCTTCCTGCAGAACCTGCGCGCCACGATCATTCCGACGCTTGTCATTCCGGTCGCACTGCTTGGCACTTTCATCGGTCTGTCGGCGCTGAAGTACACCCTCAACCAGCTGACGCTGTTTGGCATGGTGCTCGCCATCGGCATCGTGGTCGACGATGCGATTGTCGTGATCGAAAACGTCCAACGCATCATGGAGGAAGAAAAGGCGGAGCCGCATGCGGCGACGCGAAAGGCAATGGGCCAGATTACCGGTGCCATTATCGCCATTACCGTGGTGCTGACTGCGGTATTCGTGCCTTCAGCACTACAAGCGGGTGCCACCGGCATCATCTACGCGCAGTTCGCCTTGACCATCGCGGTGTCGATGGGCTTCTCGGCATTTCTGGCCTTGTCGTTCACGCCGGCGCTTTGCGCTGCGATCTTGAAACCCCAGCACGAGGAAGAGAAAAACAGGTTCTTCCGCTGGTTCGACAAGAGCTTCAACTGGACCGCCAAAACCTATCTGGGACTTACCGGCAAAGCCTTCAGCTACGCACCACGCTGGATGATCGTGTTCGCGCTGGCGGTGGTGTTGACTGGCTTTCTCTACACCAAGCTGCCGACCAGTTTCGTGCCTGATGAAGACCAGGGTTTCGCTCTGGCACTGGTCAGCCTGCCGCCTGGCTCCACTCTGCAGCAAACCGATCACGTGATGAAAGAGCTTAGTGACAAGCTGACTGGTGGGGAACTGAAAAAAAGCATTGTCGGCATCTTCGAGCCCGAGGGCTTTAGCTTTGTCGGCACCAACGAAAACGTCGGCATGGCTTTTATCAAGCTGGCTGACTGGGGCGACCGTAGCGATACTGCGATGCAGTTGATACCGAAGATCAACAAGGCGGTCTCAGGAATTCCCGACGCCCAGATTTTTGCGGTCAATTTGCCGACCATTCGTGGGCTCAGCCAATTCGGCGGTGTCGACATGTACCTGCAGGCGCGCACCGGTCAGACGCGCGATGAACTGGCAGCCGCAACCGGCAAACTGCTCGGCGTCGCATCAAAAAGCCCGGTGCTGACGGGCGTGCGTCCCAACTCGTTGCCAAGCGCCCCACAATTGAACGTGACCGTCGATCGCAACCAGGCAGAAGCAATGGGGCTGTCGCTGACGGATGTGTACGATACCCTGGCCGCTGAGCTGGCGCCGTATTACATCAACCAGTTCACCTATGGCGGTCGTATCAAGCGGGTATATATCCAGGCCGACGCACCGTTCCGCATGGGCACCGATGCATTCCAGCATCTCTACACGCCAAGCGGAGTGACCACCAGTTCCACCAGTTCTACTGGTTCTACTTCAAACCAGAGCAGCTCGTCGATCGCAAGCACGACGGCTTTGAACGGCTATGCGCCGCCGACCAACTCTTCGCCATCAAACAATTCGATCGCGCCCTACAACATGGTGCCGCTGTCGAGCGTGGTCAATTCGAAATGGACTTTTGGTCCAACCGTGCTGCCGCGTTTCAACGGCTACTCGGCCATCGAGATCGTCGGCAATTCGGCACCCGGTCATTCGACCGGTCAGGCGATCAGCACCTTGCAAGGCATCGTGGATCAGCAGCTGCCCGCCGGCTTTGCGGCCGACTGGACCGGCCAGTCCTATCAGGAAAAGCTGGCGGGCTCGTCAGCCACTGAACTGATGGCACTGTCCATTCTGGTGGTGTTTCTTTGCCTTGCAGCGCTCTATGAGAGCTGGTCGATTCCGGTCGCCGTGCTGCTGGTGGTGCCGCTTGGCATGCTCGGCATGCTGGCCTTCTGCCTTGTGACGGGCGTGCCGAACGACATCTACTTCAAGATCGGCCTCGTGACCGTGATCGGCCTTGCCGCCAAGAACGCCATTCTGATCGTCGAGTTCGCAGTCGACGGGCAGCTGCACGGACTGACGCTGCGCGAAGCCACCATGTCGGCGGCAAAACTTCGCCTGCGGCCGATCTTGATGACGTCGATGGCCTTCATTCTCGGCGTCACGCCGCTTGTGCTGTCATCGGGCGCTGGGGCTTCCTCGCGACACGAGATTGGTATTGGCGTGATCGGCGGCATGATCTTCGCCACCTTCTTGGGCCTGATGATGATTCCGGTGTTCTACATCATCGTGCGTCGCCTGTTGGGCGACAAGCTCGATGAGGTGTCACATCACATGCCGCACCCGGGTGCTGACGAAGAGGCGGCCGATCACGGCGGCGATCACGATGCACCGCCGGCCGACCAAGGCCCAGCCGGCGGGGACGCGACAGGCGGGGGCCCCAAAGGCGAAGGTGCGCCGGCGTAGACGAAGGTAACCTTCAGAGGCGTAAATATCGGCACGGTGCAGCGCATGCAAGTGGAGGTGGATGTCTTGCACCACACCGGAATGATTCCGGTCTACATGCAAATTGAGCCGGACAAAATTACTTGGACCCACGGCGTATATACGAATGACCCGCAAGGCTTTCAAGACGCTGTTAGCGCTGGCATACGTGCGCAACTACGGTCCACCAGCCTCGTGACCGGGCAACTAAGCATCGACCTCGATTTTTGGTTCGTCAGCGTAATTTGTGGGTGGATTTCGGCGATTCCCGAGGTTATTTTGGGTTGAGGAATCGATAGAACTTTCGGCAGGTTGCAGCGACTTCGGGGCACTGGGGTCAGGTCGATACATGTCAGTTTACGTCCGTAGATTTTAGGATCAGCCTTGACGACAAATATCGACCTGACCCCGATGACTGGACGGAAGAACGTGGTCTATTGATCGCTTACGATGGTGTCGCCAAATCCCCCCCTCCTGAGCGAATCTTTCTGAATTGCACGATTTCCGGGAAGAAACTCGCATGCGTGCAGACGTCGGACGACAAATCTACCGCCAATTGATGTCGCCGCAGCAGCCGTGTGCACGACCGCTGTCAAGTGACTGCTCTGCGGCGTCGAAAATCACGCGTCGAACGACTCCTTGGGGTCGGGTCCGTCGAAATGTCATCGCTGACAGCGATTTGGTGAAGGGTCCGCTGCATATGCGAAAGAAGACATCTCGGAGCCGAGCGACCACAAGGGATTGACAACAGTTGATAGGAGCGGGAGAATCTTCCGCATGAGCAAGAACACGATGAGTTTTGCACTGCCCGAGACGATGCGCGACTACATCGACGAACGGGTCGTCGAGGGCAACTACGGCAACACTAGCGAGTACATTCGCGACCTGGTGCGCAGGGATCAGCAAGAGCAGGCGAGGAATCGCCTGCGAGCGCTCATCGAGGAAGGCTTGGCCTCTGGGCCCGCGAGACCGCTGACGCAGGCCGACGAGGACGAAGCGCTGGCCGTTGCCCGCGGCGAAATTGATTGAAGCCCGCGCGGGTTCGTCCCGCCGCTATCGCTGACCGCCTCAACGGAGCCAGGTATTACCGCGATATGGCAGGCAGCGCGGTCGCCGAGCGCTTTCTCACTTCCACACGGGCCGCGCTAGAGCGTTTCGAGGCGAACCCGGCAATCGGCTCTCCCGCTCATGGGATTTCTCTTGATATCCCGGGCCTGCGCAGTTGGCCCGCGGATGACTTTCAGGTGCTCTGGTTCTATTTCGAACGCGAGGACCATGTAGACGTCATTCGGTTGCTAGGTGAACGGCAGGATATCGCGACCATCCTAGCTGAGCGCGACCAATGAATCCAAGGCCCAGCGTCTGTCAAACTTTTCGCTGGGTCGGATGTCCGCTTCCGACGAGGTGGAATTGTCGGTATCGACGGACCGGGAAGATCACTATGGGTCTCTTGGTGAAATTGGGTCGGCTTACGTGGCACCGCGCCCAGGTCCGCTGCTCGCTTACAAGCGGGCGTCTTGACCTCGGATGGTCGGTATGCAACGCTTCGCGACAGTCGGCAGAAAAATAGTGGCCATGCAGGGATTTGTCGGACCCGGCCAGCGGCCGCTGGCGATCACGCTGGAAGTTCGCCATGACCGGTCATCCCTTACGCTCATCGAATTTTCGGAACTTCATTCCAACTATCCAATGAGTGTCCCGATGCGTGCGAATGATACGTACGTCCTTTCCCGGTTTCCTGAGCAATTGTCCGCACAATCCGCAGGAATGATGCGCGGCAAATACGCCACCGCAGGCTGCTGCGTCTTGCTGTTATGCCTAGCCTTGACGGTGCTTCCCGCAGGCGCGTCGGAGACCCCACGTTCCGTTCGCTTTGACGAAACGCCAGCGGCTCACCTTGATTTCGAGCTAAAAGACGCGCGGTCGCAAGAGGAACGACTGTCGTTCGTAAAGGAGGATGATGGCGACACAGTTATCCGATTTGGCGACGACGCAATAACCCCGAATGTCGTTTCACTTCTCCAGCGTGAATTGCAGATGCAACTCGGGCCCAAGCTGGCGGGTCGGCGTGTTGTTGCGACGAGCATTTCGGTGTGTATTTGGATGTCAGGCTCGAAAGGTCGAACCGACCCCGTCTACGTTTACATGCCGGGTAGGCCAGGCGGTAGCGCCTTCGGGAATGCGATTGCGCAGCCACTTGCCGCTGTTCTCGATTCTATGCGTGATCGAAAGACGGTCGTGGTGAACGTCGAGGGAGAGGTCGACGAAATGAGCTTTTCCGCAAACGTGGCCAACAAGTTTTCCTGGACGCATCTCAAGGAGGAAGATATTCGCGATGCCATTGCGGAAGCAACGCGCAAAGCAGCGAAGGACGCTGGACGGTGGCTTCAGTATCGCTATGCACCGACCGTGCCGGAAAATTATGTCGGCCCTAAGGCGCGGATCCGCGACACGGTGATTGGTGAAATGGGGCCTCACTTTCAGCAATTCTTCTACCTGTCCAAGGTCAATGGCCAGCCCGCCAACAATTCTTTCGATATCGCGCAGAGACGTATCGAAACCTTAGGTCACTTTGAGCCGCCCGAGCCCTTGGAGCGAGAGGTGCCTGCGGGCCCCGTCAAGTTGGAGATCGTGGGTCGCGCTGGTCGTGGTTCAAATCCCAAGTTCGACGAAGGAGCGCTTGGCATTGTCGAATTTGTTGCCGAAGAAGGAAAATCCTATGCGGTTCAGGGCACTGCGACAGACGATATGGAGAGCGTTTGGATCGTCGAGCAGGGCACTGGCTCTGTGTTGGGCGAGAAATTTTCCCGGAAGCGCTAGGACGACGCCGGTAGCCTTCGCTGGCTTATGAGGCGTTACCTTCCGTTAATTGCGCCTGTCTGAAATGACTTATCGTCGTCGTTGGATGTCCGCTATTAATGTGCCAATCGGGTCGCACTGTACTGGCCGAGATAGCCGCTGTGGGTCGGGATCGCCGAACATTGTCCGGTTTCGAGTACTTTGCGAGAAGTCCGCTTGGCAACCAGCAGCGATCGCAAATCCGGTGGGGAAATCAATGCCCGAAGATTTAGACGACAATTTCTATTCTCGTGCCGATGCACACATACATCTGTCGAACGAGCAGATGAAGGAAATCGGCCGTGGAAAGGTTAGCGCATCAATGCTCTATTCAACTGCCAGATTCAATTCATGGGTAAGCGCTTGTGGATTTAGTACGGCAAAGGAAATGGCGGACGCGCGAGAAACGACGATTGAATACTTCGTGACCGAATATCGGAAAATGCTTGAAGAAAACTTGGACGACTACATTGCGAATTTCGCCAGGTACATGAAGCCATTGTCGTGAACGCCAAAGCCAGGCGGCGATGCGGGAAAATTGACCGCTTTCGGGAAAGTATTTAGACCGCTATTCGGCAGGCTGGAAGTCCGGTCAGGGTCGTGAGCGCGATTTTGCGGCCGCTTTGGGCGACACCCCGCTATGCCCGGTCAGGGAGTCATAGCGGCCTACGCGCGATGAGGTTCCGACGGTCTTCATTTGGCACCATCACGTTGTGCGTGATGAATCCGCTTCTTCCATGATTTGCAGCCAGGGATACCAAGATGGCGGCTGAGACGACCGATACGCTCGTCGTTGGCGCCGGCCAGTCCGGCGTGGCCATGAGCGAGCACCTGGGCGCACTGAAGGTGCCGCACCTGGTCCTGGAGCGCAAGCGCATCGCCGAACGCTGGCGCTCGGAGCGCTGGGATTCGCTGGTGGCCAACGGCCCGGCCTGGCACGATCGCTTTCCGGGTCGGGAGTTCGACGATATCGATCCCGACGCCTTTGCTTCAAAGGAGCGGATCGCGCGGTACTTCGAAGACTATGCCCGGCAGATCGGGGCACCGATCCGCACCGGCGTCGAGGTGCTCAAGGTGGAGCGCAATGCGGGGCGCCCCGGTTTCACGATCGACACCTCGGCCGGCGTGATCGAAGCGAACCGCGTGGTGGCGGCCACCGGGCCGTTCCAGCGCCCCGTCATCCCATCGATCGCGCCAAGCGACGGCAAGATCAGGCAGTTGCACTCGTCCGAATACCGCAACCCCGGGCAACTGCCCGCGGGCGCGGTCCTGGTCGTCGGCGCCGGTTCGTCGGGGGCGCAGATCGCCGCCGAGCTGCAACAGGCAGGCAGGCAGGTGTATCTCTCGGTCGGGCCGCACGAGCGGCCACCGCGCGCCTATCGCAAGCGTGACTTCTGCTGGTGGCTGGGCGTGCTGGGCGACTGGGATGCCCCGGCGGTGAAGCCGGGCACGGAACACATCACCATCGCGGTCAGCGGCGCCCTTGGCGGGCATACCGTGGATTTCCGGGCTCTGGCCCACCAGGGCATAGAGCTGGTCGGCATGACCCGCGCGTTCGTCGACGGCGTCGCAAGCTTCCACCCCGATCTGGCAACGAACATCGCCCGCGGCGACGAGAGTTACCGGGCGCTGCTGGACGCGGCGGACGCCTACGTCGAGCGCATGGGCCTGGACCTGCCGCCGGAGCCGCAGGCCCGCACCACGCTCCCCGACCCGCAATGCCTGGCCACACCCACGCTCGAACTCGACCTGGCCAGGGCAGACGTCCGCTCGATCATCTGGGCCACCGGCTTTGCGCTCGACTACGGCTGGCTGAAGGTCGGCGCGTTCGACGACAGGGGACGGCCGAGGCATCATCGTGGCATCTCGTCCGAGCCGGGTGTCTACTTCGTCGGGCTGCCCTGGCTGTCGCGACGTGGTTCCGCCTTCATCTGGGGCGTGTGGCACGATGCCCGGCACATTGCCGACCACATCGCCACGCAGCGCAGTTACGCGGCCTATCGCGACGCTACCCAGCGCCAGGCGCTTTCCGGCACGAGCTGAACAAGCGCCCGAACCAAGCGCCCGAACGCGGCGCACGGTATGTTCGCTAGCGCACAGACTCCTACGGCTCCCCTTCCCTATCGTCGTCACGATCTGGGTCGAAATTCCCGGAAATTTTTTTATGGGAAGCCGAATGCCCGTCACCCCCGCAATGCGCAAGAACCATATCCTCGATGCACTTTCCCCTGAAGTCCTCGGCCGGCTCTCGGAGCACCTGGAACTGGTGCAGTTCACGCTGGGCCAGGTGGTCTATGAGTCCGGCGCGGCGATGAGCCACGTGTATTTCCCCACGGACTCGATCGTTTCGCTGCTGTACGTGATGGAGAACGGCGCCTCGGCCGAGATCTCGGTGGTGGGCAACGAGGGCCTGGTCGGTGTTTCCCTGTTCCTGGGCGGCGAGAGCACGCCCAGCCGGGCCGTCGTGCAGAGCGCCGGCAGCGCGTACCGGCTGCTGCGCGTGCGGCTCAAGGAGGAATTCAACCGGCACGGCGAACTGCTCACGGTGATCCTGCGGTACACCCAGTGCCTGATCACGCAGATGGCGCAGACGGCCGTCTGCAACCGGCATCACTCGCTGGACCAGCAGCTGTGCCGCTGGCTGCTGCTGTCGCTGGACCGCTTGCCCAGCGACACCCTGACGATGACCCAGGAGCTGATCGCCAACATGCTGGGCGTGCGCCGCGAGGGCGTGACCGCAGCCGCAGGCAAGCTGCAGAAGGCCGGCGTGATCCGCTACACGCGCGGCAGGATCACCGTCGTCGATCGGCCCGCGCTCGAGGAACGCAGCTGCGAGTGCTATGCCGTGGTCAAGGCCGAGACCGACCGGCTGCTGCCGTATTTTGCCAAGGCCACGGCGCTGGCCGCCAGCGCAGGGTCGATTCGATCGGAATCATCAAAGCATTGACCTGGGCAATGGTCGACCTTGCATCAAGGCGCATGCCTAAGCATTCGCCGCAGTTGAACCGCGTGTTCCAGGCGATTGCCGACCCCACGCGGCGCGCCGTCCTCTAACGGCTGGGCCGCGGTCCGGCGGCGATGAGCGACCTGCACCGGCCATTCCCGATGGCCCTGCCCTCGTTTTCCCAGCACCTCGATGTATTCGAGAACTGCGGCCTGGTCCGTTCGCAAAAGACCGGCCGCGTGCGCACCTACCGTCTCGCGCCCAAGCCGCTGGAGCAGGCGGAACTGTGGATGAACCGCCAGCGCTCGAGTTTCATTCACCGCAAGGAGATTCGATGCTGATCCGAAGATTCGCGCTCGCCGTCGCGGTCGCGGCGTCGATGCCGCCGGCACTGGCGCAGTCGCCGCCGGCGCCGCAGCAAGCGCCCGCCACGACGCCGCTGCGCAGGGTGACGGGGATCGGTGCCAGCGCTGCTGGCCGCCCTTCGAGCGGAAGGATGCAAGATCGATGACAAGGTCGAAACGTCCGAGGCCGGAAAATTCGGCT
>Ga0116229_10006965_pt1 | contig 18046 bp, 8 predicted proteins | sample S1TSphgellanicum_3_FD_87313 | JGI IMG/M metagenome (GOLD analysis project Ga0116229, IMG submission 87313) | Host-associated microbial communities from peat moss isolated from Minnesota, USA - S1T2_Fc - Sphagnum magellanicum MG | ecosystem: Host-associated > Plants > Peat moss > Unclassified... | reverse complement strand
TTAGGAGTGTGGTTGAATGAATGAAGCAATACTTAACAAGATTGGATGGAAAATTACAAAATTGATAGCCCAATTGACAATGTGATTGATTAAATAAAAAATAATACGTGTTGCGATGTAACTGTTTGAATAAAAAAATATTTTCAAAGATTTTCATGTTAATTGAATTTAAATAAAACTATATGTATGAAGAATGTGCATGATCACAAAAACACAATTTTTTATTCTATGTTATGAAATCTAATCTATGCCAAATAATCATAAAATAATTTGAAATTTTCTCAGATGAATTTGAATGCATCATAAATATCCAAGCAACTTTTTACATGACATATGAAAATAAAATCCGTCCAACTTTGGGCAAGCATGCTGTCGTCTAATTAACATGGAAACATTTTGAGCAATGTTTTTTTTTAAAAAAAACTAACTTTCTCTCGCCCAACCTATTTATTTATTTATTTATTCTGATTTTTTATTTTCTTTTGTTCTCACCAAGTTTGCAAAGTGTTCCTGAAGACATTCCCAATATGAACACACTTTGAACCATATGCTTTGCCCAAAGTTGAGCTTTCATGTATATAAACTATAAGGGTGGGCCAGAGGGAAGAACCTTTGTGCTTTTATTTTGAGGGAGTGGGGGGCCAAAGCCAAGCATTTTTTTGCTTTTACTGGGGAATGCCCAATGTCTCCAAATTTGATTGTGATGGGCCAATCAAAGTGTCTCCTTCCCCCCCAAAAAAAAAGAAAAAGACTTTGGGTGCACCTTGAACTAATTAATAAGAAGGATGACCATCTCCTCACAATTTTGCCCCTACCATTAGCCTAGACCAAAAATGGTAAAGAACACAAGAAGGGATAGAAATTCTTGGCAGCCAAAGAGGTGAGCCAACATGTACCCATGGGGCCCAGTTTTTTTCTTTAGGGTAGGGCAGCGGTTGTTGGATATTTCATTGTTCCCAATGTGTTCTTGTCAAGTTCTCAATGGGTTCCCAACATGTTTTCCAAATTCTTAATGTGTTCCCCAATGTGTTCCTAATAGCATCTCCCTTTGTCACATAGGTTTTGCTGTCTGGTCTACACTTGCAACCTGTATAAGTAGCCCAAAGAGGTGGTCAAAAAATATCTCTTGTAGGACTATCTAAAGGTTGATATTTATTTATTTATTTATTTATTTTCCAGGTGATAGGCCAATCAAAGATGTCCATCGCCCAAAAAGAAAGAAAAAAAAAGAAGGAACTTTGGGGGCCCTACAACTAATTAAGACGAATCACCACGTTATATCATGATACCATACACCCATGCTAGTTCTTATACATAATAATAACTAGTGTGGCCTGTGCCATTGGCCCAAGTGTCACCACGTCCTCAAATGATTTTTCCTTCCAAAACCTGGTTTTTTTGGGAATTTTATTTGAATTTTCAATAAATTTTTAAGTGGCAGAAATCACTTAAAAATTCAATATCTCCCCCACATTCTGAATCCAAATCTTACCAAATAAATTCCATTAAATCCTGCCCATCAAGATCTTTCCAATAACGCCAAAGGCACATTCCAATTCCTCCAAAGTTGTTCAGCTCCGATTTAATTTAATTTAATTTAATTTTCAGTGAAGAAATCATGCAATATTCAAGAACTTTTGCACTGCAAGTCCAAAATGTCCTGGAACCAAGCCCATGCACCCCTCCTCTCCTCGTCCAGAGCTTTCCAAAGACACCAAGAACACAATCTAAAGAATCCCGGTTCGGTGGATCTCATAACAAAACAAACTACCTTCCTTCATAGATAGATATAATATAAATAATAAGTGGTGTTATGTTGTGAGGACTGGGAGCCATTGGGTGTCATGTCTTTTGAACTTCATATGGCCCACAAAAAGCGAGAGAGTTCCATGTGACAAGCAAAGCAAATCAAAGCCAAAAGTGCAGACGCCCAACTGAGAAAGGGCGCACTTTCTTCACATGGGCTTGCCCTCAATTAGGGACAAACACAAGAAAAAGGGAAGTACTCAAGTAGCCAGCAAGCAGGGTGGGGTAGACCAGAAATTAAATATAAATATTTGGACTTTGACAAATTTTCTACACATGAAATAACTTATTGGAATATTATTGGCCTATAAATGCTAGCATTAGTTTGGATTCTTTGATGCTTTAATTTTGAGAGGAGAGGGGGGGAGGGGCATTAGCGAGGTGGAGGTATGACAATTTGTGCTAGGCTTCTCCATGGCTTACTAACTCTTTTTCAGTTCTCACTCATAAATGTGAAAATTGGGATAGTCGAACTTAGGAGATTACCTTAATAAAATCAATTGTATTAATCATTCTATTTGAATAATCAATTTTATATTATGAATATGATGATGAAACCTTGACAAACTCCATTAAACAAAGCACCCAATAAAAGGGGAAAGGGAGAAGAGAGAGAGAGAGAGAGAGGACTCAAGTCCGAACGAGAAGAGCAAAGCTCAAAGTGAGTCACAAAGGGGGCAAAGGAACAAATATGTTCTAGAGCCCCCCGGAAGATGCAAGAAGCAGCATGTCTGAAAAGGAGAGCAAACCCAAAAGAGCCGTAAATATTGATAAATATAAGGTGCCCTTCAAATACAACAAAGAAATTTGTTCAAATGCTACTACATACATAAAAATGTGTACATACATGTTGGGTGAGGCTCTATAAGGTGAGCATGTATTTTTGGAATGCTTTCACCCATAGGTTGTACAGGTCTAACTTAAGTTAACATTTATGTTAGGTCTTAAATTTGAATCTTGATATGGATTATGTAATTTAATGAAAATATAAATACAAAATGTGCATGTGAGTTGCACCTTTTTGAAAAGTGAAATGTGCCTTAGCAAATGAAAAGAGCTTCTGAAATGAGGAATTAAGATATAGCATACTCTATAGTTTGCTTTATAACTTAAAAAAATTAAGGTGAGGGCCAAGGCTTTATATATTATTAAACCCATACGTGATGATAGTCATGCATGCATAGTAATATGGCTGTCGTAATGACCAAGTTAAGATGAAAATTCAACTCAAAACGGTGATTCTTCAAGTAATGTTCTTTGCTAGTTTCAAATGTGAATGCAAATGTAAGAGCATCTCCATCACATACAATCATATTCTCTTGACAAAATCAAAGTTGCCGATGAGTTTGTCGAGGACTTAAGATGATCTTGAGTTGGTGTGCCTCATTGCAACACAACACAACAAACTCAGTACCCCCCTAGTTTTATGGAATGCCAAAGTGTCCCATGGAGAAAATGGAATGGATAATGATAAACGTTGTTGTCTAATGTTGCAACATCAATTAACTTAGTATGTGCAAGTTTTTTTAAATCAAAGATGGTTGAGTGTGCATTTAGGATGTAAAAATTAACATGATAGATTTTTTTTTGGGTGCTTGATTTTTTTTCTATTTTTTTATGTTTGGATTTTTTTTTTGGTGGTCATCCTTCCTCCTCTTTGTTTCTTGTTGGGGATTTTTACATGCATTATTAACATTTTTTGTGTGGTAAGTTTTTTTTTTTGGTGTCAATGTTTATTTTTTGTTGTTTTGAGGTTATTTGTTTTTTTCTTTTTTTGGTTTTTCTCTTTTGCTACATTTACCTTGTGGTAGGTGTTTTTTTTTTTATGTTTGATGTGATCAACATACGATAGTTGCATCAAAACCTTGAATGGAGCATGAAGTGTTGTTAGTTTGAAAAAGTTAGGAGTAGATGGAGGAAGATAAAAGGACATTATTATTAAGGGAGTAGGATGGAAATAAGTTTCAATTTTTTCTCTATTATTGAAGTTGCAAGTTCTATGGGCAAAACATGTAAAAACAAGTGTGTCAAATGTCGTTGTCAACGATGAAAGGTGAAGCAAAATGGAAGCCACTAATGCACTCATCAAATCTCACATGGAGCCCTACAACAATAGTTTCAGCCACAACTTCTCCCATGACTTTCACAAATCAAACACCATCAACTAATACCTTGAAAATTTATAAAATTAAGTTTATTGATGATGATGGCAAAAAATGTTTCATTGTTAGAGTAAGGAGCCTCAAATGGTGGGGCCAACTAATATTTGGTGATATGGTCACGATTACAATGCCCAAAAAGTTTCAACATTTTCTTCAATAAAGGTTGTCATTGGGGCTTTGATAAGGCCTTGATATCAATATAGATGTTCTAAAAGACTTCAAAAGGAAACTTGGTTAATCCAATGTTAGATGTAAGTCATTGGACCAATTCATAAATGATAACTTCATGTTACTCACTTTTGACCCTCACTAACCTCATTATTACATTCCCAAATGCATGCAACTAACTCAAAAAATTGAAAGCCACAATGCATGCACTTATTTGATCAAAACTTCCCCCAAATCCACATAATAATACCCAATTAACGAGCCTTTGAAAGCTTTAAAAAATCTTGCACAATCCCAAAATGTCTTTCAAAAATGTTCAAATTTCAAATGTTCAACCCAAGAATAACACTCTCAAGGATGCAAAAAACCACGAGAACAAAGGATAAAAGAAAGGTCTAAATCTAACTTCCAAACAAGGAACAAAACAAGATTATGTGATTTAAAAACAAAAACACAAGAATTAAGAACAAGAACAGGATATGTGCAAAACAAAGGTGAAAATGAATCGTTATAATGCTAACATATGCAAATATGAACATTAAAAGAACATGATAAGGCTATGATGTAAGATTATGCTTAAGATTGGTGTTGAACATATTTAAGAAAATGAAGGGTCTTATTCCTATTTATACCCCTTTGGGGACATAACTCAAGGAAGCTTCCAAGGAAACTTCTATGTGTGCATCAAGTAAGGAAGCTTATTGGGAACCTTCGTAATTGGGAATCAACTATGAGTTAATTGAAACTTAACTAAAAATTAACTTGGACTTAACTAAGAATCAATTAGACTTAATTAGAATTTAACTAAAAGTTAATTTGAAATTAACTCAATTTAATTAGGAATTAATTAAGACTTAATTAGGATTTAACTAGAACTTAATTAAGAGTTAACTAGGACTTAATTGAAAGTTAATTGGAACTTAGCTAAAAGTTAATGAAGACTTCGATAGGAGTTATGGATGAACATTATGAAAGAATTCCATTTATTAGAAGATGGTGTCTAATTTTTGCATCTATCACGAACACCCATTTGAAAAAAATAAAAATATCTTGGGCATATCAAAAATATAATGATTAACTTACCATTCGAATTATACAATTCACGATGCAATACTTTTCAATCAAAACCAACATAATTGCCTTTGGATACAATCCAAACATGTATTCTAATCATACCCTTGTTACTTGTGACATAATTATGAAATTTTCAATTGTTTAGAAACAAGGGTATTGAAAATGCAATGGATTCCATATTGGATCATCCATAAACTGTGTCTTTACATAATCCACAATAAAAAAATTCATTTGGTTTTCAAAATTTAAGTTGTTCACTATCTAGTCGTGTAGATATTATCCAAAGTAGCCAACCCAAGTTTCATAAATATTTTTATCTAGTACTAACAACAATAGTCATGTATTTATTTTCCACAATAAAAAATTAAATGGATTTTGCAACATGAATATTCAAAAAAAAATCAATCCAAACAAATTCATAAATGAATGAATATGATAAACAAAAATAAATAAAATGCCTTTTGACAAGAAATAATCCATCTTAAAAAATGCATGAACTCTTTGTAAATTAACCTTTGAGATAATGGAAGTCATAAACATGTTTTTAAAACATTTTTTTCCTTGGAAATTTCATAAACCAAAATGAAAGAAAAGTCAATCAAAATGATGGTCACATAAACAATGAAACCAATCAAAAATAAAACATGTATTTTATATGCATTATTATTTATAATTCAATTTTCATTGAAATTAAAATTAAATTCAAGCAAATAATTTTGTGCATGAATAAGCATTTTCTATATTTATATGTGTATAATCCCCAATTGGGTGACTTCAACTAACACAAACCCCAACTTTTTGAGAGACTCGACTGCGAACCCGAAAGTGAAAGCAACAAATGAAATAATTGGGGTACGCTCCTTAGCTTATAGTACATCAGGGGTAATAGGGGCGTGCTAAAGCTCCGGGATGGGGACTAAAACAAGTGATAAGTGGGTCAATTATTCATATGGACTTGCATAAACCAAACAACAAGTTGGTTAATGCATAGTTGGAACACTTTTGGTGCATGGACGAACCACGAACATACATAAATTCACAAAACTCATCACGACCCGGACTTGGGGGAAGTCATCACCTTCCCCCTTTTAGTATTCTTTGTGATTGGCCACGGGGCTACACCCAAATGTCATTTTTCCTAAAACTCTCAAGTCGAGAGTCCCAAAATTCTTGAAATTGGGACTTTCGCCACTTTGAAAGCCCATAACTTCTTGTGGAGACCTTCGATTAAGGTGAGGTCTAAAGCAAAGTTATAGCCCTTGTCGATAATTTTTCAATAATATGTTGCATGCCACATGCATGCACATAATTCAGGGCGATTCTCGACTTTTAGTGGTCGAGAATCAAATTGACATTTTGATTCTTAACCTTTCTTTCGACCATAACTTGTGATGTAAATACTCAAATGGATCATGCGAGCCCATTTTAAACATCTAAGTCTTTAAAAAATTCCAATTTTATAAGAAAATCCTTAATTTAATGAATTTTGACCTATCAAATTGCTCTCTAAAAATTCAGGAATCCATAAGGACTTCAACTCCCAAAATGAAAGTTCACTTAGGAGTGTGTGAGGTCATTCCCTCACATTCTTTTGCACTCCCGGGAGTGTGGGTGTGACTCCTAGGTTGCACTCTCGGCCAACACCTTTCCATGCCCTTATTTTGGTCGTGAGTGAGAAGTTAGGGTCATGACATCAACACCTTCACTTTTGGAATTTAAACATTCCAATGTTACTAGAAGAAGTATGAACTATTTTGGTACAACTTACATGAACATCATTAATTAATAAGGGATGGCAAATTCCTATGGGCAAGCTTGTGTTGTATAAAACATTGTGTGGTGGCGTTAAACAATCAAATGTATGAAATAACACATTTTTTTGTTGTTATCACATTAAAATGTAAATTGAACCAAGGGAAGTTGATTTTATTTTAATTGTATTTGAGTTTTCAAACTTGGAGCTTCCATAACACTTGAATGATTATGTAGCTAAATGCAAGGTAACACCCAAGGACAAAATCATTACCAAGGTAATGGTCTACATATGAAATGATAACTAATCATGGACTTATTTGTAATAATGCCCTCTTCATCGGCATTATCCAATGCAAAGACTATACAAATAAATTTTTTAAAATGAAAAGATGAAAAGATAATTAACATTATGAAAATTAAAAAATGTGGAAGCTTATTTCATAAGATCCCACTTTGAAGCAAGTAATGGCCTCCTTGTGTAGAGGAAAAATTGTGTTGTATAATGTAACCTCCAATAACAATAACAAATTGATTTGTGATCTTTACAAGAATATAAATTAGGGTGGTGGTGCTTATGCAAACACTTATAGTGACAAGTGATGTGGTACCAAAACACAATCACTTATCAACAACCCATTTTACATTGGAATGTGTGAGCAACACACCATTTGCAAGGTATCAAATTATTCCATGACTCCAATACTTTCCAATTGAAATGATGTATTGGGATCAATTTTCATGTTGTGTTTGAAACATTTGGACCTTCTTCTACCTCATTCAATCGTCCATACTATCGTGGGTGGATTTGTGAGACTAGATGTTAGTTCTGGACTTTGCACTCACTATGGAGGTCTTTGATATTTGTATGAATTGGTAATGCAATTTGAAAATTTGAAAAACCACAATGTGAATAATTGTTTGCAAAATAGAATACTCACATATTATGTTCAATGATGACATTCCCATGCATTGAAAACATTGTGACAAATGTGTTTGGGAGCAAATTCACACATAATGGGAGTTCAATGAACAACCTTATATCTTTGTTGCCTCTAGAATTTAGAACAAAGTATGAAATTTTCTTCTGGAATATAAAAAAAACCATGAAATTTTGCAAGTGGATTTGATCCAAAGAAATGGAATAGTAGCATTTATAGGAGTTATTTAACAAAAGGCACTCTTGAAGATCATAAGTTCCTATTTTTGTAAACTTTATTATCTTCTATTAAATTGTGTCCGATCTAATTAGCTAATTCATTACATCAAGCACACGTTTAAATCATCCTTTTCCTTTTTGTTTATGTATTGTAAAATGTATTTGGTTGGTCTCAAATTCATGGTGACACTCAAGTAAAATTTGGTCATTGAATTTTTTGTTGCAAATTAAACACTATTGGTTTTGGAGGTATATGTAGGTTGAATCAAGTATTGCAAAGATCATTGCATTGAAAATCAACAAGCATGGAAATCATACATTGGGAGAAGTTTAAATGAAGAAGATTTATGTTGTGCACTCCAAGGTTATTGTGCTCTTTCATTTTGAATTATGTATTTTCAAGGATTGCACATTCCTTACAAAATTGGTCAATTTGGATGTAAAACACTGTAAGAAATTTCCTAAATGTATTAATTGAAAAACACCTTAAATGTCCATGAATTTTTTTCTTAAAAAACATCATGGATCTTACCTTTATTATTTATGAAAGAGAGGGAGTTTACCTACAATTTAAGAATATAAGTATCTTATGTTCAAATTTGTAAATGTAAGGTCATTCCCACTCCTAAATAGTGGTTATAAAATCTTTTGAGATCTACACATATTTGGGTGTTTATGAGATTCATCTCATGTTTTATGGTGGGTATGGCCCATAGGTGTCAAGGGACATTCCCAAATTAAAGGGTTGGACGTAGCTACCACTATTTTATAACATTTCCATAAATATTTGCAAATGGAATTTGTAACACAAATTTACATATTTGATTGATGATTCCCTATACACAAAGAGTTGCTAAACCAAAAGGTTCATCAACAATAACATTGTCACCTTTTGAAGTGTAAGTTTCCATGTTAATGGCTTTTGAAAACTTTGTTATTACTCAACATAGAAATATGAATTGAAGCATGCCACTACCCATGGAAGAGGGTATTGGCCCCATGTTTGATTATATAATTCAAGGGATTATGTTTATTTGCAACAAACAAGACCCATGACATTGGATGTTATGACATGACACGTCATCTTGAGAATCAAGGAACTATTGTTTTTAGGAGTTTTATTTTTGAAGGGATGAGATAACATAGTTTGGAAATATCATGTGTGCAATTGTGTGCCATGTCATCTTCCACATATTGATGGAAGAATAGACCCAAGCCTTCCAATGGTTCATGCAAGTATAAATTACATGTTATGTAGGGCTCCTAAAGGCATTGCCACCATGTTGGCATGAGATTAATGTTCCAAGGGTTGGCACATAAAAGGTTTGATGCCACCTTTAAAAAAAAAATTCAACAATGACCAATTGTGTTTTCAATGTTTACATAAATAGGGTTAGTTACATATCACTAGATTTAGGCAACAAAGAATTTTGTTAGTAAACTTTGATCATGATTAAAGTTGGTTAAAAATTTAAGTAGATCACAACTAGGTGATTCATAAGGGGATTCACATTGGCACCTAACCTATTGATCCATCACTTTAAAACCAAGGTGTCCATTCACTGTGATCCCATGTAATGCAAAATTACAAATTTTACATAGGATGTGTCATTTGCTTCAAGGGAACCTTATTCCTAAATGGGGGGTGATTGTGTGTGTGTTTTCTATAATAATATTATGATATGTTCATGGTTTGTGACAACAATAGATTAAGTGCCTTAATGTCATAACGCACTCAACGTCTATTAAAATTATCTAGGAATTTTTTTAATAGTTAATATTTTGTCGAAATAAAGAATATGCAAAGACATTGTGAAAAAGTTTGAGATATTTCCACTTTGGGATAACACATGAAGTTGTGGTGCAAAAAACTCATCTTTTCCAAGTTGAGTCTTTTGCACTATCTTTTGTTTTTCCATGTGATGTTTTGCAATTTTAATGAAGTTTCTTATTTTCAAGTTTCCCAAGTTTGCAATTGGTGTGAGGCATAGATTCTCCCAAGTTGGAATGTCTAGGATTTTGATTGTGTGTATGTGTTTTTATAGTAACATTATGATGTGTTCACATGTGGTTTGTGACAATGTAGATGTGAGTACCTCGATGTGGTGGCACATGAAAATTTCTTCAGGGTCATCACAACATCTATGGTTGAATTATTGTTTACATCTATGAAATGAAATGCATTGTTTGGAAACATACAAACTGAAAAGTTGTAGTGTAACCCAAAAAAATAGGTAATTCCAACCTAAAAATATTTTATGCATTTATTCATTCAACACATGCATAAAATATTTGATTACTCAAGAATAATTTGCCACTTATTAATTAGAATAGGACACAAAAAAACACATGTAGTAGCTATGTAGTTGAACATTCAATAAGTAGCACAAAACATCTTACTCTTGCAATTTTTACAACAAATGAATATGGAAATCACTTGTATATTAAACCTTCCTTTACATCACTTTGGGCTCATAGCATTATTCACATTTCCCAATATATGTAATGCTATTCAAATGCATAATTCTATGATAAAATTATCATTGTGATAAAACCCACATTCTTTCACAACAAATTGAACATAACATAGATGGATTCTATTGCATCAACCTTCAAAATCCCTTTTAAAAACTCATGATTAGAACAACAAATTGATCCCAATGTTGTGTCCCTTTTGAATTTGATGCATTAACTTTTTTTAAATGACTTCTACCTTTGAACCTAATCCCACATGTTGATAGTCATTTCCCAAGAAGAAAATTACTTTATTATAAACTTTCCATTCGTCTTATTGTTGACCCTTCTTGTTGTAATTGTATTAATAGAATCCTCACACCCCAATTTAGCAATTATTAACTTTCTATATCCTTACAACATCAAGGGCTATACTTTCAACAAGGGATCCTTGTTTTAATTTTGTCCACTTCACAAACCATGGATAAGAAATCTTAAACTTAAAACCTATGCAATAGTTAGAACACAAGAAAATTGTTGACCATAACCCTTGCAACTTTCCTTGCACAACCCTCTTATCATCCTTTCCAATATTCCTTTACCATAGATCATGCTTAACCTTGTTTATTACTTTTACATTCATGTGCACCTCCATTCTAAAAACAACAAGACACCATCACCCACACATAAACAATAAAATAAAATAAACACACAATAATCACATCCAATGTCAAAATTCTTGTTGCATCACTTTTTAGAAGTTCCCATCAAAGAAAGACAACGATCATTTCAAGACCTCTTGGTTTCAATTGAAAGTGGATGTGATAAACACAAAACCTATATTATGAACTCCCTTCACATTGTCTCCAAATTCCATGCCACATTATTAATTTCTTTTCACATTGCTTTAGGCTACAATATCACAACAAAAGAAAAGGTAGAATTTGGTATTGTGACAAAGTTTTCAACTTTTGAATTTCCTACAATCATTTATATGCAATCAATCTATTTATCTTACCTTTTACACTATATGTTTTTCATCACAATTATAAGCCTTGAACCTTTCCTAAGCTATTAATGTCATCTACTAACACCTTTTTTGATTTTTTTCTTGTTTTATTTCTACTTTAAAAAGTAAAAAGGTTAGATTATTTTGAAAAAGGTTAATTAATACCTAGTATCCACTTGATGTTTGTTGTTGGGCCCTCAAAACTTTGTTGTAGACACCCAAAAAAAAAAAAAATCCTCAAAAAATGAATTGTGTGTTAGGGACTCAATAGAAAAATGGTTCCTTAACAAACAAATTATGTGTTGTGGACCAATGTTTCCTTTTTCAAGAAATAAATTTGGAAATTTTTGTTTCTCTAGTGTAATTTCAATTATTATTATTTTAATTGGGGAAAAAATTGCCAAATTTTCAATATCACACAATTGAAAAGAAAAACCTCTATTGTGGATAACTTCATTACCAAATGAATTGTGTGTTGTGAACTCAATAAAAAAATGGTTCCTTTAACTAATGACCTTTGTGTCATGAACTCAATGTGGGTGTTAGTCATTTAGGACTTAAACCTACTTACCAAAATTTTTATGTTAAGCTAACATTCACTTAACATTAAGCTATCACCTATGTAACATTGGGTGCCACCTAGGATGCCACGTAGAATTTCATTCAAAACTGACTTAAACATCGAGTGTGAATGCATCATAAGAACTAATAACCCTTAACATATTGTCGAGATCCATTGCTTCAATGTGAAGGAGGGGAATATGTTAAGGGTTCATGATAAGCTTCATTCACTCTGTGCTTCACAATTCATAAAGCCATGGATGGGTGAATAGTCCCAAAATGTGGCACCCAACAAAATGCTTGGCCACCACATTTGGTTGTTATAAATTATAAGGTTCATGATATGGTATGGTAAACTAGCTGACCACAATACACTTAAAAACACAGAGGAACTTTTTGATCTAGGTAGACCTCGGTTGCCTCTGGGGTCCAAAGATGAGTTGTAGAGGAGCTTTGGGCGCACTTGGTGCACTTTAGATCGTTGGATTTGGATTAGAGATGCAAAAGATATGGACTCTAGAAGTTCTTGGTCTCATTGTCCAAAAAAAAAAAGTCACCAAACATTTTTTCTATCTATGTTCAAGCAATTGAAATTCTATCAACGAACATCTTTGCATTGACACATGTCACAAATCCTCCATATCACCAAACAATCTCATGCTCAAACTAATCATGTTCATTGAAAAAACTAAACACCTTAATTCAAGGGTTGAGATTAAAACCCTAAAACAAGGCAAAACAATGTTTGGTTATCAAACCCTAAAGGTTTGTTAAACCCTAAATTAGCCATTGCTCTCCCATGTGGTACTAACCTAGAAACCCCATACCCCTTCCCCCTTCCATCTCCTTATTTTCGCACATGGGTTAGATCTCGTGATCGCATTGCTCGTCACCTTTATGAGCTTTCCTCCCCTGTCCATCTCTTGTTTACGTGCAACCCTTGAGCTTTCCTACCCCATCCATCTCCTTTCTACACACAACCGTCCTTCTCCTCTTTGCGCATGGGTCGGGTTCCCCTCGACTTGATTCTCATTCCCCCTTCTATCTCCTCTTTGCACACAAGTTGGGTTCTTCCTAACTCAATTCCCACTCACCTTTATGTGTTGTAGGTCCATGGTTCCTAGCATGAAGCTTTAACACGTGCGCAAATGTCCTACAAGTATGGCAAGGCCCACTTTCAGAGATTAAAAGGAGTTCAAACCTCCCTAGCTCAAACTTACTACTCAATTTTTTTTGCAAGCAAAGGGAGTGCACAACTTGATGTTTGGTTCTTGCATTCTAATGTTTATATACCAATTAGGAGACGAGTGAGGTCAAGTGAAATCAAAGCACATTGTAGTAGCAAACATTTTTGGGGTAATTTTTGCATTTGTAATTGTGGATCAGACAACATGAAATTGTTTTTCAGTTTTGGTGGTGTGTTTTTTGATAAATAGTTCAATAATGGATGATCTTGGTTATTATTTACTATAGGTCTAGTTTTTCCCATTTCATTTGTTGCAACTTGGTGCACCACTTGAAGTAAGTTCTTTTGCATCTTCCAAACTGGTGGCAATTGAACTTCAAGCTGGCCTTCATTGATCTTAGTTGAAGTGTTACTCTTCAACTCAAAGTTCATCTTCACTGGCTGAAAATGTATGTATTTTTTATTGTTGTGTACTTACATTTGGGTTGAAAATGAACATAGATGTAATGGAGAATATACATCTCCATAATGGGGATTGTTGTGATGATTTGGATTGTACATAATGCTAGTGGTCTAACTTTCAAGGAAGTGACTAGAGTGATTTCCATGAATGTATGAATATGTGTTTTTTTTATTGAATCAAATTGTTGTGGTTGTCAATGGTGCTACTTTGATTATTTCAATGTAAGAAAGTGCATGTAAATTCATTTGACATTTTGGAGTTACAAGATTGGAGATCCTTTAGTCTTGACATCACAAAAAAATGCACAACTATTAATCTAGTCGACTATGTTTGTAACGAGAGATTTGTAAAACGATCATTTCTATATGGAAAATGGCATGCAAATTTGCATCACATCTAGAGTTGTAGGATCATTGGAGATCTTTCAATCTTAACATCACCAAAAAACATTGTTCATCATCAACAATAATTATTGCTCCTCCTAGTTGTTATACCCTAGCATGAATTGTTCCTATTGATTTCTTGTTCATCCTTAGTTACACTTGCTTTTTCTTTTAACTATTCCACCCCAACAACAGTTGCTCCTCCTCCTAGTTGTTTCATCTTAGTAGTAGTTGTTCCTTTTTTTAATTATTCCACCCCAACATTAGTTACTCTTCTTGACATCTTATTCATCCTTAACTATAATTGCTCCACTCCTTAGTTATTCCACCCCAATAGTTTAGTTGTCCATTTGTGGTTGTTGCAGGGATGCTACAACTTCCATTTTGACTTGCATTCGAGCTAAGGCTTGCTATTGAGTTTTTTTTTACACCTATGTTAATTCACCAAAATTCAGACCCCTGTATCCAAGAAGGTGAGCTTGCATACCTACCTTGAAATTGTAATGAAATATGTTTCCTACCTCTCTAATTGTTGAGGATGACCAAGCTGTAATGAAATTGATTCATTGTTGATTTACAAGTTATTTTTTAACTAATTTTTCAACTGCAATCAACATTGTAAGTGTTTTTTTTACTTGTTTTTCTTGTCTCTCTTTCCTTCTACTTTTTCGAATATGTTCTGCTACCTCTTTATCCATTCTTTTGTCACATAATCCTTTTCTGATGTTACAACATGGCTTTGAAAATAATCAACTAATGGTTCTCTTCCATTGGTCCTTCTTATAGGTAGATGTGGCAATGACAACAAATCGTGACACCCCTATGCCAATGCACTTGAGTTGAATTTTCAAAATTTCTGAATTGTACACTTTCATCCAATGAAGGTTGTGCCAAATTTTTAGCCATGTTCTTTAACTCTAGTACAAATGCATGGTTAATGTGAAAAGATAGGGGGGGGGAGAGCTTGAACTCTTGCAAACACCCACACCCCCAGACAACAATAAGTCCTCCAAAAAAACAGCGGTGAAGATTCGTCACGCGCACGTCAGTCGATGTGAACGTAGAATGGTCACTAAGCGCGCCAATCAATGTAGAACGGTCACTGAGGCACATCATGAATATCAGCTCTAGTTGAGCTTGACATCTCAACACTCCCCCTCAAGCTCAACTCCAACTCCATCACTCTAAGCATGTTGCGGAATTGGCGGTGTTTCTCAGCTCCCAAGACCTTGGTGAAAATGTCAGCAACCTGATCTTCTATGCTGACATAAGTAAGATTAATCTCACTTGCCAAGACCTTCTCCCTGATGAAGTGATAATGAACCTCAATGTGTTTCGTCCGTGCATGAAACACTGGGTTCTTAGCCAGCTGAATACTACTAAGGTTATCACAATATATGACAACCTGTCTGTCCACATGCAGCCCCAAATCAGCTTGCGGAGCCAAGCTACTTCACATGCTGCCATCGCAGCACCCCTGTACTCTGCTTCTGTGCTCGACAAGGCAACTGTCGGTTGTTTCTTGCTACTCCAAGTAATAGCAGCACTCCCAAAAGAGAACATAAAACCGCTAGTAGATTTCCTGTTTGAGATGCTACCAGCCCAATCAGCATCTATGTATCCATGCACCTACAACTCCGTGCTAGCTTCATAAAAGAGACCATAATCTGCTGTGGCACTCACATAACGTAATGTGTGCTTCACACCATCCAAATGTGGCTTCTGAAGAACCTGCATAAACTAGCTCTCCAACCCAACTGTGTAGTTTAAGTCCGGCCTAGTGATCGTCATGTAAATAAGATTGCCCACTATCTTCCTGTACATAGTGGCATCCTTTAAAACCTCACCTACATCTGCACTCAGCTTGCCATTCTGATTCAGTGGTACAAAAATGGGCTTACAACCAACCATACCATAGTTGGACAACATGTCCAATGCATATTATCGCTGTAACAACCATATACCTTCAGGCGTCCTGATGACCTCAATGCCTAGGAAGAATTTGAACTCACCCAGATCCTTCATGTCAAACTTTTGCTTAAGGAGACGTTTTACATGCTCAATTTCCTTCTCATTGTCACCCCCAACAATCAAATCATCCACATAGATAGTGATGACCACAATACCCTCATCACTTTTACACACATAGAATGAATGATCTGCATCTGACATACGAAAGCCAATGGTGACAAGATACTCTGCAATTTTGTCATGCCATGTTCTCGGTGCCTGTTTCAGTTCATACAAGGCTTTACGCAACCTACACACATAATTTGGGTGACTCATATCCTCATATCCAGGTGGCTGGTCCAAATACACCTCTTCTTGCAACTCGCCATGCAAGAAGGCATTCTTTACATCCATTTGATGTAACATCCAACCTCTTGATGTAGCCACTGCAATCACAGCTCTCACTATTGCCATCTTTGCAACAGGAGCAAATGTCTCCTCATAATCAATGCCATGTGTCTGGGCATATCCTTTGGCTACTAATCTAGCCTTATACTAGCTTATGTTTCCATTCGAGTTGTGCTTCACTTTGTACACCCACTTACATCCAATAGCCTTTTTCCCTTCAGGCAAAGGCACCAACTCCCATGTCTTGTTTGCATCCAATGCAGCCATCTCTTCATCCATGGCTTTATCCCAAAGTGCATGCCCAATGGCATCCTCAAAACAAATGGGTTCAACGTCCTGCACAACCTTTGCCATATATGCATAATGGTGAGCTACATAACCATCATATATTAATCTCTGGACTAGTCGTCTTTCCCTGGTAGACCTGCGTGGACCTGGATCTGTCCGTGGTGTCCTATTTGCTACATTAGCTCTTTTCACACCAGGTGTCCTAATAGCTGGAATCCCAAACTCCTCATCAAGGCTCTGCTCAGAGCCACTAGACTCTCCATCTACATGTGAATATCTTGTAGAAATGTCAGGCATACCAAGGGCTTCACCAACCTTCTTTTTTCCTTTATATGATGCATCACCTGTATTTGTAGGATTGCTATTATGACGCAGCCTACCACTCCATGGTCTATTAGTAGACCCACTAGAAGGGGACTCTCGTGGTCCACTCAATGTTTGTGATTGCTGACCTGCATCCTTTGCAACCACATGCTCATCTGCATCAGCCCCAATAGTGTCTTTCACATCAACATACCAGCTGTTCATTTCATCAAACACAACATCCCTACTCACCCTCATTTTATGTGTGACAGGGTTATAACATATGTACCTTTTCTGTTCAAGTGAGTACCCAATGAAAACACATCTTTCAGCCTTCGGATCCAGCTTAGTCCGTAGCTCATCTGGTACATGTACATATGTAATGCACCCAAACACTTTCAAGTGTGACAAATCTGGTTTTCTGCCACTGTACTTCTCCTCTGGAGTCATACCATGCACTACTGCTATGGGGGTCCTGTTCATGATGTAAACTGCAGTTGCAACTGTTTCAACCCAATAATGATGTGGCATGCTCTTGTCAACCATTAATGCACGAGCAACCTCTACAATGTGCTTGTTCTTTCTCTCATCAACTCCATTTTGCTGCAGAATATACCTGCATGTAAATTGCCTCTGAATTCCATGCGTTTTCAGATATGTAGTAAACTCATTGGAGAAATATTCTCCCCCTCCATCTGACCTTAGGCACTTAACTTGCAACCCTGTTTGCTTTTCAGCCAACATTCTGAAATTCTGAAAGTGAATAAACACTTCACTTTTTTCCTTCATGAAGTACACCCACATTCTCCTTGTGTGGTCATCAATGAATGATACATAGTAGCGACATCCTCCCATTGACGCCGTCTTGGTTGGCCCCCATACATTTGAATGCACTACATCAAGTGCTCTCTTATTTACAT
>Ga0116229_10006960_pt1 | contig 18056 bp, 19 predicted proteins | sample S1TSphgellanicum_3_FD_87313 | JGI IMG/M metagenome (GOLD analysis project Ga0116229, IMG submission 87313) | Host-associated microbial communities from peat moss isolated from Minnesota, USA - S1T2_Fc - Sphagnum magellanicum MG | ecosystem: Host-associated > Plants > Peat moss > Unclassified... | reverse complement strand
TAGGGTTGCAAGGTTTTCTCTTTTCCTTTCCTCCAGAAGAATTTCAGCGAAAGATGCTGGATTGTCAGAAACATTGATGGGTGGCACTATGCTCCCACCCATTCTTCTCTCTCTCTCCAAAAGCTTCGTGCATGATACAACACAGTGTGGGACTCCCCCCCCCTCCCTTTGGTTTCATGATTCTCAGCTGTAAATTATTGGAAAACTTTTGAAGGAGGACACAGCAGCAACAACATACAAAAAGAGGGCCAGAAACAACAGAAAAGGGACATGAATTAATGGTTTGGAGCAGTTGGGTGTCTTGCTGTTTCTGTTTGTGTTCTAATTTGGTTGCATTATTATTGCTTTGCTTTCTTCTGCATTCCTTTTGCAATGGTGTCAACAGCAGCAAGCATAAGATGAGCATCTTTTTTTTTGTCTTCTTCTTCTTCCTGCTTCTCTACTCGCTCACACTCTCTCCCTTCCTACCTTGCAATGGCTTGTGGGCTGCTGCTGCTGCTGGGAACAAGTCTTGGATGCTCCTCCTCAGCTGAGCAAAACCAGAGGAAGAAGAACAAGAGTTTTGCCTGCTATCCTCCTCCAGTAAACAAACAAAAACACCAGTAGTTGCTGCAGCAGAGAAAAAGAAAGCCCTTCTCCTCAAGCCCCACCACACCCACCCATATGTGCTGCTGCTGCTGCTGTTGCTCATCCGTGACATACCCACCAATTCTGTTTTCAGTTTCGGACTTCACAAATCCTGTATTGCTTTGTTCAGCAAGCAGGCAAGGTGTAGACCAAGAATTATTTTTTTCATGAATTTCTGGATTGTTTTGAAGCAATCAACAAGACACCAGACCAAGAGGTTTGGTCAATTCATCAGTGGTGGGTTTTTTTTCTTTTTTCTTTTTGGGTGCAAATTCTGGATTGTTTTTGAAAGCAATCATCGACAAAGGCATCGGTTCAAGAGTTTTGTTTGATTTGGGATTCATGGAGGAGGCACCACCCAAAAGAGTTTTTAAGATTGGGTATTCGACAAAGAGTTGTTGCTTCTTTGGGGATGATTTGTTCACAGGTTTCTGTAATTGTTTTGACGCAAGCAAAGCAACCATGATTGACTGACTGGGAGGGGCATTGTTGGTGGTGCTGGTGGGGCGACAACAATTGTTGCAGCAGTTGCAACAAACCATGCTTTGCATATACCAGCATTCCTGTAAGTCTCTGCTTCATGGAAGCTGATGTGATCAGATGGATGGTGATGTAATCAGATGGGCTTCCATGCAACAGAAGAGTTGGCTTTTTGTTCTTCATCAGATTGATGGCATTCAGAGCAATATCTATAGAATCCAGCTTCTGATACGAAACATGCATCCAAAAGGAGTTTGATGAAGGAGGGAAAGAGGTTTTAGTGGGTCAGTAGAGGAGAGAAGGTTGTGTTGGTGTTTTTTCTTTCATGTGGGTTTGCAAGTTTGACAGACATTTTGTGGTAAATTCAACAAGAGCAGCAGCACCACCACCACCACCATGAGCATCACCAGCAATGTCTCTCTAGCCACTGCTGCTTCACACTTGTTTCCGAAGGAAGGATGGGCACAGCAGCAGCAGCGGCTTGCTGCTGCACTTGTCAAACCTTGTTTCCAGCATGCATTTACATCAATTCTTAATTGTGTCTTCCTTGCCATCTTTACAGTAACATTCTTGTTGCAGGAGTGCAGAAACTGCAGTCCACCACCAGCAAAACCGGCTGACAATCATCACCACAATAGAAAAGAAGCCAGAAGCATCTTACACCCAATTCTGTTAGATTGCTGTGCGTATCTATTTTTGATCAATCTTGCAGCTTCAGTATGGGAAACTGCCACTGGAATTCTAATTGGGTGGTCCAGCATCCTGGTGCATTCAGAGGTTTTTGCAGTCCTTCAAACCATTGGCTGGTTTGTAATCTTCCTGGTGTCGAGAAGTTGCAATGCTCAACAACCAAACAGGCTCAAGTATTTGGGCCTTTTACAGGCGTGGTGGATTTTGGGGTTTTTTGCATCTACGCTCTCTATTCTTTCTGGCATCTTCTTCTCATCAAAATGCAAGGATCATCAGTTTTGGGATCAGCCAATGTGGGTGGCGGAAATTGCATCCTTTCCAGCTATTATGTTCCTTGGAACTCAAGCACTCTGCAGCAAAATGGAGATTGAACTTGAAGACTATATTTTCCAGGAGCCGTTGCTGAGTGATGATAATAGGCAGGAGGATTTGAGTGAGAGGGAACCGGTCACACCTTATGTGACTGCAGGAATTTTTAGCCTAGCAACACTTTCTTGGCTTAGTCCTCTGCTCTCAGTGGGAGCCAAGAAGCATCTAGAGCTGAAGGACTTGCCACATCTTGCACCCAAAAGCCGTGCACATATTGCGTACGAGGAATTCCAATCAAGTTGGGAATGGCTGAAGCAGCGAAATCCATCAGAGGCTCCATCACTAGTTGTTGCTCTCGTACTGTCATTATGGGTTGAGGGTGCATGGAATGCATTGTTCGCTTTGATTAACGTCTGTGCAACTTATGTGGGTCCCTTCTTGATCGATGATTTTGTGAACTATCTCGGAGGGCGACAAAGGTTTGCACATGAGGGACTCATTCTTGTCTCCATCTTCTTCATTGCCAAAATCATTGAGAACTTGGCAAACCGTCAATGGTATTTGGGTTCTCAGATCCTTGGCCTGAGAATGAAGGCAGCACTCGTGGCATTTCTGTTTCACAAGGGTTTAAGGCTCTCAAACCAATCGAGAAGAAGTCACACAAGTGCAGAGATCATCAACTACATGGTTGTGGATGTGCAAAAGATTTCTGATTTCACATGGTCCATCAATCATTTCTGGACATTGCCTGTACGTATTGGTCTAGCACTAGCTATCTTATCCCGTGTAGTTGGTGTAGCATGGGTTGCAGCTCTAGGTGCCGCATTGCTGATCATGTTCATCAACACCCCACTCACCAAATTGCTGGAGAAACTCCAAGCAAAGGTCATGGCAGCAAAAGATGAAAGGATGAAGGCAACATCTGAGTCTTTACGAAACATGCGGGTTTTGAAGCTCCATGCCTGGGATGAGACCTATCTTGCCAAGATTGAGGATTTGCGAGGGAAAGAGTTTGGCTGGATGTGGAGACATGCCTTGGTCATGGCAAGCGCAGTGTGCACTTTCTGGACAGCACCAATATTGGTCTCAACAGCAACATTCGCGACATGTGTTGGGTTGGGGATCCCACTCTCAGCTGGAAAGATACTCACTGCTCTGGCAACTTGCAGGATTCTTCAAGACCCACTCGACGTCTTCCCAGAGTTCATTGCAAATTTGGCTCAAACAATGGTAAGTTCTAGAATTACCGCATCTAGGATCACACCACAAAGCTTGACACTTTCTAAATGTTTTATCACCATGTTGGGTTGTCCTTTTTTGCTGGTTAACCATCTATCAGCTTCAGTAATGACCCAAGACTTCATCACCTCTTTGTTTCAGGTCTCAGTGCAGCGCCTCTGGAGATTTTTGCAGGAGCCTGAGCTTCCAATGGATGCAGTTATACACATTCCGTCATGTGTGGATGGGGGTGCCACTAAGTTGGACATTGTGATTGAAGTCAGAGAAGGCAACTTCAGTTGGGACTCACTTGCAACAGGCCTTACGCTAACAGGGGTAAATCTTCAAGTGAAAAGAGGTGCACGGGTTGCTGTATGTGGGACAGTCGGGTCTGGAAAATCCAGTCTTCTCTCTTGCATCCTTGGAGAGATCCCCAAAATCTCTGGCACTGTAAGGTTTTCTTCTTGGATGCTGTGGTTTGTTCTTCTTGGATGCAGTTTTCTTTGCTGATTTAATCAAATGTTTACTGTCAAAGTTGGGGAGGGGGGGAAAAAGAGCTGCAGATCTGAACCACCTCAGTCTTGTCTTGCGGTGATCATGCAGGTGAGAGTGGTTGGTAGCACTGCATATGTGGCACAATCGGCATGGATTCAGAGTGGCACAGTTGAAGATAACATCCGTTTTGGGAGTCCCATGGACCATGACAGATACAGTTCTGTTCTAGAAGCCTGTGCTTTGAAGAAAGATTTGGAGCTTTTCGCCTTTGGAGATCAAACTGAGATTGGAGAGAGGGGTATAAACTTGAGTGGTGGTCAAAAACAACGGATTCAGCTTGCACGTGCCTTGTATCAAAACTCCAGCATTTATCTCTTGGATGACCCGTTTAGTGCTGTTGATGCACATACAGGCTCCCATATCTTCAAAGTGAGTCAAAAGCTCCACAGACTGATTTTCTTTGTCCTTGCCAATGAATGGACACTTTCTTCCCCTCTAGAAGTCTGATGAGTTGTCTTCTTTTACTTGGAGTTTTTTTTTTCCAAGCTTTTTGATATGATTAAGCTGATGAAGCAAGGAAGTGTTGTCGGGACTATGAAAATTGGGTTTTGGGTGTCCAAATGTAACAAACTAATTTTTGTGTATATATGGGAGGGGAGATACATGGCAGGAATGCATCCTGAAATACTTGCTGTCAAAGACTGTTGTATATGTGACACACCAGGTGGAGTTTTTATCTCCTGCAGATCTCATTCTGGTATGTGAATCTTTTACTTCCTTTTGACTTTTTCAGATCATATGGCATTGTGCAGCAAATTGCATACTTGCATTTCCACATCAACCCAAACCATGACAATGCAAAATATTCTAACCTGAAATACTGCTTAACAAGTACATATCTTTTTTGAGGACTGGGATTTTTTATTTTTTATTTTTTGCATCTCTCCTCAGGTCCTACGCGGCGGTGAAATTGTACAGGCTGGGAACTACGATGAGCTCTTGCAAACGGGCACGGATTTCAGCACTTTGGTGCATGCTCATCATGAAGCTATCAGTGGCATGGGTGGCATTACTTCCAGCTCTTCCAGGAACAACCCCCACTGGAACACTGCTGAATCTGTTTCAAGTCATGTATTGAATGGCAATGCAAAGGCTGTTGACCAGGATGAAGCAGATGAAATTTCTTCCCAGGTCATTGAATCAGGACAACAACAACAACAGTTGCAGCAATTTGAAGTGGAGCTCACTGATCCAGAAGCCCCAAAACCACAACAGCTGGTGACAGAAGAAGAAAGAGAGCGAGGAACAGTTAACTTGGGTGTTTATTGGTCCTATCTCACTGCAGTCTACCAAGGAGCACTCATTGTTATCATTGTCATCATGCAAATCTGCTTCCAAGTATGTTGAAATGGATAGTTTTTTGATTGATAAGCAACAGAAAGCATTCCAAGTTTTAGGTGGCAGAAGCTGTTTTTCTGATCCAATTTTGTGAAGTAAAAAAAGAGACATTGAATAATGCTTGAGGTTTCCAGAAAGCTTTGCTAGAGATTTCCTCAAAAAAGCGCACAGCTGAAATTCCTTGTCATTTTTGTGCAATCAGTTATTGTTTTTGTTTGTGGATTGTGTCAGGTGTTACAAATAGCTGGAAACTATTGGATGGCTTGGGCATCTCCCACAACATCAGGAGGCAAGAGTCACGTAAGCAGCAGGAAACTGATTCTAGTTTACGTGGGGCTTGCGTTTGGGAGCACAATCTTTGTGATCATACGTTCATTGCTGGTTGAACTTGTGGGACTTCTTGCAGCACAAAAGTATTTCAAGGGCATGGTGAGGTGTATTTTCCGTGCTCCCATGTCCTTCTTCGATTCCACTCCCACTGGTCGCATCCTCAATCGGGTACCATCTCATTTCTTTTCCTTTTGACCAGAAAAAAACACTGTTCCTGAATGAGTTGTACCCATGTAGCTAATCAAATGTTGCTATTATCCAGTAGTGCATTGCAACCCAAAAGCTTGAATACATATTTCTCTGAATCTTTGTTTCATAATGATTGTTTGTGCAATAACAGTCGTCATCAGATCAGAGTGATATCGATTGGGAGATCCAGTACAAGTTTAGTGGTTTGATGGTGATGACAATACAGTTGTTGGGTACAATCACAGTTATGTCACAAGTGGGTTGGGAAGTCTTGCTGCTATTTTTGCCTGTGTTTATTGCATGCATCTTCATGCAGGTATGGGTTTTCTTCCCACATCTTCCTTCTCTTTTGACTTCATGCTTTCACCAAGTTCCCAGTCCTTTTCCTGTCAAGACATTCTCCCTCTTTCTCACAGGGAAAATGAGTGACTGACTGACTGACTGACTCTATAAAGGACAAATCAACAGACCTTGGGGACCAGTTTCTGCAGATTGTTTGTCTGGGAGATAGGATTGCATGTTTTTCAGGGGGTTATATAACAAATCTAGATGCCCAGGGGGGTAGCCACTGTTTTTTCCAGATTGAAATTTTCGTGTGTTTATGAATTATATGCATTTTTGCAGCGATATTACATGAAATCAGCGCGGGAGCTTCAAAGAGTGAAGAGCATACAACAATCCCCAATCATCCATCATTATGGAGAGTCCATCACTGGGGCAGCCACCATTCGTGGCTTTGGTCAAGAGCAGCGCTTCATGGACACAAACATCAATTTATGTGACAAGTACATGCGCCCCTCATTCTATACATTGGCCACCACTCAGTGGCTTGTTTTCCGGATGGAGCTCCTCAGTACTTTTATATTTGCTTCCTTGATGATGCTCGTGGTCCTACTGCCTCCGAGCAATCTGTATTCTGGTATGTGTCAATTCATATCACCAATAATATGTGTCTCCAATTCCCTCCTGAACAGTGTACTCCAGAATTGTTGCTTAACCATCTCAAACAAAAGCACAAGCCTGAATCCTGCATTTGTGTCTTCTGTGTTCCTGATCTGTCTTCTGGAATGAACCACTAATACATGTGATGTTTTACTGCTTTTTTGTTTTTTTTCCTTTCACGCATGATTGGGCTTGTGGCGATATATGGGTTTGATGGATCTTACTTCTGGGATGTACTGCTGATTTTTGTGCTGTTGTTTTTCTGTGTTTTCATTTTTCCAGGATTGATTGGGCTTGCAGTGATATATGGTCTGAGTTTAAACATACAACAGTCGGAGTGGGTATGGTGTCTTTGTGATGTGGAGAACACCATCATTGCAGTGGAACGGGTACAGCAATATATGGGGATCCCCAGTGAAGCACCTTTGCTCATCCAGGAGTCACGCCCCCCTCGGGATTGGCCTACTAGTGGAACCATCCACCTTCAGGACTTACAGGTTCCATTTCAGCCAAAAGTTCCCAAAAACTCTTCTGTTCTTCCTGTGAGCTCCACAATAGAAAGGGAAATTCTCAGCTGTTTTTGTAACACTTGTGTGATTGTGAACTCTGTTTTGGGTGTCTAGATACAATATGCTCCAAACCTTCCAATGGTATTACGTGGAATCACATGCACTTTTTATGGAGGTGAGAAAGTGGGTATCGTAGGGCGCACTGGGAGTGGGAAGTCAACCCTGATCCAGGCACTTTTCCGCATGGTGGAGCCTGTCGGAGGCAAGATTATCATCGACAGGGTGGATATTGCCACTATTGGACTACACGATTTGCGGGCAAGGTTGAGCATCATTCCTCAGGACCCAACACTATTTGAAGGCAACATGAGGACCAATCTTGATCCTCTCGGAGAGCATTCTGATGCAGAATTGTGGGAGGTGCCTAATTATTCCCTCTACCATGATTTTGAGAAACTTTGAGAAAAAAGACATTTTGTATCCTTGAATTGTGCTATATCATTCTTTGTTGCCTTTTCTTTATGGTATCTGTTTGCACAGGCATTGGACAAATGTAAGCTTGGAGATGCTGTACGTGCTAAAGAAAAGAAGCTCTCCTCTTTAGGTAAGTCTGAAAAGCTTAAGGAAAGGAAAAAAAAAGTATGGAGTGCACAAACCCATTTTCCTCTCAAATCAATTGTGTACATTCCTTGCAAATTATGAGATATCCAAAGAAGGGGAACCCGAGATCTGCACTCGCTCAAACAAGGAGTGGATTCTTTGTTGTAAAACAGTATTTGGGTAGATTGTACTTTGCTGTTTAGGCAGCTTTGAAGACTTGGGTTTTGGTGATGTGGAAAGTGCTGCATATGGGAAAAACCAAACAGTTCTGAATTCTGTTCAAATAGATCTGATGGGCTTGGTGAGAAACTGATTTGAGAAAAGTTTAATAGTTCTGAATTTCTAAAGGATTACATGAATTAGGTTAGTAGTATCTGCCACCACAAATCCCTGGATTTTGGAACTACTTCATTGTGTTGCAGTTCAAGAATATGGCGAAAACTGGAGTGTGGGGCAACAACAGCTGGTTTGTCTAGGGCGTGCACTGCTGAAAAGTACTCGCATCCTTGTACTGGATGAAGCCACAGCTTCAGTTGACAGTGCTACTGACAATATCATTCAAAGGACCATACGTGCAGAATTCAACACATGCACTGTCCTCACTGTTGCACACCGCATTCCAACTGTAGTTGATAGTGATCGTGTCTTGGTGCTCAGTGAAGGTACAATGACTGGTTTCCACCCATGAATACACCCATGATGCATGAATATATCAGTGTATTGTGAACCCTGCAAGGTTCAATCTTTCTGCACAATCTTTCTGCTCAACAACTGACTGATCTGGGTTCTGGGTTTATTGGGACTTCAGGGAGAGTATCTGAGTACAACATGCCAAGGAAGCTCCTCAAAGACAAGTCATCATGCTTTGCAAAGTTAGTTGCTGAATATTCAGAGCGGGCCGGCAGCAGCGGCGGCAGCAGTGGTGGTGCTTCTACTGCTTTGTAACAAATTTTGAACAACTTTTGATCTTCTCCCACTGTGCATGCAACTTTGGCTTGCAAGCAGGCTTTTTTCTCCAACAATTATGAGGATGTAGATACTGAGGTCAGGAGGATGGTAATTTTGAGCAGGATTCACATTTGCGCAGTGCTGCTGGTACTGAGATTTTTCTATCTCTTTTCATCTTGCTTGGTCTCTCTTTGCATCTGTACATGGTCTTGTTGAACATGATGAATTGAGGTGGAAGAAACTGGAACTGGACCTGGAACGGGAACTTATCTAGGTGCTTATATTCTTGTTCCACCATTCTGTGGACAAAGTGGGCTTCTCACTGTTGTGTTTTTGAGACTCTGAATCACCCCAAGGATCATCATCATCATCATCATTCATAGCAGCTGTAATATTGGAGATGCATGATGCAAGGTACTCACAAAATGCAATTCTCTCACCCTTTACAGGCAGAGTCAATAAATGGATGGATCATGGGAAGGTGAGAAGATTGGTCATGTCAATTTGCAAGTATGTTTTATTCCTGGACTGAATCAATAGTAATATAATTGTCTTTTTGCCCTTTCTTCTAAAGAATTGACAATTCCAGCCAGTTGGAATGTCAAGGATCATACAAAAACCTAACAACCTTACTCATACTTGATCATCATCAGTGGTAATGCAAAGCAACACAGAGCCCCAAGTTATATGTTGCAGAAAAAGACCAACAATTTCTTGGGGCTGGACCAACTTCTTTGTAGTTGGGATATTCACATGGGTCTCCTTTGAATGGTCATACCTCAGTAACTGAGAATTGGACCATGTGGGGGCCCATCACTCTGATCATCTCCTGCTCTACCCAAATGAGCCTGCAACCCCTAAACCCTAAACCCCATTTTTTGCACTCCAAAATAACCTAAACCCTAAACCCCAATTTTCCACACTCCAAATAGTCACCCCCACATGTACACATCTTCATCTTCACGAGGAGATGGTGGTGAAAGATCATGGTCTTTCATCCATCCATCCACCCATCCATTGGGTTGTAAAGATCTATGAGAAAATTTGTAGTGTATTTTTAGAGGTAGCCTTACAAAGCATAGTTTTGCATCCTCTAAATGGGCTATGAATTCTCTCACTTCAAAAATTGGGTTTTTTTTACCCTATTTTTTCACTTTTTCCCTTGAGTTCCCAATACCTTTCCAAACACCAAATAACAAGGCATGAGAAATGGATAGGAATGAATAAGAGGGTGAAACCCATGGTCACTTTACAAATAACTTTATTGTGTATAATATGAAAATGTTAAGAAGTGACCACATTTAGTGTTGATTTGAATGTTAAGCTTAATGTTAAGGAATTTAAAATTAAACACCAATCCTTATTTACAATGTTAACTAACACTAAATCCAAGGCAACAAATGATGTGACATTGATTTTAAAAAAATATTAACTTCAATTGTTAACTGATATTTAAAAAATTTAAATTATTATTTTTAGAATCAAACACCAATGTTAACTAAAGTATTAAAAAAATGACAAAATAATTTAATATTAACATGCATTCAAAAGTGTTTATCCTCATTTCATTTTTTTAAAAAAAATCTTTGTATTTCCCTCCCCCTTTTCTCACCTTTTCTTTCTCTTTCATCCTTGTGGTTTATCCACTCCTCTTCTTGCCTCTCCTTTCTCCACAAAGATTGCATTGAATTTTTTTTTAAAAGATAAAAGAAAAAAGGAAAAAAAAATGAACATTTTTTTAACATATCTATGCTCAAAAGAGCACAAAACCTAAACTTATAGTGAAGAGAAAACACAAAGATTACACTGAAATTTGACAAAAAAACAAATTGTCTTTGAAAAAAGACAAAAAAAAATTCAAAAGCAATACAATGAGAGAGAAGAAGACCTAACAATGAGGGAAAAAAAGAAAAAAACACAAACAATAAGAGAAAAAAAGACCAAAAAAAAAACCTATGAAAAGAGGCAATAATGAGGAAAAGTAATCACAATCACATGGAAGAGTACAAAGGAGAAAACATTACTTTGTATGTGTGGACGGGATTGCAACCTTCAAGAATATAAATCAATGTTCAATGTTAGTTATCACTTAGCATCATCATATGTGGATGAGAGTGGGGTGGGTATTAGAAATGATGCCAAACTCTCACCGAATATTAAGCCAGGTATCAAGTTTGGAAATCAGGATTATCCAACAAAAAAAATTCAAATACCTAGTTTTGATATATAACCTTGGTGTTGTGACGTGTAGTGTTGTGACATATGATGTCATAAGGGTGTAAATCCATAGTAAACTCTACTAAACAAAAAGATTAAAACCAATCAAAGGTAGAAACTAATCAACCAAAAAAAGATGCATGCACACATATATACAATGCACAAGAGGAGTTTGAGATGAAATTTTCATTTATCGCCCCCAAACATGAGCCAGGAAAAAATGGCATGGTCTAAGTAAAAATCAAGGTGTTGTAGGAGAACATGATGAATAGTACCAAATGCTGACGAGAATTTGAATGAGCTTCAATTTGAGGTAGAAAAGATGGTATCCACCATTACAATTATTACAAAGCAACATCTAATCAACATTGTCTGTCCTTTGACATACTTGACATGGATAGTCAAGTGGAGGAATCCAAGTCGATGTGATGATGGTAGGATCCAAGTTTGGCAAGTGGCAAGGTGCACAATTTTTGGAGTGATCTTGAATTGTGCGTTCGTCTGTTCCTTGCAACTCCAACACACCTAAAAGCCTAATCGCCTTAATCCTCGAGATAATGTAACCGAAAGAAATGTTTAAAGTATCATTAAGTTGTCGTTGGAAATACACAAAGTCACCAACATCAAATTGTCTCATCTTAGGTTTGTAACTACCACTTCATGTGTGTGCATACCGTAAGGTGTCTCGATGTTGTGCAATGGACAAATTCTCCATGGCCATGGGCATAACTCTCCTAAATAGAGCATCCTTTTTTGCGATGAACCTAGCCCAAGTGGCTAGGGAGTTCAAGTCCACACCTTGGTCCATTTGAGTAATAAGTGGAATGGGATGTTTCCCAAAAAGTAGAAAGTAAGGAAAGAAATGAGACAAAAAGGCGTGTTTGGACATCTTGTAACCCATGGCAATGTAAGGTAGGGTCATGTCTTAATCCTCTTTGTTCCTAGTGAAGCCAATCTTCTGATGGCTTTACATGTTTGAACCATCCTCTCTGTAAAGCCATCAGCTTGGGGATGATCCCTTGAAGTTCGACGATGGTCAATGATAGCATGGTCAAGTAGGTCTTGGAATTTTCCTCTGAATTACGATCCTTGATCAGTAAGGCACTCAGCACAAGCCCCAAACCTATTTAGGACCTGTTATAAAAAAACCTAGCTAGTGCTGTGTGATGACTTGTTTGACAACGTAATAAGCTCAACCCACTTTGAAAAATGCTCAATCATAATCATGATGTAGACATTACCCCTAGAGGTTTGCGGTAACTTTCTAGCTAAATCACATGACCAGCGATAGAACATGCCCTAAATAGGGAGTGGAGAAAACATGAGTTGCTGAGAGGAGAAGGAAGTTCTCACTCTATCACATTATTCACACCTAGCAATGATGTCTTAGACTTGAGCATACATACCTCTCCAATGGTAATAAGGAGCAAAAATGCTATAAGTACATTTAATTCCAAAATGTCCAAGCTCCGAGTGTACTTTCTAAATAAGACTAGGCCATTCATGTGGTGGAGGAACCACTTTGTCACCTCGTGGTAAGCATCGGACGAGGTGATTATCCCTCCATGAGTAGCGTTTGGACCACTATTGTATGTGATCCCAATGACTTGGTGTAACTTGGGGAGGGTATTCCCCATGTTAAAGAAACCTCAGAGTGTCCAAGTCCTCCCATATATCCACAATGGGATGCTCAACCAGGTTACATTATAGTAGTGCAAGGTAACTAAATGCATAAGATACATATACTATGAGAATTTGGTCGAAATCTTGTTTGGTTTTTAAGAAATCTTCAGAGGTAATGAGGGGTCTTTGCAACATGGTATCTGCGTTCTGATGTGTAATATTAGGTCGGTGAATAACCTTGAATTCATATTCCTGAAATATAAGCACCCAACGAACTAACTTACTAGTAAGTTTGTTGTTGGTCATCAACCACTTCATAAGGTGGTGGTCAGTATATAAAATGAACTTGGTGCCATAAAGATAAGGCCTGAAATGTATGACGACCCATATAACAACAAGACACTCCCTTTCGTATGAAGAATAGTTGCTTTTGGGATGCATAGGCGATAACATATTCCTTGCTTTTCTCATCAAGTTGGTCACAAATAGCACTAATACCAAGAACATTTTAGTCAGTGTGTAGAACGAAGACCTTGTTGAAATCAAGTTTTCTCCGAATGGGGAACTCTGAAAGCTTTTCCTTGAATGTGTCGAAAGCTTCCTAAGCCTCTTCACTACATGTCCAAACAACATCCTTCTTTAACAATGCATAGAGAGGACGAGCAATAGTACTAAAGTCTTAGACATAAATCCTTTAGTAATTACATAGTCCAATGAAGTTCATCAATGTGTGAACATCAGTACAGTTAGGCATTTCCAAAATGGTTACTACTTTGGCCCAATGAACCATAATACCATTTGGCAAAATTCTATGTCCAAGGTAAACTATTGAGGTGACAACAAATTCACACTTTTTAGGATGGATCTTCATATTAACTTTGTGGAACCTCTTGAATAACTCTTCAAGATGAGCCAAATGCTACAGGAGTCCCTTGCTATGCACTAGAATGTCATCTATATAGCACTTCAAGAAATCTACCCTTTCGAGAACCTGGTCCATGACTCATTGAAAGAAGACATGTACATTTTTCAATCCAAAAGGCATCACAAGCCATTCCCACAACTTGTTGCTTCCATGGAATGTTGTTTTCTTGCGATCCTTCGTAACGAGCAGAATCTAGTTGAAGACTTGCCTCAGATCCATAATTGCGAAGATGTTTGAAACTTTAATGCTATCAAATAGTTGTTCAGGGATGGGCATGGGGTACCTGTCCTGAGGTGTAAGCAGGTTCAAAGGCCTATAATCCCTGTACATCCTTTTGTCAATTTATAATCCATCTGAATCCTTATTTGCTGGCATTATTATAGCGGTTTCGAAATTAGAATTTGATGGCTAAATGAGACTAGCCTCATGGAGCTCTTTGCATCTTTCATCTACTGGTTCCCACTCATGATTGCTCAACCAATGCCTCTTCCGATAGATGGGTGTTTCATCTAAGGTCTGTAAAAAACTACATGGTTTTACACCTACCTAAGTTTTTCATTGAGAATGCGAACACATTCTCATACTTAGTTAACAAGTCTGTGACCCGGTTTTTCACCTTCTTGGTGAGTTGGTTCCCCATAACGAAATAGTAGTTGGAAACACGTGGAATGGAGTTGGAAAGTGCATTTGAAGAACTTAATGTATTGGGTTTTTCACTATCCAACTATGTAGATTTGTGGAAGGTTGTAATTGTTGTTCTAGAAGTTGATGTACCTCCAAGTGTATCAGAAACAACTCGAGTCAAATTACATGGTACTTCCTCCCCCCAACATTAAGAGTGAAACGTAAAGTGTTGAAAATAGGCAAGTGTACTTGGTCGGGGTGCCATGTAGTCACATCGCTAGAACTATAAGTTAATTGAATTAGTGTTGGTGTTATGTACATTTGAAAAAATACATAAGTTACTAACAACCATGTAAGGGATTTCAAGTCCATGCCTCTCCCCCATAGAGTGTTACGCTCCAATCTAGTCACCTCGGTGTGATTAGTTTTGCTAGTTTAGAACCCCATAGCCCTTTCTCTTTCTTTTGGGCTTGGTTCATCCCAAGTGGTTGAAGCATGATGGTACACCATGTTTGGTCCATCTTCCTAAAAGGTGTGTGCTCCTGAGAAGGAGACAAAGGTGGGCCAAACACCTTTTGGTTTTCCTATTATGTTCGCAAGAAACCAAGGAGGTTTTTCTTGCCTTGTAACTAGTTGGCAGGTGCTTTGATCATCCAATATGTGAGAAACCTATAGGTTGGGGTCTTTGATGGTGTATCTCAAAGCCAATTGGAGAATTGAAAGTGGTGCAAGGTTGGTCCACCAGTTGCGTAGTCGGTGTGCATAGGAACCGCATTATGCCACATCGAATAGGAGTAGCTTTCCAAGGTAATGCTTGACCCGCATGTAATGTTCCTAGACTTTTTCTCTCTAGTCAAGCTAAAAATGGGTGTTCTCAATTACATAACCAAACGTAGGAAAAATGGATTGAGCCTAGATGATTAATCATACCATGTCCGTGAAGAGACTAGATTTTGTGTCATTCAAGCCTTCTCCAAATCTAGCTGTTGAAAATCCTTGACACTCCCAACCTGAAATGATGAGGTCCATGGGGCTAAGTAATTCCATATGCTTCTTCTAAATTAGTTGTATGTCAGAGGGCAAGAAAGTGAAACTGGCCTTCCATGCGGTGGTTGCAAACTATTGTGGAAATCTGGCTATGAGCTCCATCATTCTTGATGCTGCCATTTGCTTTATAATAGGATCAATGTCTATGTAAAAATACCTTCGAACCACCATCCCTAATTGTAGTAGGGCTTCAAGACCTGTACCAATACCACCAAAGAGCTCTAGTAATGTGATCATTTCTTTAGGCGGTGTCCAGGTGATTAACTGATGAAGTACTAGTTTAATCGGTTCGCCATGGCTCTCCATGTTTTCAAAACTAGATAAAGCTTTGACAAGGGCTCGTGGGCTGCTTTGAACCTCTATAAAACCTCTAGTCCATGTTGAATGTATGTAGGAACCACCTTCAAGCTTTTAGTAGCTTGGGCATAAGTTGTCTCCTTTTCATCTCCTTCTATCCATTCGTGGCTATTTTGTTGGATGTAGGAAATGGTGTGTGCTTCTTTGAGCATACAATGGTGAGCCATAGGACTATGGTTCCCATGTAAATCAAGGGGTATGTATCCCAAGCGGTGCCTTTTAGTTTCCCAATCCACTCAATAGTACACATGCTCGAACCAATTGTCAATTGTGAAACCTGGTGGAAATAGGGCATCTTGCCCAATGAGCACATCATAACCAGTGGCATTAGTGACTAAACATTTGACATGTAAGCAAAGCTCTTGATTTGTACTTCCATTGAAGTTAAATGCAATCAAATCCGAATTCTCCCCAAATACCTCCTTTACGTTCCCACTAAGGGTGTGAATTTGCCACATAGATTTTCGTAGTTTGGAGTCGAACATGCCCATCTTCTTAGCGAATTAAACTCCAAGAATCATTGGTTGGGCACCTGTATCAAGAAGTACCACTTTGGGTGTATGTCCTCTCACCTGGATTGTTGACTCAATATTGTCGACAATGGTAACTCTAGTGGCGATGGAAGTTCTTTCACTAGGCACCACCTTCGGAAATGAGTGAGAGACTTTGTGAAGAGAATGGCTATCCATAACGCCTGTGCTGAGTAACAAATCCACAAGTGAGGTGTTCTTAACTCCCTTTTGATATGTGAATGTAAAATTAGAGGTAGGAAAGCCCACTAGTTTAGCCATGTTAGAACTAGTGACTAGATCACGAATGTCATCACATGAACTAATCGAGTGTTTCTCTAAGGTGTTGGATGGAACCCCTGTAGCATGTGGATTAAGGATTGGGGACCCATGTAGCATGTGGATTAAGGATTGGTAAAGGACTTGATGTAGTGTTTAAGGTATCTTTTAGTACTGCAATTATGTCCCCAGTGCTTAATTTCAAATCTTGAAAACTAAACAACGATGTATTCACAAGCTTTTGCACCACTTCACACATTTGAAGTTAGCATTCCATAAACTGATTAGTGGAAAATCGTGTGTTTTCCTAATGTACATGTACTCTTGGGACACAAGAATTTGATGCCCTAGCAGCTTGTGGTGTAGTAGTCTCCTCCCCCTCGCCAACAAGGTGCGTTCTTTTTCCGTGTTGAGAAGATGAAAAGATTATGGCATGATTGTTCGAGATCCTCTAGCCTTGTTAATAAGACTTGAACCAGATGCGAGTCCATCAATTTGAATTACCTGCCTAGTGGTAAAAACTATAGGTGCCACACTAACCTCTTGTGCCGCGAAGTAGGAAGGGCAGAAAGAAGTGGCAAATTGTGGTGTGAGACTATAATTGTGTGCATTAGAAAAAACATATTCCCCAACCATGCCATCGTGTGAGAGGCCATAGAACAACCTAGGAGGTCCTTGCCTTGATCATGAACCCTATACAGGTTGGGCATGACTAGTTGGTTGGGAAGACTTACATTTTAGATTAACAAGTTGGGCCCTCGATGATTTGAGTTCATTTTGTAGAATTTGAACTTGAGTAGCATGGGCTTGAAACAACTCCTTCTTGTCAACATTGTGTTCCTTCTTTTTAGCATTCTTACTAGAATTACCCTTGGTGGGGAAAGCTTGAGCGAAAGGTTGAGGTGCTTTAGTTTTTAGTTGAGGGGCAACAGAAGATGTTAGCAGATTTTGCCATGGTAATCAGAGTTGTTTTTGTTTCGGGAACTTGGCAAAACAGACAACTTCATGATGTCTTTCTTTCCCACAATAATCACAAAAGAGATCCTCGGAAGGAATGTTGCACTCACTAGCTTTATGGGTAAGATTGCCATAGTAGTTGTAAAAAGGTAGGATGGGTGCAACTAAGTGCACCACTTTAGCCTTTGAAGAAAAATGTGATGATCTGGTTGGTGTAGCTAATGAAGGTTGAGGCCTTGAACGTGATGGAAGCCTCATAGTACTGGCCTCATAGTGTGCATGAGCCAGCTCCAACTTTTCAGAAATGTTGCACACACCTAGCAAAGTGTACAAATTTCCAAATTTTGCAGAAACCCATTCCAAAACATGTGCATGGAGTGTCAGAGTACCTTCCAACGAACGAAAATATCGATGGGCAGCTTCCAGGTCTATGATGCTCCAAGTATCCTCTTTAAACTTGAGAAGCTTCCTATAGAACATCTTGAAGGTTTCATCCTTTTGCCAAGAAGGTGGTGAGCTACAAAATTTTTTCAGAACTTTTTAATCGAAAATTCCAGCTCAAGATCTCGAAAGAATTCCCTCATTGGATTAACAAATGCTGGTGCATTAATGGTGGGAAAAATGTTTGTAGTAGTAACAATGATTTGTTGAGGAAAAAGGTTTATTAAAGTAGGTACCAAATCTGGATTATTGCGCACAATCCCATGATGTGCAATGGCAACTTGTAGTGTAGTTTGAAAGGTGGTGGTGATGGCTGTGGCATAAGCTAGATTGGGGATCTGG
>Ga0116229_10006959_pt1 | contig 18058 bp, 14 predicted proteins | sample S1TSphgellanicum_3_FD_87313 | JGI IMG/M metagenome (GOLD analysis project Ga0116229, IMG submission 87313) | Host-associated microbial communities from peat moss isolated from Minnesota, USA - S1T2_Fc - Sphagnum magellanicum MG | ecosystem: Host-associated > Plants > Peat moss > Unclassified... | reverse complement strand
GTCTTGATATCGCAGCGACCCCAGCGCTGATCGGGCTGGGTGATGACCGCGACCCCCTTGGCCGCCTTGGCCTCGGCCGCCCTGAAATCGATGGCGCGCGCAGTCGCGACGACCGTCGCCGGCGTTGCGGCGTGGGGAAAGGCATGATCGCGTCGCGCGGCGCCGCGGGTGATCTGGAGGTAGACCATTCCGTCCCGAACGCGGTTGCGACGCAGGGTTTCGCGCAGCACCCGTTCCAGCGCCGGCCGGGTCATCGGTTGATCGATCCGCAGCTCCGACAGGCTTCGCGCCAGCCGCTCGAAATGCCCGTCCGCATCAGCGAGGCGGCCATCGAACGCCGCCCAGACCTCATAGACGCCGTCAGCGAACTGAAACCCACGATCCTCAATGTGCACCGCCGCCTGGGCGTGAGACGTGTAGCGGCCGTTGACGTAGGCGATGCGAGACACGTCAGTCCTCCCCGTCGTCGGCGCCCCGAAGCGGCGAGACGCCCAGGGACTTCAGTTTGCGATGCAGGGCCGAGCGCTCCATGCCGATAAAGGTCGCAGTGCGGGAGATATTGCCGCCGAAACGCAGAATCTGGGCGGTGAGGTATTCCCGCTCAAAGACTTCGCGGGCGTCGCGCAGAGGCAGGGCGATGATCCGCTCCGGCCCCATGGCCCCCGCAGCGCCGGCCGAAGATACCTCAGATGGCAGCATGTCGGCCGTCACCACCTCGCTTGGGTCGCCCGACGCCAGGATCAGCAACCGCTCGATATTGTTCCGCAGCTGGCGCACATTGCCGGGCCAGTCGTGCACCTGGAGCGTGGCGATGGCGTCCTCGCCCAGAATACGCCGGGGCAGGCCGGTGGCTTCGCTGATCCGGTCGATGAAATAGGCCACGAGCTCGGCAATGTCCTCCCGCCGCTCCGACAGCCCCGGCACACGAATGGGGACCACGTTGAGGCGATGGAACAGGTCTTCTCGGAACCGGTCGGCCTGAATCTCTTCGCGCAGGTTGCGCGCGGTGGCGGAGATCACCCGCACGTCGACCTGCACATTCTGGTCCCCGCCGACACGGCGGAAGCGCTGCTCGACCAGCACGCGCAGGATGCGCCCCTGGCTCTCACGCGGCATGTCGGCCACCTCGTCCAGGAACAGGGTGCCGCCGTGGGCGCGTTCGAACACGCCGATCTTGCGGGGGCGACCACCCTCTCCTTCCTCGCCGAACAGCTCAAGGTCCATCCGCTCCGGCGTCATGCCCGCCGCGCTCAGCGCAACGAACTCGCCCTTGGCGCGGGGGCTCTGTTCGTGGATCAGCCGGGCGACCAGCTCCTTGCCCGACCCCGGCGGCCCGGCGATCAGGACCCGGCTGTTGGCCGGCGCGATCTTGGCGATCAGCTGCTTCAGTTGCTGGACCGCGGCCGACTGCCCCACCATGCCGTCCGGCGCGATCGCCTGCGTGCGAAGGCGGCGATTCTCCCGTTTGAGGCTGGTCGCCTCCAACGCGCGTTCCACCAGGAGCAGCAGCCGGTCCGACTTGAAGGGCTTTTCCAGAAAGTCATAGGCGCCGCGACGGATGGCGCTGACAGCCGTCTCGATCGTGCCGTGGCCCGAGATCATCAGGACCGGCAGATCGCCGTCCAGCGTCTTGATCAGATCAAGCAGCTCCAGTCCGTCCAGACCGCCGCCCTGCATCCAGATGTCCAGGATCAATAGCGCCGGCCGGCGGGCCCGGATCGCCGCCAGCGCCGCGTCGGAATCGGCCGCGGTGCGAACGGAATAGCCCTCGTCTTCCAAAATCCCAGCCACCAGCTCACGGATATCGGCCTCGTCGTCCACGACAAGGATGTCAGTCGCCATCAGTTGAACCTCATACGGTCGCCAATCATGCAGGGGCCAATGTGGATTGCGCCGGCCGGGCCTGTTGCAATTTATCCGATAGACTATGGCGCGCGAACCGCAGCATCACCTTTGCGCCCGAGACCGCGCCAGGCGGAGCCCCAGGTACGGCGTCAGCGTCGCCGAGCTCCAGTTCGCCGCCATGCTCCTCGCAGATTCGCTTCACGATCGCCAAGCCCAACCCCGTCCCCTTCTCGCGCGTGGTGACATAGGGTTCGGCCAGGCGATCGCGGTTCTTTGTGGGCAGGCCTAGACCGTTATCCTGGATTTCGAAGATTATGGAGTTCTGGTCCTCGATCAGCCGCGCCCGGATGCGACCGGGGGGCGCCGGCGTCGCCGCCACCCGCGCGGCGACCGCCTCGCCCGCATTCTTCAAGACATTGAGCAGGGCCTGGGCCGTCAAGCCGGCGTCGCACATGATCGGAACGGCCTCGGCGCCGACGTCGCAGTCCACCTCGATATCGGGATAGCCGACCCGTTGCGAGAAACAGGCCTGGCGCAACAGCTCGGCGGCGTCTGCGGCGGCGAACCGGGGCGCCGGCATCCGGGCGAACGAGGAGAACTCGTCGACCATGCGGCCGATGTCTCCGACCTGACGGATGATGGTCTCCGTACAGCGATCAAAGGTTTCGACGTCGGACTGGATTTCGCGGCGATATTTGCGCCGGATGCGCTCCGCCGAGAGCTGGATCGGGGTCAGCGGGTTCTTGATCTCGTGGGCGATCCGCCGCGCCACATCACGCCAGGCGGCGTTGCGCTGGGCGGTGACGAGGCGGGTAATGTCGTCGAAGGTCAGAACGACGCCCCCCTCGTTTCGGCCCGACGCCCGCACCCGCAATCGCCGCGTCTCGACGCCCCGCACCAGATCGATCTCCGCATCGGCGTCATGGGCGGCGGAGGCTCGGGTCACAACGTCGGTCAGCTCCGGCGCCACATCGGCGAGCGGTCGGCCGAACGCCCCGCCTTCGCCCAGGCCCAAAAGCGTCAGCGCCCGGGCGTTGACAGCCGAGATGCGCCCCGTCGGATCCAGGCCGATCACCCCCGCGCTGACCCCGGACAAGACCGCCTCGATGAAGCGACGGCGCGACTCGGCTTCCATGCTGGCGGCGCGCAGCTCGGCCTGTTGGGTCTGAAGATCGCCTGTCATCCGGTTGAAGGCGCGAGATAAGACGGCGATCTCCTCAGCGTCGCGGCGGCTGTCGACCCGCACGCTCAGATCGCCGCCCGCCACCCGATCGGCGGCCTGAACCAGGCGCGCTACGGGTCCGGCGAGCTGGATGGCCACCGCCATGCCGAGCCAGACCGCGCCCACCAGCACCAGCAGCGCGATCGACAGATAGCTGATGATAAATATGGTCTGCACGCGCAGACGATTTTGGTCGGCGACGCGGTAGTCTGTCACCGACTGCTGAGCGCGCCGAGCCTGCGCCATGACGCCCTCGCCGACCGGGCGGGCGACGTACAGATAAGCATCCGGATAGGCCTTCAGCCGCATCAAACCCCGGATATAGTCCGAGCTGAATCTGGGCGTTTGAAGTTCGCCATGGGCGGCGGCGGCGATCGCCGATGGCGGCGGCGCCAGATAGGGCGGCGCCGAGGACTGTTCAGCGCGGGCCAGCACGCGCCCTTCTCCGTCGATCACATAGATCGCCGCCATGTCCCGCGCGGCGGCCTCTTCATAGATCAGCGCGGTGAACTGCATCCGGCTGCGATCGAAGCCATCGACGTTACGGTTCAGGTCCGTCGCTATGGAGGCCATCCGGTCGCGGATAAAAGCCTCCTGCTCGGTCAAATAGGCGTTGGTCACCTTGGTGGCGTTATCGACCACTGTGCGCACGCGGCTGGAAAACCAGGTCTCCATACCCTGGGTCACCACCACGCCGAAGAACAGGGCGATGATCACCGCCGGCGCCATGGCCGCGGCGGCGAACAGCAGCACAAAGCGGCGGTGCAGCCGGACGGCGGCGTCGCGCGCCTTGGGGCCGAACAGGCCAAGGACCCGCCAGCCCGCCACGGTCGCCAGGCCCAGGATAATGAGCAGGTTCGCCGACAGGACGATCAGGATCGCCTTGCTTGGCGCAGACACTGGATGAGATCCAGGCGCGCCGACGCTGGCCAGGGTGCAGAGCACCGTCACCGCCGCCGACAGCACGTAAAGCGTGGTGAAGATATACTGCGCCAGGGGTCTGGTCGCCGCTTCCAGCGGCGCGCCCGGATAGGACGGCTCGGCCGAGGACTGCGCCATCGTGACGTCGGACATGGCGTGCAGGTTAAACAACTGTGCTCCATTTTCAACGCTTTGTTGCTTGAAAGCCAGAATTCCGATCAGGACGCGCAGCGGCTCAAGGGTGGGCGCACCTAACCGCTTCGTCCTGGACATCGCCGCCCCGGCCCTGCAAAACCCCGCTCATGAGATTTTCGGCTGTTATCGTCGCGGCGGGCGCGGGCTTGCGGGCCGGGGGCGATCTTCCCAAGCAATGGCGCCCGCTGCTCGGCAAGCCCGTGGTGCGTTGGTCGGCGCAGGCCCTTCGCGACGCCGGCGCCGATCCCTTGGTGGTGGTCTGTCCGGCGGGGGATGAGGATCGCGCGCGGGCGCTTTTGGGCGACCTGCAGGGCGTGATCCTGGTCAATGGGGGGAAGGAGCGGATCGATTCCGTGCGCGCCGGACTTCTGGCCTTGCAGAGCGCAAAGCCGGACGTGGTGCTGATCCACGACGCCGCCCGCCCCTTCGTAACCCTCGCCCACGTTCAGACCTTGATCGACGCCCTGGCCGAGGCCGACGCCGCCCTGCCGGCGCTCCCGGTCAGCGACACGGTCAAGCGCGCCGGCCCAGATAGGCGGGTGACCGCCACGGTGGACCGCACCCACCTCTGGCGCGCCCAGACTCCCCAGGCGTTTCGCTTCGACGTGCTGACCCAGGCCTACGCCGCCTGGCCCCAAGGCGAGACACCGACCGACGACGCCGGCGTGGTCGAACGGTTCGGCGGCGTGGTGGCGCTGACGCCCGGCGATCCGCTGCTCATGAAGCTGACCTATGCCGAGGACTTTCCCATGGCTGAGAAACTCGCTGAAGCCTTTGGCGGCGGCGCCCGTATCACCCGCGTCGGCCAGGGCGTGGACGCCCACCGTTTCTGCGATGGCGACTCGGTCTGGCTGTGCGGCGTCAAGATTCCCCACACCCAGGCCCTGCTCGGCCACTCCGACGCCGACGCCGGATTGCACGCCCTGACCGACGCCATTTTGGGCGCGATCGGCGAGGGCGATATCGGCGATCACTTCCCCCCGACCGACCCCAAGTGGCGCGGCGCGGCGTCCGACCTCTTCTTGGCGCATGCGGTCGAGCTGGTGCGGGCGAAGGGCGGCCGGATGATCAACGCCGATGTGACCCTGATCTGTGAACGGCCCAAGATCAAACCCCACCGCGCCGCCATGCGCCAAAGGCTGGCCGAGCTTTTGGACCTGCCGCTCGATCGCGTCAGCGTCAAGGCCACCACCTTGGAGGAAATGGGCTTCACCGGGCGCAGCGAGGGCCTGGCGGCCCAAGCCGTCTGCATGGTCGAAACGCCGGCGTGACCCCCTTCACTCCCGAGATCCTCACCCTGGCCTCTGATGTGCTCGACGGGTGTCGGCGTCGCGGCTGGCGGCTCGCCACGTCGGAAAGTTGCACGGGCGGCCTGGTCGCCGCGGCCCTGACGGAGGTCGCAGGCTCATCGACCGTGTTCGATCGCGGCTATATCACCTATTCCAACGACGCCAAGGCGGCGCTGCTGGGCGTGCCGCAGCATCTCTTGGACAGCTATGGCGCGGTCTCATCCCAGGTGGCGGCGGCCATGGCCCAGGGGGCGCTGTCGCGGGCCGATGCGGACCTGAGCGTGGCTGTGACGGGGATCGCCGGACCCGGCGGCGGGTCGGCCGAAAAGCCTGTGGGCCTCGTCTATTTCGCCACCGCTGTGCAGGGTGGGGACATCTTAGGCCATGTGGAGCGGTTCGGCGATCTGGGCCGCAGCGCCGTGCGCCAAGCGGCTTTGACGACAGCGCTCACGCTTCTCCAGGCGCGGCTGACCTGAGCGGCTTAGGCGACGCAGCCGCCCGCGCCGGCCCATAGAGCGCCCTAGCGCGGCTTTCGAAACAGGCGATCAAGCGATCCACCGCCAGGCCGAAATTGGCCTTAAGCAACAGATCGAGCACCTTGGACTTGAACTCGAAGTCGATGTCGAACACCACTTCGCAGCCCTGTGGGTGCGGCCGGAAAGCCCAGCCGTTTTGCAACCGCTTGAACGGCCCCGAAACGAGCGCGACGTCAATCCTGCGCGCCGCGCTGTCGCGCGTGACATTGGTGCCGAACCGTTCCTTGAGGAAGGAAAAGCCGACGCTGGCCTCGGCGAACAGGCTGGAGCGCCCCTCCCCCAGGTCGCGGACGGGGTCGGCCCTCATGGTCGTGATCCAGGGCACGAACTCGGGATAGCGCGCGACGTCGCCGACCATATCGAACAGTTGGTCGGGGCTATAGGGCAGGATGCGGCTGACATGATGGCGCATGACGTCGAACCTTGGCGGGTCTCCAGGCGCTAAGCCCGGGCCAGCCTGGCCTCGCTGATTTTGGACGCTCGAGCGGCCCGCAAACGAGCGAAGTCCTCGCCGGCATGGTGGGACGAGCGTGTCAGCGGGCTAGCCGACACCATCAGAAATCCCTTGGCGCGGGCGATGGACTCAAGGGCTGAGAACTCGTCCGGCGAGACGAAACGATCGATGGGGGCGTGCTTTCGGGTCGGCTGCAGATACTGGCCGATGGTGATGAAGTCGACGCCGGCGGAGCGCATGTCGTCCATCACCTGCATCAGCTCTTCCTTGGTTTCGCCCAGGCCGACCATCAGGCCGGACTTGGTGAACTGGGCCGGATCGCGCTCCTTCACCCGCTCAAGCAGCCGCAACGAATGATAGTAGCGGGCGCCCGGACGGATGCTGAGATAGAGCCGCGGCACGGTCTCCAGATTGTGGTTGAACACATCCGGCTTGGCGTCGATCACGCGCTCGGCCGCGCTCAGCGGCTTGCGCAGGAAGTCCGGCGTCAGAATTTCGATCGTCGTGTCGGGCGCGGCCAGGCGGATGGCGCCCACCACCGCGGCGAAGTGGGCGGCCCCGCCGTCCTCAAGATCATCCCGGTCCACCGAGGTGATGACGACGTGCTTCAACCCCATGCGCGCCACCGCGTCGGCCACCCGCTGTGGCTCGGTGGCGTCCAGCGGACCTGGCAGGCCGGTCGAGACATTGCAAAAGGCGCAGGCGCGGGTGCAGGTCTCGCCCATGATCATCATGGTCGCGTGACGCACCGACCAGCATTCGCCAATGTTGGGGCAAGCCGCCTCTTCGCACACCGTGGTCAGGCCGTGGGCCTTGACGATCTCGCGGGTCTCCAAATAGCCCGCCGAGCCCGGCGCGCGCACCCGCAGCCAATCAGGCTTTCGCAGCACGGCTGAATCCGGGCGATTCTGCTTTTCCGGATGGCGCGCCTTGACGGCGACGGTGTCGATAAGAGTGGCCATCGGCTCACTTAAAGGAAAACAGCGACTTCAGGAAATTCGTGCGGGCGTGACGCTTGTTTTTGCGGGCGGCGGCGGCGGCGTCCTTCAGCCAGAACACCTGCACCACGCGCCGCTCGCCCGCAAACGGCTTATGGCCGTGCCAGGAATCGTCTGCCCGTGCGAAGGCGGCGAACCCGCCATAGCGCGCCGGAATCGGATCGGCGCCCGGCCCGTCAAGATCAGGCCCTTCCAGAAACCTCAAGGCGCCCGCGCCCTGGTCCCAGTCGTCGTTCAGGTAGACGAGCGCCGTCGCCACCTTGTCCTCGCCGTCGGTATGGGGGCGACCGTCCTTGGCGGCCGACCATTTGCGCACCACGATCATCTTGGGCCGATCGACCAGATCGCGGTCCAGCTTCTCACCCACAATCTTGGAGAACTCCGGCGTGCGCAGGTCTTCCAACAGGGCCGCGAAGCTCGGGCCATAGGTCAGTTGTTCGACAGGAAAGAAACCGGCCTTCGACTCGTCGGGAAAATCCCGCGCCAGATCGGCTTTCATCGCCTCCGGCAACAGATCTTGCGCCGTCAGATGGGGAAAGGGCGACTCTGTGGTCGGCTGCGCCGCCAACTTTTCGAGACTCAGCATTTTAGCTCACCACCGGGGTTAGGCCGGCGCCTATACGTGAAAACCGAGGCCGTAAGAGTTGTGCGTGCTTCGAGATGCGAGCGAGCTCGCTCCTCAGCATGACGACGGCGGAACGCCACAAACGTGCGTCATGCCGAGGAGCCCCTGCAAGGGGGCGTCTCGAAGCCCGCAGCACGTCAAAGCGTCTGATGTCCGTCGCAAGCACAGCCCGCAGCCTCCAATCCTCCAGACCTATTTAGCGAGTCCGCAGGCCATCCGCCATGAGGACCGACAGAGGTCAGGTGTTCAAGACCATGCCATAGGCGTCCAGGCTCGCCTCGTGCATGGCTTCGGACATGGTGGGATGAGGGAAAACGGTCGCCATGATCTCGGCCTCGGTCGCCTCAAGCGTCATGGCCAAGGCGAAGCCCTGGATCATCTCCGTCACCTCGGCGCCGATCATGTGCGCGCCCAGCAATTGGCCGGTCTTGGCGTCGAACACGGTCTTGACGAAGCCCTCGGTCTCCCCGGCCGCGATCGCACGGCCGTTGGCGCGGAAGGGAAAGCGGCCGACCTTGATCTCGCGGCCGTTGGCCTTGGCCTGGGCCTCGGTCAGGCCGACCGAGGCGACCTGGGGATTGGTGTAGGTGCAGCCGGGGATCGGCGCTGTGAGCGGCGCCGGGTCCTTACCCGCAATATGTTCGACGCAATGAACGGCTTCGTGACTGGCCTTATGCGCCAGCCAGGGCGGACCCGCCACGTCGCCAATGGCGTAAAGCCCCTTCACGCCGGCGCCGGCGTGCGCGTCGGTGACGATGTGGCCGCGGTCGATCTTCACGCCCAGGCCCTCAAGGCCTAGGTTCTCAACATTGCCCTCAATGCCGACGGCGACGATGGCGCGCTCGCCCTCAAGCGTCTCCGCCTTGCCGCCGGCCTCCAGCTGCAGGCTGACCCCATCCTTGCTCTTGGAAAGTTTTGTCACCTTAGCTGAGGTCCGGAACTTAATGCCCCGTTTTTCCAGCGCTTTACGGGCGGCGGCTGAGACCTCTTCATCCTCGACCGGCAAGATGCGATCCAGCGCCTCGATCACCGTCACGGCTGAGCCGAGCGCGCGGTAGAAGCTGGCGAACTCCAGCCCGATGGCGCCCGAGCCGATCACCAGCAAGGACTTGGGGCACGCCTTCGGCGTCATGGCCTCGCGATAGGTCCAGATCCGATCGCCGTCGCCGACCAGGCCGATCGCAGGTATGACTCGAGCGCGGGCGCCCGTGGCGACGATCACCGCCTTGGACTGGAGGGTCCGCGAGCCGCCGGCCTTCAAGGTCACGACCACCTTGGGCGCCGGATCGCCCTTTTCCAGCGTGGCCGTCCCGTCCAGCACCTCGATCTTGTGCTTCTTCATCAGATAGCCGACGCCGCCGTTGAGCTGCTTGGCTACAGCGCGGGAGCGACCGATCACCTTGTCGAAGTCGAAGGCCGGCTTTTCGGTCGAGAGGCCGTAGTCGGCGACATGACCCAGCTGCTCATAGATGTCGCCGGACTTCAGCAGGGCCTTGGTGGGGATGCAGCCCCAGTTCAGGCAGATGCCGCCCAGCGCCTCGCGCTCGACAATCGCCGTCTTCATACCGAGCTGGGCGGCACGGATAGCGGCGGTATAGCCGCCGGGGCCGGCGCCTATGACGATCAGATCGAAGTCCAGAGCCATGGGGGCCTTTGGGGTTTTAGGGAAGGTTGGAAGACTTGAAGATCAGGCCAGAAGCGTGATCGGGTCTTCGATGAAGGTTTTGAAGGCGGCGAGCCAGCGGGCGCCGATCGCGCCATCGACCGCCCGGTGATCGCAGGTGAGAGTCACGGTCATCACGGTCGCGATGGCGAGTTGATCGCCTCGCACCACCGCTCGCTTATCGCCGGCGCCGACGGAAAGGATACAGCCCTGAGGCTCGTTCAGGATCGAGTTGAACGACTTGATACCCATCATGCCCAGGTTCGAGAGGGAGAAGGTGCCCCCCTGGAACTCCTCGGGCTTCAGCTTGCGCGACCGCGCCCGCTCGGCCAGATCCTTCATGGTCCTGGAGATGTCGGCCAGGGTACGGGTTTCGGCGGCCCGAATGATCGGGGTGATCAGGCCGCCGTCGATGGCCACAGCCACCGCCACGTCGGCATGGTGGTGCATGGCGATGCCGTCGGGCGTGTAGGAGGCGTTGGCCTCCGGCACGGTCTTCAGCGCGGCGGCGCAGGCCTTGATGATCAGATCGTTGACCGACACCTTGACGCCCTGCTTCTCCAGCGCCCCGTTGATGCGCACCCGCGCATCCAGCAGGCGGTCGATCTCCAGATCTATGGTGAGGGGGAAGTGGGGAATGTCGCGGAAGCTCTCGGTCATCCGCCGCGCGATCACCTTGCGCATCCCATCCAGCGGCACGAGGTCGTAGGTCCCCGGCGGTATGCCGAGCTGCTCCAGCGACTTGACCTGGGCGGGCGCGGCGGCGGCTTGCGGCGCCGACGGCTGGGGGGCTGCGGTCTTCGACTTAGCCGGCGCTGCGCCGGGTTGTGCGGCGTCGATGTCGGCCTTTATGATACGGCCGTGGGGACCTGAGCCCTTCAGGCCCGAGAGGTCCACGCCCTTTTGCTCGGCCAGGCGACGCGCCAGGGGCGAGGCGTAGACGCGCGACGGCTTGCCGCTGCTGAGCGCGGCCAGCGGCGGGGCCTTTTCCGCCGGCGCCGGGGGCGGCGCAGGCGCCTCGTTCGCCTTGGGCTCAGGCGCGGGCGCGGTTTGAGCTGGCGGCGCAGCCTCGCCAGCGCCTTCGCCCTTCAGACGGGCGATCGGCGTATTGACCTTCACCCCTTCTGTACCTTCAGCGACCAGGATGGCCTCGACCACGCCTTCATCGACGGCTTCGACCTCCATGGTCGCCTTGTCGGTCTCGATCTCAGCGATCACGTCGCCGGAGGAAACGGTGTCGCCGGCCTTCACATGCCACTTGGCGAGGGTGCCCTCCTCCATGGTCGGCGACAGGGCAGGCATCAAGATGTCGGTCATGGTCGGTTCCGGGGCTTTTTCAGGCCTGGCTAAGATGGGCCAGGGAGGCCGCATTGGCTTCCCAATTGCGCCCGTCAAAGGCAAATATCGAAATGTTGAGGTCGTCTGCAGAATCGAGACAGCGGGCGTTGATCGACCAGCCGTCCGGATTGGAGCGCGGCCGGTAGAAGCTCTTCACACCACAGATCCGACAGAACATGTGCTGGGCGACGCCGGTGTTGAAGGTGTAGGCCGTGAGCTGAGCCTCGCCCTTTAACAACCTGAATCGGCTCTGCGGAACGATGACATGGACGAAGCCGACCTTTTCGCACATCGAGCAATTGCAGCTCTGCGCTTCGACCGCCGATGGCAGTTCCGCCTCGAACCGCACGGCGCCGCAGTGGCAGCCGCCAGCGCGCCAGGTTCGCGGGGCGGCATCCGCCTCCCTGTCGGTGGGCGCCGGCACGCTATGATTTTGCCCCCGCGCCCCTTTTCCGTCTTGCCCGGACTTGTTCCGGGCATTCATGGCGCGACATCTGAACCGCCCCATGGGCGTCAAGCCTCGCGCCATGGGCCCCCGGAACAAGTCCGGGGGAAGCGGAAGTATTGATCTGGCGCCGCCAATCATCTGTAGCAGACCGCCTTCACCGCCTGGACGATCTTATCCACCGACGGCAGAGCGAGAGCCTCGAGATTAGCGGCGTAGGGCATGGGCACATCCTCGCCGTGGACCCGGGTGGGCGGCGCATCCAGGAAGTCGAAAGCGTTTTCAGTGACGCGCTGGCAGACCTCCGCGCCGATCCCCATCGGACCCCAGCCCTCTTCGATGCTGACCAGGCGATTGGTCTTCTTTACGCTTTCGACGATGGTGGCGTGATCCAGCGGCCGGATCGTGCGCAAATCGATCACCTCGGCCTCGATCCCTTCAGCCGCAAGCTTTTCGGCCGCCTCCAGCGCGAAACCGACCATGCGCGAATGAGCGGTCAGGGTGACGTGTTCGCCCTGGCGCCGAACCTTGCACTTGCCGATAGGCGTCAGGATATCGTCGCCTTCCGGCACGTCGAACTCGTGGCCGTAGAGCATTTCGTTTTCCAGAAACACCACGGGGTTCGGATCGCGAATGGCGGACTTGAGAAGGCCCTTGGCGTCTGCGGCGTCATAGGGCGCGATGACGATCAGGCCGGGCACAGAGCCGTACCAGTTGGCGTAGTCCTGGCTGTGCTGAGCGCCCACCCGCGCCGCCGCGCCGTTGGGTCCGCGGAACACGATCGGGCAGCTCATCTGGCCGCCGGACATATAACGCGTCTTGGCGGCCGAGTTGATGATGGCGTCGATCGCCTGCATGGCGAAGTTGAAGGTCATGAACTCCACAATCGGCTTCAGGCCCGCAAACGCCGCGCCGACGCCCAGGCCCGCGAAGCCATATTCGGTGATCGGGGTGTCGATCACCCGGCGATCGCCAAATTCCTGCAACAGATCGCGGCTGACCTTATAGGCGCCCTGGTACTGCGCCACCTCCTCCCCCATCAGGAAGACATCGCTGTCGCGGCGCATTTCTTCGGCCATGGCGTCGCGCAGGGCGTCGCGCACCGTGGTGCGGACGAGCTTTGTCCCCTCCGGAAGTTCCGGATCGGCGGTCGGCGGCGCGACGACGGCGGTCGCCTCGCCTTCCGCGCGCATCGGCTCGGACTCAAGAGCGGGCTTTTCGGGGTCGCCCGCGGGCGCTTCGGCGGCGGCTGGAGGCGCGGGCGGCGCGGCGCCGGCGCCTTCGCCTTTCAACCGGGCGATCGGCGTGTTCACCTTGACGCCTTCGGTTCCGGCGGGGACGAGAATGGCCTCGACCACGCCTTCGTCGACGGCCTCGACCTCCATGGTCGCCTTGTCGGTCTCAATCTCGGCGATCACGTCGCCCGAGGAGACGGTGTCGCCCTCTTTGATATTCCACTTGGCGAGGGTGCCCTCCTCCATGGTCGGAGACAGGGCGGGCATAAGAACATCGGGCATCTGGGTGGCGGCCTTATTTAGGCGTAGACATCGGTATAGAGTTCGGCCGGGTCGGGCTCGGGCGCGGTTCGGGCGAATTCGGCCGCCTCGGCGACGATCTTCTTCACCTCGCTGTCGATCGCCTTCAGGGCGTCTTCATTGGCGTAGCCGCGGGCCTCCAGCTTGTCGCGCAGATGATCGATGGGATCGCGCGTCTTGCGCACCTCATCGACCTCGTCCCGGGTGCGGTATTTGGCGGGGTCCGACATGGAGTGGCCGCGATAGCGATAGGTCTTCATCTCCAGGATGTAAGGACCGGACCCATCGCGCGCATGAGCGGCCGCGCGGGCGCCGGCCTCTCGCACCGCTTCGATGTCCATGCCGTCGACCGGCTCGCCGGGAATATCGAAAGAGATGCCGCGCTTATAGAGTTCCGTCTCCGCCGAGGCGCGCGCCACGCTGGTGCCCATGGCGTACTGGTTGTTTTCGATCACATAGACGACCGGCAGCTTCCAGAGCTGAGCCATGTTGAAGGCTTCGTACACCTGGCCCTGGTTCGCCGCGCCGTCGCCGAAGTAGGCGTAAGAGACGCGACCGTCCTTGCGGTACCAGTTGGCGAGCGCCAGCCCCGTGCCCAGGGGCACCTGAGCGCCGACAATGCCATGACCGCCGAAGAAGTTCTTCTCGTGGGAGAACATATGCATCGAGCCACCCTTGCCGCGGGCGGCGCCGGCCGCGCGCCCTGTCAGCTCGGCCATCACGGCCTTGGGGTCCATGCCTGCGGCCAGCATGTGGCCGTGATCGCGATACCCGGTGATGATCTGGTCCGCCGGCCCGGCGATCGACTGCATGCCGACGGCGATCGCCTCCTGACCGATGTAGAGATGGCAGAAGCCGCCGATCAAACCCATACCGTACAGCTGGCCGGCCCGCTCCTCGAAGCGGCGAATCATCAGCATGTCGCGATACCAGCCCAGCATGTCGTCCTGGCTCGGGCCGTTCGTCGCGTCCTTGACCGGCGAGCCGCCATCGTGACCTGCAGCCGACGGAGCCGCCGACCCTTTTGTGGCACGCGCCATTTCACTTCCTTCCGTTACGCGAGGCCCTGTCTAAAGCGCAGTCCGGTTTCGCGAAAGAGCCAATCGACACAGCCGATCGAGAGAGGGGCGCGAGGCTGGCTCAGCGGCCCAGGGAGAGGCGGTCAATCCGCCGGATGGGGCAGCCGAACGATATAGTCGTTGGGGTCGGTAAAGCCCAAAAGCTCGCGGGCGCGCTCGTCAAGCAGATCCCGAGACAGGTGATCATCACTCAACAGTTTCACCTGCATTTCTAAGTCGCTCCGCTGGGCCTGGAGCCGAGCCAGCTCCTGGCGGCGCGCCGCCAAGGCTTCTTCCCGCCGCGGCGCCGTCAAGACACCCCGATCGCCCGTCAGCGCCTGACAGCCGAAATAGAAGATCAGCAGGGCGAACAAGGCGGTCGGGATATAGGGCTTAAGGTGGCTGATCACGCAGGCTCCAAAAGCCAAGACATTGAAAACCTTAAAATGACAGGGATTGGGTTAACGCGAGCTTTCCAAGCTCCAACTTCATTTGAGTCCGCTCAAGCCCAGACGACGATCGCCCTTCCCCAGCCTAGGGGGAAGGGTCGCCCAGCGTCAGATCCGAAACGCGCCGCGCCCCGCAAAGACCGCCTCGTCGCCCAAGGCCTCTTCAATGCGCAGGAGCTGATTGTACTTGGCCAGCCGGTCGGACCGGGCCAGCGAGCCCGTCTTGATCTGACCGCAGTTGGTGGCGACCGCCAGATCGGCGATCGTCGAGTCTTCCGTCTCGCCCGACCGGTGGGACATCACCGCCGTGTAGGCGGCCCGGTGCGCCATATCCACCGCGTCCAGGGTTTCGGACAGGGAGCCGATCTGGTTGACCTTGACCAGGATCGAGTTGGCCAGGCCCTCTTCGATACCCTTGGCCAGGCGTTCCGGATTGGTGACGAACAGGTCGTCGCCGACGAGCTGCACTCGGTCGCCGAGCGCCTCGGTCAGGAGCGCCCAGCCCTCCATGTCATCTTCGGCGCAGCCATCCTCGATCGACAGGATGGGGAATTTGTCCGCAAGACCTATGAGATAGGCGACGACGCCCGCCTGATCCAGCGTCTTGCCTTCGCCCTCCAGCACGTAGCGCCCGTCCTTGAAGAACTCGGTGGAGGCGGCGTCCAGCGCCAGCCAGAAGTCGCGCCCCGCCTCATAGCCCGCCGCCGCGCCGGCCTTGACGATGAAGTTCAGCGCCTCCTCCGCCGAGCCGATATTGGGCGCGAAACCGCCTTCGTCGCCGACATTGGTGTTCAGGCCCGCGGCCTTCAGGTCCTTTTTCAGGGCATGGAAGATTTCGGCGCCCATGCGCAGCGCCTCAGAGAAGGTGTCGGCGCCCGCCGGCACGATCATGAATTCCTGGATGTCGATCGGATTATCCGCGTGCACGCCGCCGTTGATGATGTTCATCAGCGGAACCGGCAGCACCCGGGCGGAGACGCCGCCGACATATTTATAGAGCGGCAGGCCGGTCGAGAGCGCCGCCGCCTTGGCCGTCGCCAGGCTGACGCCCAGGATGGCGTTGGCGCCCAGCCGGCTCTTGTTCGCTGTCCCGTCGAGCTCGATCATGGCGGCGTCGATCCGGCGCTGGTCATTGGCCTCAAAGCCGGACAGGGCGTCGAAGATTTCACCGTTGACCGCATCCACCGCCTGGCGCACGCCCTTGCCGCCATAGCGGCCCGCATCGCCGTCGCGCTTCTCCACGGCCTCGTGAGCGCCCGTCGAGGCGCCGGACGGAACGGCGGCGCGGCCCAGCGACCCGTCGTCGAGCAAGACATCGACCTCGACCGTGGGATTGCCCCGGCTGTCCAGGATTTCGCGCGCGACGATGTCGACGATTTCGGCCATGAAAGTCCTCACAAAAAACGGGTCGAACAGCGTACTCGCCGCCGACGACAGGAAACGCGGGGAGCCTTAGCCCAGGCCGCGTGGGTTCTCAATGCGCAGGGGCGTCCCTCTTCCGATCAGCCCGACGAAGGCCGGGATGAGGGGATCAGGGGAGAGCGCTTAAACGTCCACGGCTGCGTCCAGGGCATTTTCCTGGATGAACTCGCGGCGCGGTTCGACCAGATCGCCCATCAGGCGGGAGAACATGTCGTCGGCGTCGTCGGCGTGGGCGACGCGGACCTGGAGCAGGGTGCGGGCGTTGGAGTCCAGCGTGGTCTCCCAGAGCTGCTCGGCGTTCATTTCGCCCAAGCCCTTATAGCGCTGGATGCTGAGGCCCTTGCGCCCGGCGTCCATCACCGCGGCGACCAGATCCAGCGGCCCCCGCACGGTGCGGCTCTGGTCCCGGCGGCGGAACACAGCGGGCCGGGCGAAGGCCGCAGCCATCAGGCCGGCGCGCTCGTCCAGCCTTCGGGCGTCGGCGGACTGAATCAGGAGATCGTCCAGCACGATCCGCTCAGACACGCCGCGGCGGATGCGCGAGAAGACAAAGCCGCCAGGCCCAAAGCCCTGGCCGCTCGTGGCCAGGCCCGGCTCGCCCGACCAGGCGCCGTCGCTTTCCTCCGCATAGAGGTCGAGGCGTGCGGCGGCGCGCGCGGGATCGGGCGTGTCGCCGAAGAGGCCGGCCAAGGCCGCCTGTTCAATCGCGAAGGCCGGGGCGCGGGCCGACAGCCGCTCCACGTGCAGCTTGATGATCTGGCTGTCGCGCACCAGCTGGTTCAGGTCGGCGCCGACGATGCGCTCGCCGCCGTCCAGGTCCAGCGTCGCGCCATCGACGCCCTCGTCGAAGAGGAACAGGCTCATCTCCGCATCGTCTTTCAGATAGCGGGACGACTTGCCCTTGGCGGCTTTGTAGAGCGGCGGCTGGGCGATGTAGAGATAGCCGTTCTCGATCACCTGAGGCATCTGGCGATAGAAGAAGGTCAGAAGCAGGGTGCGGATGTGGGCGCCGTCCACGTCGGCGTCGGTCATGATGATGATCTTGTGATAGCGGATCTTGGCGATGTCGAAATCGTCACGCCCGATCCCGGCGCCCAAGGCGGTGATCAAGGTGCCGATCTGCTCGGACCCCAGCATCTTGTCGAAGCGCGCGCGCTCCACATTCAGCACCTTGCCCCGGAGCGGCAACACCGCCTGGTTCTCCCGATTGCGCCCCTGCTTGGCGGAGCCGCCAGCCGAGTCGCCCTCGACGATGAAAAGCTCCGACCGCGCCGGGTCCTTTTCCTGGCAGTCGGCCAACTTGCCGGGCAAAGAGGAGATATCCAGCGCGGTCTTGCGTCGGGTCAGCTCCCGGGCCTTCTTGGCGGCTTCCCGGGCGGCGGCGGCCTCCACGATCTTGGTGACGATCAGTTTGGCCTCGGCCGGGTGCTCCTCCAGCCACTGGCTGAGGGCTTCGGCCACCAGCCCCTCGACGGCGGGGCGCACTTCGGACGAGACCAGCTTGTCCTTGGTCTGGGACGAGAACTTGGGGTCAGGCACCTTGACCGACAGCACGCAGGTCAGGCCCTCGCGCGCGTCTTCGCCATTGACCGACACCTTCTCCCGCTTGGCCGCGCCGGAGCTCTCCACATAGGCCGAGATCACCCGCGTGAGAGCGCCGCGGAACGCCGCCAGGTGCGTACCCCCATCCCGCTGGGGGATGTTGTTGGTGAAGCACAGCATCTGCTCGTGATAGCTGTCGTTCCACCAGAGCGCGAGATCGACCTCGACCCGGTCGCGCCGGCCGCGCACGGCCAGGGGATTTTTGATGATCGGGGTCTTGGACTTGTCCAGGTGGCGCACAAACGCCTCGATACCGCCCTCGTAGCACATCACCTCTTCAAACGGCTCGGCGCCGCGCAGGTCCTTGAAGCGGATTACGACGCCGGAGTTCAGGAAGGCGAGCTCGCGCAGGCGATGCTCCAGGGTCTTGCGATCGAACTCGATGGCCAGAAAGGTGCCGTCTTCTTCGCCAGGCCCCGTGCGCAGCGACGGCAGGAAGGTGACGCTGGTGCCCGTCAGGT